>JGI12048J13642_10319831_pt1 | contig 15070 bp, 11 predicted proteins | sample ElkSlonscriptome_16_FD_13642 | JGI IMG/M metagenome (IMG submission 13642)
TTCTCCGGCTGCTCCAACCCCAGCAGGAGGACCCCGCCGGCCGTCGCCAGGCCGCAGAGGTTCTCCCAGTCACCGGTCTGGTTCTCGATCTCCTCCCGGATGCGGGCCCGCACCTCCGGGTCGGCCAGGTTGTCGAAGAGCGCGCCATCCGCCGAGGCCCACGGCGGGAAGCAGGCGGTGAGCCCCGTCCCGCCGGCGGTGTAGGGGTACATGTTGGCCTGGACGTCGACTCCTGCGGCCCGTGCCGAATCGATCTTGGCCACCGCCGCCGCCGCCTTGTGCCAGTTCCGCTGCCCCCCCGCCTTCAGGTGGTAGATCTCCACCGGGACCCCGGCCCGTTCCCCGATCTCCATGGCCTCGTCGATGGCCTCCAGGAAGCGGTCGGCCTCGGAGCGCATGTGGGTGATGTACACGCCGCCGTAGGGAGCCATGGCTTCGCCGACCGCCACGAGCTCGTCCGTGGAGGCGAAGTTGCCCGGGGGATAGATGAGCGCGGAGGCCAGCCCGAAGGCCCCGTCCTCCATGGCGTCGGCCAGTGCCTGGCGCATGATCCCCACCTCCGCCTCCCCGGCGGCTCCCATGGCCTCGCCCATGCCGAGAACCCGGAGGGTGCTGGCCCCCACGAAGGATCCGACGTTCACGCTGGCGCCGTGTCGCTCCATGGCGTCCAGCCAGGCCTGGAAGGCCCGGGGCCCCGAGAAGGTCACCCCGTCGCTGGCCTCGCCCTCGGGTACCGGCGCGTTGGTGGTGGATTCCCCCATGATCTCGGTGGTGATGCCCTGGGTGGCCTTGGAGACCACCCGACCGTCGCCTGCGGCCAGGAAGCTGTACCGGGAGTGGCTTTGGATGTCGATGAAGCCCGGGGCCACCACCCGCCCGGTGGCGTCGATGCGTCGCCGGGCCGGGGAGTCCGCCAAGGCACCGGAAGGCGTCACGGCGGCGATCCGATCCCCTCGGATCCCCACGTCGCCGGGATACCAGGCGTTCCCGGTGCCGTCCACGATCCGTCCCCCTTCGATGATGACGTCGAAGGGGGTGCTGGTCGCGGCTGCGGGATCCGGCGGGGCGGGGGAGGACGCCGGCGGGGCGCACGCGGACAGGGCCAGAAGGGTCGCGGCGGCCGGGACGAGGAGGAGGCGCAGGCGTCGCATGGGGCTCCGGGGCGGAGGGAGAGGTGGCTGAGGAATACCCCCCAGCCAGTCCAGGCGTCAAACCCCATCTGCGGGGAGGGGGCCAACGCAACGAGGGGGCCCCGGATCGGGACCCCCTCGCGGGTGCTGGACGGCGGTCCGGGGACCGCCGGCGTTCCAGCTCGGGTCAGGCTGCCTTGTAGAACCGCTCCTTCACGATCTTGCCATCCTTCCAGTTCTGCACGGCGACCTGATCGTACTTCATCTCCCCCCAGTCTCCATGGGTGTAGTCGAAGTGCCACTCGGTGGTGGTGACCCCGTCGCCCACGGCCACGGACCGCAGCTCCGCCGCCCGGAGCTCCTCGAGACCGTTCACGAAGGCCTCCTCCTTGCTGCGGCAGGCGGGCTTCCCGACGGTGGGATCCTCGGCCCCTTCCTGCATGACGACGTCGTCGCTGTAGAACTTCTCGAACGCCTCCAGGATCTGGCCCTTCAGGATCATGTCGTTGAGTTCATGCACCTTGGATTCGAGATCGGACATGCGCACCCTCCACGGGAAAACTATTTTGTAATTGAATACTTGATTAAACAATAAAATGGGCGTGAAGAAGCGTCAACCCCGCTCCTTCTCCAGCGCGGACATGCGCGCGCGCAGCGTGGCCAGGATGTCGATGAGGGACTGGACCTCGTCGTCGTCCAGCACCTCGAAGATGGCTTCGTCGAGCTCGTCCACGGGATCGTCGAGCGCCGCCAGGACCTCCAGGCCGGAGGGGGTGATGGTGCACCAGACCCGACGCCGGTCCTCCACGCCCCGGTCCCGGTTGACCCAACCCTTCCGCTCCAGTCGGTCCACGATCCGGGTGACACCTGGCGTGCGTTCGATCATCCGCTCCCCGATCTCCAGGGTGGGCAGGCCCTTCTCGCCGGCGCCCCGCAGGATGCGGAGCACATTGTACTGCTGGAGGGTCAACTGCTGCGTCTGGAAGAGCCCGGCGAACTGGTATTTGGCCTGGTCCGCGGTCCGGAGGAGGGCCACGTAAGCCTCCTGGCCCAGCGTCCGGAAGGGGCGAGTCTGACGCAGTTCCCTCTGCAGGGACCCGGGGGCGGGGCGGTCAGCCACGGGCCGGCCCTCCGTAGACGGTGCGGGGGGCGCCCGCCAACTCAACCGCCCCCGCGAGAGGCGCGGATGGCCTCCACCGTCCGCTCGACCCGGAAGTCCATGAGCTTCCGGCCCAGCTCCACCGCGTCCTCCTTGGGGTGGATGCTGACGCCGTTGATCGTGGCATGCCCGGCGGCCACCCGCTGGTCGTACCGGACGGCCTCGGGGTCGGTGACCATCATGAGGGCGGTGATGGCCGGGTCGTCGTGGATGCCGTCGTCCTCGGTCTGACGGACGCCGAGATCGTTCTCCATGTAGGCGATGACGTCGGCGTAGGTGTAGAACTCGGAAACGTAGTGGGCCTGGGTGGGCTCGCCGGACCACCGGCTGTTGAGGGCCTCGGCCACTGCCGCCATCCCCTGTTGGTTGCCCCCGCTGTCGCCGATGAGGACGATGTCGGTGAACCCGTGGGCTGCCAGGCTCATGGCCACGTCGGTGAGGACCATCCGGAAGGTCTCCTCCCGAAGGCTGAGGGTGCCCGGGTAGCGCATGTGGCCCGTAGGCTCCTCGATCCCGCCCTCCGGGACCAGCTTGATGATGGGTGCGCAGAGCGCGTCGCCCAGCTCCCTGGCGATGCCCTCGCAGGCGCCCTGGAGGACCACGTTGTGCTTCCCGGTGGCCAGATAGGGCCCGTTCTGCTCGACGCCTCCGGTGGAGATGATGGCCGTGGTCTTGCCTTCGGACAGGGCGTCCCGGACCTCCATCCAGGTCAGCTCCTCGATCCACACGGAGTTGAGGGCCTCGATGGGCCGGGGCTGGGCCAGCTCCTCCTGGAAGGCCCGCTCCTGCTCGGCGTCGGTCTGCTGGGCCTGGACCACGGGAGGGGCGAGGAGGAGGACGACGAGCAGGAAGGCGGCGATTCGGGTCATGGGAGGAACCTCGAAGAGGGCGGGCGGCCTGGCGCGCCGGCAGAGACGACCAGGCAGGGCATGTCGCCAGAATGGCCGAGCGACCGGGACCCCCGCAAGGGAAACCCCAACACGGGCGGGGGAGCCTGTACGAGGTCTCAACGAAGTCACCGGGTCGTGTGTCTACTGTAATGAAGCGCCACTGGACGGTCGGAGTCGCCACCGTGCGGGTTTTGCTGCGGCTGGCATCGACTCGGTCCGTTTCCTACCATGGCGCCTGTGCATCCGGACCATCGTCAAGGGATATCCACCGGAATGAAGACCATCGCAGCCATCCTCTCCGCCTTCCTGGCCCTCTTCGGGGGGGCCGGGGACACCCCCGTCCAATCCGTGGCTCAGCACGAAGCAGCCGAGGTCACGACGACGGACCCGGGGGCGTGGTGGGAGCATTCCCCCGCGCCTTCCTTCGTTCATGAAGGGACCGAGGCGGGCCCCGACGGCGTCCTGGATGCCGACGATCCGGAGGCCTCCAACGAGGTCATCGAGCAGTACTGCGTCCGCTGCCACAACGAACGTCGGCTCAGGGGCAACTTCTCGCTGGAGGGCTTCGACGCCGAGCGCCCCGAGGATGAAGCCGAGGTTGCCGAGCGGATGATCGGAAAGCTCCGGGCGGGCATGATGCCGCCTCCCGGCGCCGACCGCCCGCCGGAGGAGCAGCTCGACGTCCTCGCGACACAACTGGAGACCCGCATCGACTCGGCGGCTCTCCAGGCGCCCAATCCCGGAACCAGGACCTTCCAGCGCCTGAACCAGGCGGAGTACGCACGCTCCGTGGAGCAGCTCCTGGGGCTCGAGGTGGATCCCGAGGCCTACCTGCCGCCAGATACCAAGAGCGCCAACTTCGACAACATCGCCGACGTGCAGATGCTGTCGCCGACGCTCATGGACGCCTACCTCGGCGCCGCCTCCGAGATCGCCCGCCTGGCGGTCGGCGACCCGGACGCCCAGGCCTCCACCTCCACCTACAAGATCCCCCGGCTGGCATCCCAGTACGAGCACGTCGAGGGAACGCCCTACGGCACCCGCGGCGGTAAGGCGGTGACCCACAACTTCCCCGCCGACGGCCTCTACACCTTCGACGCGATGCTCCACTCCATCCCCACCGGGCAGCTCTTCGGCAGCCCGGCGCGGAACGAGCAGATCGAGGTGTCGGTGGACGGCGAGCGGGTGGCGATCCTGGATGTGGACCGGTGGATGTCGCAGGCCGATCCCAAGGGCATGACGCTCTCCAGCGATCCGGTGCCGGTGAAGGCCGGACCGCATTCGGTGGCGGTCGCCTTCCTTCCCCGGGCCGAGGGTCCGGTGCGGGACATCATCGAGCCCATCGGGCACAGCCTGGCGGATACGCAGATCGGGTCGGACTACGGAATCACCACCTACCCGCACATCCGCGAGTTCTCCGTCCGGGGCCCCACGGAGGTGACCGGCGTGTCCGACACGCCCAGCCGCCAGGCCATTTTCACCTGCCGGCCGACCACGCCCTCCGACGAGCGGCCCTGTGCCGAGGAGATCATCCAGCGCATCGGCGCCCAGGCCTACCGCCGCTCCCTCTCGCAGGACGACCTCTCGGACCTCATGGCCTTCTATGACGAAGGTCGGGTCGAGGGTGGCTTCGAGACGGGTGTGCGCACGGCCCTCCAGGCCATCCTGGCGAGCCCCCACTTCCTCTTCCGCTTCGAGGAGCCCACCCAGGTGGCCGGGGTGCCCGGCGCCCAGCGGCTCAGCCAGGTGGATCTGGCCTCACGGCTCTCCTACTTCCTCTGGGCCACCGCTCCGGATCAGGAACTCCGCGAGATGGCCGAGCGGGGCGAGCTCCTCGAGCCCGGTGCGCTGGAGGGCCAGGTGCAGCGCATGCTGGCCAGCCCCCGCGCCGAGGCGCTGGGTGAGCGGTTCGCCGCCCAGTGGCTGCGCCTTCCCGACATCGAGAAGGTGCACCCGGATGCCCTCATGTTCTCCAACTACGACGAGCAGCTCGCGGAGATGATGGTGGAGGAGACCACCACCTTCTTCAACGAGCTCGTGGAGGAGAACGGCAGCGTCATGGACATGCTCGACGCTCGCTACACCTACGTGAACGAGCGGCTCGCCCAGCACTACGGGATCCCCGGCGTCGCCGGAGAGCACTTCCGTCGGGTGGAGCACGTCGATCCCGCCCGCCGGGGCCTCCTGGGCCAGGCCAGCATCCTCACCCTGACCTCGCACGCCAACCGCACCTCGCCGGTGCTCCGCGGCAAATGGGTCATGGAGGTTCTGCTAGGCAGCCCGCCGCCGCCGCCGCCGCCCAACGTTCCGGAGCTCGAGGAGACGGAGGAGGGCGCCGAGGGCGGGAAGACGATGACGGTGAAGGAGCTCATGGCCATGCACCGGGCGAACCCGTCCTGTGCGTCGTGCCACAACGTCATCGACCCCATCGGGTTGGCCCTGGAGAACTTCGACGTCACCGGGCGGTACCGGATCAAGGATCGCCGGGTGATGGTGGACGCCTCGGGCACCCTCTACGACGGGACGCCGCTGAACAGCGCGGCGGACCTGGTGGAGGCGCTCCAGGAACGCCCCGAGCCCTTCCTCCGTACCTTCACCGAAAACCTCATGGCCTACGCCCTGGGGCGCCGGGTGGAGTACTTCGATCAGCCGACGATCCGCGCCATCACGCACGACGCGGCGCAGCACGACTACCAGATGTCTACCTTCATCATGGGCGTCATCGAGAGCCCGGCCTTCCAGATGAAGCGGACCGAGGCCACGACCGACGACGCCGACGGCCCCCAGTGACGGACATCCACACGATCACGCCCCATCCAGCAGCGGACTCCAAGGAGAACTCCTGATGCACATCACCACCGGAAAGCACCTCTCGCGCCGGACCTTTCTTCGTGGAGCCGGAGCAGCCGTCTCGTTGCCGCTCCTGGATGCCATGCTTCCTGCCGGGCGCCTCATGGGTGCCACCAAGGAAGAGCTGGACGCCACGCGCTTCGTCGGGATCGAGATGGTCCACGGCGCCGCCGGCAGCAGCGAGTACGGCCTGGCCAACAACCTCTGGTCTCCGGCGCAGGTGGGGCGTGACTTCGACCTCACCGGGACGAGCCTGGAGCCCATGAAGAGGTTCCAGGACTACCTGACCATCGTCAGCAACACCGACGTGCGGATGGCCGAGGCCTTCGACGCGGAGGAGATCGGTGGGGACCACTTCCGGTCCAGCGCCGTCTTCCTCACCCAGTCCCACCCCAAGCAGACCGAAGGGTCGGACGTCTTCGTGGGGCGTTCGCTGGACCAGCTCTACGCTGAGCGGTTCGGGCAGGACACGCCCATCCCCTCCATGCAGCTCTGCATCGAGCCGGTGGACCAGGCCGGCGGCTGCGCCTACGGGTACGCCTGCGTCTACACGGACTCCATCAGCTGGGCCTCCCCCACGGAGCCCCTTCCCATGATCCGGGATCCCCGGGTGGCCTTCGACCAGCTCTTCGGGGCCGGCGGTACCCCCGAGCAGCGCGCGGCGCGGCGGCAGACCAACATGAGCATCCTCGACTGGGTCATGGGCGAGGTCTCCGACCTTCGTCGGACGCTGGGACCCGAGGATCAGCGCCGCATGGACCGGTACCTGGAGAACGTCCGGGAGATCGAGCGGCGGATCCAGGGGATCGAGGCCCGCAACAGCAGCGGCGAGGCCCGGGAGCTCCCGGAGGCGCCGGCTGGCGTGCCCGATTCCTACGGCGAGCACGTGAAGCTCATGTTCGACCTGCAGGCCCTGGCCTTCGCGTCGGACATGACGCGGGTCTTCAGCTTCAAGATGGGTCGCGACGGTTCGGCCCGGGTCTACCCGGAGAGCGGCATCGACAAGCCCTTCCATCCGGCCTCGCACCACGGCGGGAACGAGGAGAACATCCACGACTTCGCCGGGATCAACCAGTACCACGTGAGCCTGCTCCCCTACTTCATGGAGCGGCTCCAGGAGATCCAGGAGGGCGACATGAACCTCCTGGACAAGACCATGATCGTCTACGGATCGCCCATGGGTGATCCGAACGTGCACAACCACAAGCGCTGCCCGCTCTTCCTCGCCGGCGGAGCCAACGGACGGCTGGAGGGTGGCATGCACCTCAAGGCCCCGGACGGCACGCCCATGGCCAACGTGCTTCTCACGGCCATGCACAAGCTGGGGATGGACGACGTGAGCGAGTTCGGCGACAGCACGAGCGACTTCTCGCTCACCGTGTGACGGAGAACCCCATGCGCCTCACCTCACCCACCAGCCTGCGTGTCAGCGTCCTCGGGGCGCTGCTGAGCGCAGGTCTGCTCCTGGCCTCCGCCGATGAATCCCCTGTGGCCGACGCGGCCATGCGGGGCGACGACGGAACCGTCGAGACGCTGCTGAAGCGCGGCGCCGACGTGAATGCGGCCCAGGGCGACGGCATGACCGCGCTCCATTGGGCGGCGCGGAATGGCGACACCGAGATGGCGGAGATGCTCCTCTATGCCGGTGCGCGCACCGAAGCGGTGACGCGGGTGGGGGAATACACGCCCCTCCTGGTGGCGGCCCGGGCCGGTCGGCCCGAGGTGATTCCCGCCCTGTTGAACGGTGGCGCGCGGCCGATGGCCCGCACCGGCACCGGCGTGACGGCGCTGCACTTCGCCGCCGCCAACGGCCTGGATTCGGCCATGGAGGCGCTGGTGGACGCCGGGGCGGAGATCGACGCCCGCGAGTTCGCGTCGGAGCAGACGCCCCTCATGTTCGCGGCGGCCAACGGTCGTGCGGACGCGGTGCGGTACCTCACCGCCGCTGGTGCGGACGTCCATGCCACTTCGCGGGTGGTGGATGTGCCGAAGCTCGAGCAGGAGGACCGGGAGTACCGCCGCATCCGTGAGGAGCGGGTCCTGGCCAACCGCCAGCTCGACGAGGAGGAGGCCCAGGTCGGGCTGACCGAGGCCGAGGACGCGGAAGAGGTGGCCGAGGCGCCGGCGGAGGAGCAGCCCGTCGAAGAAGAGGCCGAGGGGAGCGAGTCGGCCGAGGAAACCCCCGAGGCCGAGAATGCCGAGGAGCCTGCGGACGAGGCCGCCGAGGAAGAGGCTGCGGAGGACGAGGAGGAGGCTGCGGACGAGGAAGAGGAAGATGAGCCCGACCCGGACGTGGAGCCTCTCTCCTACGCCGACCTGGTCGGCAAGCAGGGTGGTCTCACTGCGCTGCACCACGCCGCCCGGAACGGACACTCCGACGCCATGCATGCCCTCCTGGAGGCTGGCGCCGAGGTCAACGAGCAGACGCTGGGTGACCAATCCAGCCCGCTTCTGCTGGCCTCCATCAACGGCTACTACGACCTGGGGCTGGAGCTCCTGGAGGCCGGGGCGGATCCGGATCTGGCGAGCCACGCCGGAGCGACGCCGCTCTACACGGCCCTCAATGTGGAGTGGGCTCCGCGAGCCCTCTACCCTCAGCCCAACGCCCACGAGCAGCAGGTCCTCTCCGTCTACGAGTACATGGACGCCCTCCTGCAGGCTGGGGCCGACCCGGACGCCCGGTTGGACAAGCACCTCTGGTACATGTCCTACAATTTCGACCTCCTGGGTGTGAACACCGCCGGGGCGACCGCCTTCTGGCGGGCCGCCTACGCGCAGGACGTCCAGGCCATGCAGCTCCTCCTGGACCACGGAGCCGACGCCACCATCCCCACCATGAAGGTTCCCAACCGGCGCTACCGTCGGGGGAACGACGAAGAGGTGGATCACTCCGGTGTGCCGCCGGTGCCTGTGGGTGGGCCCGGCGTCTACCCCATCCACGCCGCCGCCGGTGTCGGTTTCGGCGACGGATACGCCGCCAATTCCCATCGCGGCTATCCCGACGGATGGATGGACGCCATGCGCTTCCTCGTGGAAGAGGTGGGCGCCGATGTGAACGAGCGGGATCACGATGCCTACACGCCCCTCCACCACGCCGCCTCCCGCGGTGACGTGGAGATGATTCGCTATCTGGTGGAGCAGGGCGCCGACGTCACGGCGGTGAGCCGCGAGGGCCAGACCACGGCCGACATGGCCAACGGTCCGGTGCAGCGCGTGCAGCCCTGGCCGGAGGCCGTCGAGCTCCTGGAGAGCCTCGGGTCGGTGAACAACAACAACTGCGTGAGTTGCTGATCCCGGGCCTCCCCGGGTAGCACCTTCGCCGAATCCACCGGCCTCCCCTCCCCGGGGAGGCCGGTTTGTTTGTGACCCTCCTGCGAAACCGACCCCGACGGAGGCCCGTAGGGGTCGCCTGAGGGACCACCCGGATCAGGGCACCCACCGGACGGTCTCGGGGAGGGATCCAGCCAGGGGCGCCGGACAGGACGGGAGGGGGACGGAATGGGATCGTTGCTTCAGGACCTGCGCTTCGGACTCCGGATGTTGGTGAAGACGCCGGTGGTCTCCGGGATCGCCGCCCTCTCGCTGGCCGTGGGCATTGCCGCCAACATGGCCATGTTCGCTCTCCTGGACGGCTTCCTCCTCAGCCCTCTCCCCTTCGCCGACCAACACGAACTGGTCATGGTGCGGGAGCTGGAGGAGGGTCGATCGGTGGAATGGGCCGCGGGCGTCGCGGCCCCCAACCTCCGCGACTACCTGGCGGCGAGCGACGTCGCGGAATCCGCCGCGTTCTACACCACCGAGCGCTCCAACCTCACGGGAATGGACCGGCCGGAGCAGCTCCAGGTGGTCGTCGGCAGCCCGGACCTCTTGCAGGTGCTGGGCGTGCAGCCGGCCCTCGGCCGTGGGTTCCGGCTGGAGGAAGGCGCCCCGGGGAATCGGGGGGTGGTGGTCCTGGAGCACGACTTCTGGGAGCGGCGCTTTTTGTCGGATCCGGAGGTGCTGGGGACCGCCGTGCAGCTCGACGGGAGCCCGTACACCATCGTGGGGGTCCTGCCGGCGGACTTCGATATGGTTCCGGCGGATGTCCAGGCCGTCCGGCCGTCGGACTTCCGGGAACGGGAGGACCGGGGCGCCCACGACCTCCTCGCCTTCGTCCGCCTTCCGGAGGGCAGCGGGGCCGAGGATCTCCGGCGGGAGCTGGAGCCCGTCTCGGCGCGGCTGTCGGCGGAGTTCCCCGACGGAAAGCGTGGCTGGAAGGTGCTGGTCCAGGACATCTCGGACTTCTTCCCCGGCGCCACGGACCGGGCCCTGGTGCTCCTTCTCACCGCCGTCTCCCTCTTCGGCCTCCTCATCGCCTGCGCCAACGTGGCCAACCTTCTCCTGGGTCGAGCCGAGATCCGGCAGAAGGAGGTGGCGGTGCGGACGGCTCTGGGGGCGGGGAGGGGCCGCATCATCCGCCAGCTCCTGGTGGAGAGCGTGACGTTGGCGCTGGTGGCGGGTGGCGTAGGGGTCGGGCTGGGCTACTACCTGGTGGCCTGGCTCCAGGGGGCGATGCCGCCCCAGATGCCCGCCTCCATGGAGCCCCAGGTGACGCCGCTGGTGGTGCTGGTCACCGTCGGGGTGTCGCTCCTGGCTGGGGTGGCCTTCGGGCTCGCGCCCGCCCTCCACGCCACGGCATCCTCACTGGCCGGCGCTCTGGGCGGGGCTCGTGGAGGTTCGTCCAGTCGAGCGGCCCGCCGCGTCCGGTCCGCCTTCGTCGTGGGGGAATTCGCGGTGGCGTTGGCCCTCCTCTGCGGCGCCGGCTTCCTGGTGGAGGGATTCCAGGAGCTGACCCGCACGGACGCCGGATACGACGCCGAGCGGCTCCTCACCTTCCAGATCTCGGTGCTCCAGGATCGCTATCCCGACGGCGAGGCACAGGCCGCCTACCAGGAGGAGTTGCTGCGGACTCTGGGCGAGCTTCCCGAGGTGTCGAGTGTGGCGCTCATGTCGTCCCTCCCGCGGGGTCAACGGAATCCCCGAACGGCGTATCGAGCCGACGGCGTCACCCTCGAGGACGAGGAGCTGCCCCGGGCCGACTTCCAGGTGGTGAACGCCGGGTACTTCGAGGCCATGGGGCTTCAGGTCCTGGAGGGACGGGCCCTTCACGAGACCGACCGCGCGGAAGGTGAGCCGGTGGTCGTCGTGAGCCGCGCCGTGGCGGACGCCTCCTTCCCCGCCGGGGATCCGCTGGGCCGAAGCATGGAGGTGGCCGGCGAGAGTCGGCGCATCGTCGGCGTGGTCGAGGAGGCGCTTCTGGCCCGGATCGGTCTGGAGGGGGGCGAGGGCGGAGCCATCTACCTGCCCTACCTCCAGGGGCCACGGTCCGATCCGAGCTTCGCTCTGGCGGTGCGGAGTGGAGATCCCGCCCGCCTGGCCGCCGATGTGCGGGAGGCGGTCTGGTCGGTGGAGGCAGACCAGCCGGTGGCGTCCCTCCGGACCCTGGAGGCCCACATCGCAGAGTCGCTGGCGGGTCCCCGATCCATCTCCCTCTTCCTCATCGGGATGGGGGCGGTGGCGTTGATTCTCGCCGCCATGGGCATCTACGGCGTCATGGCCCACTCGGTGGCTCGACAACGCCGGGAGATCGGGATTCGCATGGCGTTGGGTGCCGAGCGGGGTCGGGTGGTGAGGATGGTCACGCGACACGGGCTGGGTCTCGCTGGCCTGGGCATGCTCCTGGGGCTCCCCCTGGCCTGGCTCATGTATCGAGGCGTGATGCAGGCGCTGGACATCTTCGCCGGGGACGTGGGGTTGGGGTACGTGTTCTGGTTGACGGGCGCCCTCATGGCGGTGGCGGCGGTGTCGGCCTGGCTTCCGGCCCGACGGGCCAGCGGGGTCTCTCCGGTGACGGCGCTGCGCGAGGACTAGCCGGGGATGCTGCCCTCCTTCGCTGGCGGGGGATCTGGTTTCGAAATATATTGGTGTGACGAATCAAACTGATAATGGACGCGGGAGAAGCCGAGGGTGTCCCAGGTCGAGACGGTGCTGGACGCCTTCGCTCGGATTCGCTCCTCCGGACGGCCCCGGGTGGTCCGGGATCCTTCGGGCGACGGATCGGTGAGCGCCCGACAGGCCTCCATCCTGGCGCTGTTGGATCCCCGGGATCCTGCCATGGTCGGCGAGCTGGCCGAGCATGAGGGGGTGACCGCCTCGACCATGTCCCTCACCCTCAAGCGCATGGAGCGGGACGGGTTCGTGCGACGGGACCGGGACCCCGCAGATCGACGGGTGACCAACGTGCGTCTCACCGACGCGGGCCTCCGGATCCGGGACGCTCGGCGGCTCCTTGCTCCCGAACGGGTGGCAGGAATGCTCCAGCTGTTGTCTCCTGCGGAGCGCGGGGACGCCGTCCGCGGGCTACGGCTCCTGGCCACCGCCGCCGACCGGTTGGAGCGCCGGACCACTCGGGAGCTCGCGGCATGGACCGGGGCTTCCGACGAGACCCCATCCCAGGACGAGGAGCGAGGATGAGCGCCGGATATTCGGGGACCCCCCTGGCCAGGAAGCTGGGCATCAAGCAGGACCACCGAGTGGCGACGGTGGGCGCGCCGACCCACTTCCCGGCGCTCCTGGACCCGCTGCCGGAGGGTGCGACGGTGGAGGCGGACCCCGACGGGGACGGGCCCTACCCGGTGGTGGTGGTCTTCATCCCGGAGGCGTCGGTCCTGGAGGACCGCTTCCGGCGGGGCCAGGAACTCATGGACCCCCATGGTGGCCTCTGGCTCTCCTGGCCGAAGCAGTCTTCGGCGCTGGCTACGGAGCTCCGGGAATCCCACATCCGGGAACACGGCCTGGCCACCGGCCTGGTGGACAACAAGATCTGCGCCGTGGATGCCGACTGGTCCGGCCTGCGCTTCGTCGTGCGGACGGAGGATCGACCGCCCCGAACCGCCTAGCGGCGCGGGTCTCCGGGCTCCGGAGATCCCCGTCCCAACCATCTCCGGTTCCGCGGCATCGGAGGGGATGAAGCGGCAGGCCCCTCAGCGATGGCCGGAGGAGATGGGAGCGTTCCCTGAACGAGTCGAGATCGCGGTGACCGCCGAACGACCCGGAGACGAAGCCGATCTGGTCCGACGGGCCCAGGTCGGGGACGCCCAGGCGTTCGAGGCCCTGTACCGGGAGAACGCCGACCGCGTGTACGCGCTCTGCCTTCGCATGTCCGGCGACGGACAGCGGGCGGAGGAGCTGGTGCAGGACGCCTTCGTGCGGGCCTGGGAGAAGCTGGGGACCTTCCGGGGCGACGCCCGCTTCAGCACCTGGCTCCACCGGCTCACGGTGAATCTGGTGCTCCAGACGCGGCGAAGTCGGGGGCGGCGGCGGGATCGCGAGATCACCGCGCCGGACCTGGAGGTCTTCGGGCGGGCGGCGGTGTCCGCCATGCCCGGCACGCGGGTGGATCTGGAGCGGATCATCGCCGGGCTGCCGGAGAAGGCCCGGGAAGTGCTCGTTCTCCGGGACGTGCAAGGGTACAAGTACAAAGAGATCGCCTCCATGACCGGCGTGACCCTGGGTACGGTGAAGGCACAGATCCACCGCGCCCGGGCTCTGGTCCAGGAGGCACTGGAGGCATGATGGCGCACCTCGACGACACCACGATCCACGATCTCCTCGACGGGGAGCTTCCCACGGAGGAGGCTGCTGCGGCCCGGGAGCACCTCGAGGGGTGCCTCCCCTGTGCGCGGCGCTTTCGGAGCCTTCGGACGACGGTGGAGGCGCTGGGGGAGCTCCCCGTCGGGGCCGCCCCTCCCGACCGGGTATGGGATGCGATCCGCCGACGGACCGTGGAGGCGGACGGGGCCCCCGGGCGACCGTCGCCGTCCTCCCTCGCTCCGTCCCCGCTGGCCGGGCGCGCACGCCGTCGCTTCTCGCTGGTGGAGCTGGCGACAGCGGCGGCGCTGGTGGGCCTGCTTTCGGCCGGTACGGTCTGGATGGCCCTGGCACCGTCGGATGCCGGCGTGGAGGCCGGCCCCCCGGCGATGACCGCGTCCGCCCGTCCCCTGGTCCCGCCCGGCGCCGCGGCCCGTGCCGCCACCGGGGGAGCCGCGGAGTACGCCGACGTCGTCCAGGAGCTGGAGGGCTTGGTGGCGGCGGGACGTTCGGTGCTGGAGCCCGGCACCATCCGCACCCTGCAGGAGGCCACGACCTCGGTGGACCGCGCCTTGGCCGACATCCAGGCCGCCCTGGCGGAGGACCCCGGGAGCGCGCTCCTGGAGCGCCTCCTGGTGACGCAGCAGACCCGGAAGCTCCGGATCCTGCGTCAGGCCGTCACGGCCATCGAATCACGAACCTGATCCCCGGCCCTGCCGGATTTCGAGGACCTACCCCATGAACGCACTCATCCTGGCTACGCTGCTCACCGTGAGCGCCGTGCAGGAGACGGACACGCTCCTCGATGTGGGGAGCGCCACCCTCCTGGAGGTGGAGGCCCCCGGCGGCAGCATCCAGGTCACCACCTGGGACCGGGACCAGGTCCGGGTGCAGGCCGAGCACTCCGCCCGCACCTACATCGAGATCGACCGCGGGGGCCGGAGCATCGAGCTCGAGGCCGCAGCCCGACGCGGCCCGGCGAACCTGGTGGACTTCGTCCTGACCGTCCCCCGGGGCATGGACCTGGAGCTCGACGGCATGTACACCGACATCCTCGTCGACGGCTCCGACGGGGAGGTGGAGGTGGAGAACATCCAGGGCGACATCGTCGTCCGGGGCGGACGAGGGCGGGTGTCCGTCAGCACCGTGTCCGGCGAGGTCCAGGTGGAGGGCGCCGAGGGCCGGGTGGAGGTGGAGAGCGCCGCCAGCGACATCCGGGTGCGCGACAGCGCTGGCGAGATCTACGGGGAGTCCGCCGGGGGCGACATCGTCCTGGAGGGGATGCGGGCCTCCGTGGTGGACGTGGGCGTGGTCGGGGGACGGGTCTACTACGAAGGCACCTTCGACCCCCAGGGCACCTACTTCTTCGGCTCCCACGGCGGGTCCGTGACGCTGGTGGTGCCCCCGGACGC
>JGI12048J13642_10321891_pt1 | contig 15066 bp, 17 predicted proteins | sample ElkSlonscriptome_16_FD_13642 | JGI IMG/M metagenome (IMG submission 13642)
GTGGGCTTGCCGGCGCCTGTAGAATCGTGCCGTAAACATTCGCAAGGACCACGATGCACGTCACCCGAACCCGACCACTCCTTAAAGCGACACTGGTGGTGTGCGGCTCGGTGCTGCTCACGGTCGGGGTGCTCGAACTGTCGCTCAGGCTTGTGGATGCGACCGGCCGCTTCGACAGCGCGCTGGCAATCTTCGGCGAGCCCAGGCCGCCCCTCGACACCCGTGGGGGCAACGGCATGTACTACGCGCACCACTATTCGGCGTATGCGCTGAAACCCGGCTATGAGCGAGCCGGCTTCGAGCGCATCAATGCGCTGGGTTTGCGTGGCCCGGAGGTCGCGACCCCGAAACCCCCGGACACCTACCGTATCGTAGCCGTGGGCGGTTCAACGACCTTCGGCGTTTACCTCCCCTGGCAGTCCGCATATCCCTACCAACTGCAGGAGGTGCTGCGCAAGCGTTTTGGCACGGACCGCATCGAGGTGATCAACGCCGGGCTGACCGGGTCGACGGCGGCCGAGACCTATCACCGCCTGCCGACTCAGATTCTGCCGCTGCAGCCCGACATGGTGATTGTGTACCACGCGTTCAATGATCTGCTGCCGCGGGTGTTCAACGACTACCAGGATGACTATTACCATTTCCGTCGCTCAGACCCGAACAACCCGCCCGGCCTGACCCGCTTTTACCTGTACCGGCTGGCGCTGCGAGCGCTGAGCCCAAGCTACTTCCATGAGAATTACAACCTCGCGAATATTGTCTGGAAAACTGAAAACCTGCCGCACACCGACACCCAGCGAGCCAGGAATTTTTTAACGAGCGACAACCGGGCGTTTCGGATGAACATGGACAACGTGGTGACACTGCTGCAAGCGAAAAACATCGACGTTGTGCTGGCAAGCTTCGCGCTCGAGCCGGACATCTGGCACTGGCAGGAAATCATTCCGCCCTACCTGTGGGAGCTCGGAATTGGCGCCAACAATGAGGTGATTCGTGAGCTGGCAACGCAGCACGCCGCGCCGCTGGTGCCGTTTGCCGAAGCGCCTTTTGCCCGCGGCAGCGCCGACTACGGCGAGCCCCTGTTTGACGACTCAATTCACATGGGCCCTGAAGGCAACCGCTTCAAGGCCGAAGTGTTCGCCGACACCGTGGCGCCGCTGCTGGCGGCCCGGCTCAAGGTGCCCGTGCCGCCGGCCTCCGCTTACAGCGTGCGGGGACCGGCCGAGCCCGCACCGTGAGGGCACCCGCGTGCTGAGCAACGACTACACTTATTTTTTATCGCGCATCCTCGGCGCCGCGCTGCAGAGCCCCACCGGCGTCGCGTGTGTGGCGCTTTTGCTCGCCGCCGGAATCCTGCTCGCACGCAGCGCGGCGGGTCGCTGGCAGCTGCCGGCCGCCGGCGCCGCGCTGGCCGGCGCGTTCGCCTGCTTCGTCATGGCTTTTCTGAACGCGGTGTACACGTACGATGAGCAGCCTGAGGCGGTAAATATCCCGACGCTGCCAACCGGGGCGCCCACCTGCGGCACCGCGACCTCCGGCTGGATCCGCAGCGGCTACGGCATGGGCAATCCCTGCCCGGCAGGCTGCTACCGTGGCAAGGTGCTGCTCAAGCAGATGCGCATGCGGGGCCTGCCACCATGGCCGGAACACCGCCGCAAACTGCAGTGCTGGAAACGCGACTGAATGCACCAATTGACGGCCAGACTGCGGCGGCTGTACCGGCGGATGACCGACCGCCGCGGGTACTTCGGCGCGCGTCTGTTGGGGATCCGGGTGCCGGTCTTCCCGTTGATGCATTTACCCGACGGTTTCCAGGTGGAGCCGCTCGGCGAGACCGGACTGACCCTGGTCGAGCGCTTTTGCACCGCAGCCGAAGCGGCTGCGGTGATAGAACTGGCTCGCGGCCGGCTCAGCGAAAGCCGCATCACGATCAACGGGCGCCAGGTCGCGGACGACTACCGACGCTCGCAAACGGCGATTGTCTATGACTCGTTCTTACGTCATCCGGCGGTGGTGCCGCTGCTGCTGCGTGCCGGCATGCTGCTCGGGCTGCCTGCCGAACACGCCGAGGCCGTGTTCGTAACGCGCTACGCAGCAGACGGTTACTACAAACCCCACGCCGATTTCGCGGTGGGCTTCGACGGTGACCGGCTGTACACCGTGCTGGTGTACCTCAACGACCTGTCGGCCGATGCGGGAGGTGCTACCGCGTTCGATGAGCTGAACGTTAAAGTGCGGCCCCGCTGCGGGCGCGCGCTGATCTGGACGAACACCAACCCGGACGGCTCACGTCATTTCGAAACGCGCCACGCCGCGCTGCCGGTCCGCACAGGCGAGAAGTGGGTGGTGCAGCTATGGTTTCGCAGTTATCCCATGCTACCGGCGCTGAAAGCCGAAGAACCGGCACCTCAGGCCGCACCCGGCCAGCCGCTGCAGGGTGGTGAAAACCTGCCGCGGGGGATCGAGGCCGTGCTGGAGATCCCGCCTGACAGCGACTACGAGCGGGCCTTCGAGCCTCGGTGAACGCGTTGCTGCAGGAACTCAAACGGCAACTGCGCCAGGCCTGGTACCGGCGTCGCTATTACCGCGGGCAAGTCTGGCCGCACGCTGTACCCCCGCAGCCACTGGGGTATTTACCGCCCGGCTTTCGGGTACGCCAAGTAGCCGCCACCGGCCTGCGCGTGGTCGACCACTTCGTCACGCCCGAGGAAGCGAAGTGGCTGATCAATGCGGCGCGCGAGCATCTCGCCCGCAGCACCGTGGTGGTCGACGGCCGCTCGCGTCAGGACAGCGGCCGCACCTCGGCGAATGCGGTTGTGTTTCACCGCTACGCGCAGGACCCGAAAATTCTGCCGCTACTGGCGCGCGGCGCGATGCTCGCCGGGGTGCCGCCAGATCATGCCGAGCAGATTTACGTGAGTCGCTATGGGCCGGGCGAACTTTATCACGGGCATTTCGACACGGCTCCCGGCTTTCTGACTGCCGACCGTCTGTGCACGCTGCTGGTATACCTCAACGACCTCGAGCCTGCGCAAGGTGGTGCCACCTATTTCCGCGACCTGCGGGTTGCCGTGCAACCGCGCCTCGGGCGGGCTGTGTGCTGGACCAACACCAACCCCGATGGCAGCACGCACCCGGAGACGGCACACGCCGCTCTGCCGCCCCACGGCGCCGGGAGCGAGAAATGGGTGGCTCAGCTGTGGTTCCGGCCCTACCGGATGCACCGGATACGGGGTCGTCTCGCGCCCCTGCAAGCCAGGACGGGCAAGCCGCTCGCGAGCCATGCTGGCCTGCCAGACGGGGTCAGCACGCTGGATGACAGTCGATAACGCGTCGGTGAAGGTCAGAAAATAAAGACCGTCGATGTGTTGAACGCCGAGATGGCGAGGCGCTGACCATCGAGCGCGAACTCTGCGTCCCAGCCAAACAGCTGCGTCGCGCCGCTCTGAGACGACTTGATAAACGCCAGCTGCGACCACGCACCTCCGGTTTCTACGAACAAATACGCGGCACCTTTGTCCACAGCAAAATCCAGCTCGTCCTCACCGTTGATACCCAGCGAGTTGCTGCTTTCTCGCAGCGCGGACACCAGCAGCTTATCGCCGCTCTTGTTCAGCGCCACGGTAAAGCCGAATTCATCGATGGGATCGGGATTGGAGGCCTTGAAAAACTCCGTCTGCAGCCAATCGCCGCCGGCCAGCAAAAACACGTACGCCGCGCCGCTGTTCTCCAGCCCGTTGCTGGTGGCGTCACCGCCCACGCCGGCGTCCGCGCTGTCTTCCTGCTGCGCGCCCACGGCCAGCCGGTCGCCGGCCCCGCTCAGCGCTACAGAAGAACCAAACTCGTCGCGCGCACCGATTGTGTCCGCCTTCACAAACGCCTGCTGCGACCATGCGCCGCCGCTGCGGGTAAACACGTAGACGGCGCCGGCGCGCTCGGCACCGTTATCGAAAGGATCGGTGCTGCTTGCCGACTCGTTCACGGCGCCGACCGCCAGTGTGTCGCCGTTATCGCTGAGCGCGACTGCGCTGCCGAACAGGTCGTCAGCCTCGGTGTTCGCGGCCTTGATGTAGGCCTGCTGCGCCCATACCCCCATCATGTCGCGCGTGAACACATAGGCCGCGCCCGCATCGGGGGCCGCATTGTTGTTCTCGCCGGCATTGATCAGCAGCGAGTTACTGTCTTCACCGGGGGCCGCCACCGCCAGCGTCTGGCCGTCGGCGGCGAGCTCAAGCGCGTTGCCGAAGCGATCACCCTCGAAGTCGCCGTCGTCGACGTCCGGGTCGCCCTCAGTGTTCGATGCTTTGATAAACGCCTGCTGAGTCCAGGCAAACACCCCGGTTTCCGGGTCAGGGCTGGCATCGCGTGCAAAAATGTAGACTGCGCCCGCGTCAACGGCGGTGTTGTCATCCGCGTCGCCATCAACGCCGGTGGCGGCACTGTCTTCGCCGAGCGCGCTGATGGCCAGCAGGGTGCCATCGTCGCTGATCGCCACCGCGCTGCCAAACTGGTCGCCCGCATCGGACACGTCAGGTCGCAAGGTTGCTTCCTGCACCCAGACGTCGTCAATCAGGCGCAGGATAAACACCGCGCCTGCCTGCGACACCGTTTCGGTAAGCTGAAGGGTCTCGACCACCTCGTCGTCAAGCTCCTGATCGTATTCGCAGGCGAACGGATCAGGTTCCTCAACCGGAAAGATCTCCGCACAGGGGAACGTGCTGGTGCCGGGTGCCCCCGACGCCAGCACGGTTCCGGATGCAGCCAACGCAATATTGAAGCCGACACCGCTGGCTGGCTGGATGAACGCTGCCGACAGGCGCGCCGCGCTCTGCTGACCGAGTTCGGTGCACACCGTGTCGACACAGCTCTCGAGCTTGAAGCGGGCGTTCTCCCAGTCGAACAGGTGCACCGAGACCGAGGTCGATGCCTCCAGTGTATCCGGCGGGATGTCGCCCCCAACCTGCACGAACTCCGGCTCGCCGTCTCCGTCGGAGTCGCCGTCGCGGTCCTCGAAGAAGCGATAGGCCGTGGCCTCCGGCACCTCGTCCCAGGCAAACACGATCTGGCCGAAAGGCCGCGGGTCGTCCTCTGTAAACACCGATTTGAAGCGCAGGGGCGAATCCGAGAAATCGAGTCCGAGGTCCAGCTCCTGTTCGGTGCTGCCACAGGCTGCCACCAGCAGCGCAGCAGCCGACAGGCTCAGAAGGCGGCAGCAAACTTTACGGGGCGAGCGCATGCAAACTCCTTGGGCAGCGGGCGCCCATTGTACCTACCGCAAGGCCGGCTGCACGCCCGGCCGGGCGAGTTGACCCGCAATGCACGGGAACTGCTGCGCTGGCACCGCTGCCGGCGCGTTGCGGCCACTGGCTGCGCGAGCCAGCGGGCCGGTATCATGGCGGCATGAGCGATACTTCCAACCCGCCGGCCACGCGGCGGCGGCCGGTACGCAGCTTCGTCAAACGTCAGGGCCGGATGACGACGGGCCAGCGGCGGGCACTGCAAGAGCTGTGGCCGCGCTTCGGCATCGAGTATGCGCCCGAGCCGCTCGATCTCGTCGGGGTCTTCGGGCGCTCTGCGCCGCTTACAGTCGAGGTGGGGTTCGGTAACGGCGCCAATCTCGTGGCGCTGGCTGCGGACCACCCCGCCAGCAACTTTTTGGGTCTTGAGGTGCATGAACCAGGGGTCGGCGCCTGCCTGCTGGGCATCGACAAGGCGGGCATCAATAATGTCCGTTTAATGTGTCACGATGCCATCGAAGTGCTGGAGCACCGGCTGCCGAGCGCCTGCATGGCCCGGCTGAACCTGTATTTTCCCGACCCGTGGCCCAAGAAGCGGCATCACAAGCGGCGAATCGTGCAAGACTCGTTTGTCAAGCTGGTCGCCTGCCGGATGCAGCCGGGCGGGCTGCTGCACATCGTGACCGACTGGCCGGACTACGCGGAACACATTACAGAAGTGCTGGCGAGGCACCCCGTCTGGGTGGCACAGGCTGTAACGCCGGCAGATCGTACGGTCACCCGCTTTGACGCGCGTGGGCAGCGGTTGGGTCACGCCAACTGGGAACGTGCCTGGGCGCTGGCCGCCAGCGACTAGTCGGCGTGCCCGGCGGGCACCGTTACCCGAATATCGCCGCCGACCACCCGGCAGGGCAGCGCCTGCAGGCTGGCGCCCGCGCAGGGCCCCTGCACGCAGAGACCCGACTCGGGTGCGAACAGGGCACCGTGCGAGCGACAGATCAACTGTTCGCCGCCCGGCGCAAAAAACCGCGCCGGGTCCAGGTTAAGCGGATGGCCCGCATGCGGGCAGGTATTGGCATAAGCGTACACCTCGCCCTGCCAGCGCACTACAAAGCCCCGAAACGGCCAGTTGCCGTCGCCCGCACGGAATTCCCGCGCAGTGCCGTCGGTCAGCGTGTTGAGCGGCCACAACGACCACTCGCGGACGCTGCCCGGCACCGGGCGGGGCCGATCACCGCGACTCATCGGCAAACCAGGCTTCGACCCGGGTAGCCAGGTAGATGGCGGGCACCCCGGTCATGGCGGCATACACGAAGAAGCTGAGCCAGCCGATCTGATCCACCACGATGCCGGACAAACCGCTGAGCACCTTACCGGGCAGCACCATCAGTGATGTAAACAAGGCATACTGGGTGGCAGTGTAGGACACGTGGGTCAGTCCCGAGAGGTAGGCGATAAACACGGTGCCGCTGAACCCCTGAGCGATGTTGTCAGCGCCAATCGTCAGCACCAGCAACGGCACGTTGGCGCCGGCGAGTGCCAGTCCGGCAAAGCTCAGGTTGGTCAGAGCCAGGATCACCGCGCCGAACACCAGCGGCGCACCCAGCCCGTAGCGAGCAACGGCGACGCCGCCAAGCGCAGCGCCACCGATCACTGCCGCAAAACCCACGGTTTTTACATAGCCGGCAATCTGCACCTCGTTGAAGCCGATGGTCAGATAGAACGGATTGGCCATGACACCCAGCACCATGTCGCTGATGCGGTAGATGCCGATAAACACCAGAATCAGGAGCGCATTGCGGCCGTTACGCTGAAAGAAATCGCTGCAGGGCTCGACGATGGCCTGCCGAGCCCACGCCGCCGGCTGATGCAGCGGGTCGAGGCCCAGCTCGGTTGTCCGCCCTGCCGGCGGTTCGGCCACGACCAGCACGGTCACGACGCCGATGCCCATTAGCGCAGCCATCAGCCGGTAGGCCAGCGGCCATGACCACGTGCCGCCTATCACCAGCGCGCCCGCGCCAGCCGCCAGCAAAGCCACGCGGTAGCCCAGCTGATAAGCCGCGGCCATCGCGCCCTGCTGCGCAGTGCTGGCGCTCTCGATCCGCCAGGCGTCAACCGCAATGTCCTGGGTTGCCGAGAAGAACGCGACCAGCACCGCCAGCAGCGCCAGCCACAGCGTATCGGTCGACGGCGTCATGGCGGACATGCCCAGCAGCGCTGCCGCCACGCCAAGCTGCCCCAGCAGCATCCAGCTGCGGCGGCGCCCCAGAACACCCAGCACCGGCAGGCGCAGGCGATCTACCAGCGGCGCCCACACGAATTTGAAGGCATAGAGGATGCCGACCCAGGCAAACATCCCCACCGCGCTCATGCTGACGCCATCGGTCGTGAGCCAGGCCGCCAGCGTGCCCGCCACCAGCGCAAACGGAAGCCCCGCCGAGAAGCCCAGGAACAGCATTGCCGCCACCTGTGGCTGGCGATAAATGCCCAGCGTTTCGCGCCAGGTCGCGCGGCGCTGCCAGGCCGCCGTGTCAGCCGGTCGCATGGTCGAGGGCGTAATCGACGGTCAGCGGCGCGTGGTCGGAATAGCGCTTGCGCTTGTAGATCGAAGCGTCGTTGATCGCGGACCTCAGCCCCGGCGTTACCACCTGGTAATCGATACGCCACCCCACATTGTTGTCCCAGGCCCGGCCGCGGTTCGACCACCATGTGTACTGCTCGGGCCGTGTGTTCACCTCGCGAAAGGCGTCGACAAAGCCTTCGGCTTCGAACACCCGGTCGAGCCATGCGCGCTCCTCCGGCAGAAAACCTGAGTTTTTCTGGTTCGAACGCCAGTTTTTGAGGTCGATCTCCTTGTGGGCAATGTTCCAGTCGCCGCAGATAATGTACTCGCGGCCCGACGCCCTGATGGCCTGCAGGTGCGCGGTAAACTCTTCCATGTAACGGAACTTGGCGGCCAGTCGTGCCTCGCTTGAAGATCCCGACGGCATATACACAGACACGACGCTGAGTGGGCCGAAGCGCGCCTCGATGTAGCGACCCTCCGCATCAAACTCCGCCGAGCCAAAGCCGTTGATCACGTCATCCGGCTCGCGACGGGAAAATAGCGCGACACCACTGTAGCCCTTGCGTTCGGCATAGTCGTGATAACAGTGGTAACGCCGCGGCGTAAATACCGGGTCGGTCAGTTGTTCGGCCTGGGCGCGCACTTCCTGCAAACAGAACACGTCTGCCGACTGACGCGGCAGCCAGTTGAAAAAACCTTTACGGGCAGCGGCACGGATACCGTTTACGTTCACGCTGACAATGCGCATAGGGTCACGACCGGAAACTGGAGGAACACCCGCTTTGCGGTCCGCAGGCTGTGCGTTACTCTACATCGCCATGCAGCCTTATAAAACCGCGTTTATCGAGGTGGCGCTCGAAGTCGGCGCGCTGAAGTTCGGCGAGTTCGAGCTGAAATCCGGCCGCCGGAGCCCGTATTTTTTCAACTCCGGAATGTTTGCCGGCGGCCGCGCCGCCGCCATACTCGGGCGCTGCTACGCCGCAGCCGCCGTAAACGAGTCGGCCCGCTTCGACACTTTGTTCGGGCCTGCCTATAAAGGCATCCCGCTGGTAGCGCTGACCGCCGCAGCGCTCAGCGAACAGCACGATCGCGACATACCGTACTGCTTTAACCGCAAGGAGGCGAAGGTGCACGGCGAGGGCGGCTCGATCGTCGGCGCCCCGGTCAGCGGTCGCGTGCTCATCGTCGACGACGTGATAACGGCCGGCACGGCGATCCGGGAAGCCATCGAGATCATTGCGGCCGCCGGCGGCACGCCCGGCGGCGTGCTCATCGCCCTGGACCGGCAGGAGCGGGGCACGGGCGAGCGGTCGGCGGTACAGGAAATTACGGCCAGTTACGAAATACCGGTGTTCAGCATTATTCAGCTCACCGACCTGATCCAGCATCTGGAGGTCGCCGACCCGGACGACCCGCGACTGACCAGGGTGCGGGCCTACCGCGACCGCTACGGGGTCTGATTTTTGCCTGCCTGCCAGGGCGACTCCCCCTAAACCCGACCTGCGTCACGGTTCCGGGCTGCACTTAACGCAATAATCTTCAAGCACCCCCACTAATGGGCACGGAAATGGGTGTCAAAAGGGCTCGGGATGACGATTGTTAACTTGACGAAATCTTTGCTGCTGGCCGCGGCATTGGCCAGTACGCTGGCCAACGCGCCGGCGTGGGGTGAGGAAGAAAAACACGTCTACCGCTGGCAGGACGACGCCGGCAACACGCATTATGGTGACCGGGTACCCGCCGAATACGCCGACAACGGTCATGCGGTGCTAAACGAGTACGGTGTGCAGATCAAAACCGTCGATGGGCGGCTGAGCGAAGCCGAGGTGGCGGCGCGGCGCGCCCAGGCCGATGCTGCGGCGCAGGCCCGTGCCGCAGCCGCGGAACGCGAGCTGCGCGACAAGGTGCTGCTCAGCACTTATTTATCGGTTGAGGAAATCGAGGCGCTGCGCGACCGCCGGGTCGAGCTGCTCGACGGCCAGATTCGCCTGACCCAGCGTTACCTCGACAACCTCCGCGAAAAAATTGTCAGGCTTGAGCGCGAGGCGCAGAAGTACAGCCCGTACAGCGCGGATGCAAACGCCCGACCGATCGATGAAAACCTCGCGCGTGAGCTGTCTGACACACTGAACTCGATCTTGCTGTACGAGAAAAACATGGCGAAGTCACGCGAAGAGCAGCGGCAGATCAAGAGAAAGTTTGCGGCTGACATCAGCCGCTTCAACGAGCTGAAGCTGCTGTCGCAGAACCGTTGAGCGGACCAGAATCCGGCGACTAGCCCGTGCCGGTATGCCCGAAACCACCCGCGCCGCGTCCGCTGGCGGCAAACTCCTCTACAACGTCAAACTCGGCCTGCACGACCGGCACGATAACCATCTGCGCCAGCCGGGCGCCCGGCTCAAGTACATAGACCGCGCTGCTGCGGTTCCAGCAGGACACGTAGAGCTGTCCCTGATAGTCCGAATCGATCAGCCCGACGAGGTTGCCGAGCACGATACCGTGCTTGTGGCCGAGGCCCGAGCGCGGCAGCAGTATGGCCGCCAGACCGGGGTCCTCGATATACACGGCCAGGCCGGTCGGGACGAGCTCTGTCTGGCCGGGCGCCAGCCTCAGCGGCTGGTCGATGCAGGCGCGCAGATCCACGCCGGCCGAGCCCGCGGTGGCGCGTTCGGGCAGCGGCAGTTCGCGGCCCAGCCTCGCGTCGAGAATCTTGAGTTGCACACGGTGGGTCGCCACAGCTTGTCTCCGTTTGGCGAGGTTCAGGCCCGCGCCCGGTAGCGGGCCGCAATCAGTTCGATCAGGCCGGCGGCAAGCGCGTGTTTGGTCAGGCGAGGAAACGGCTGCCTGCCGTCGTTCCACAGCACCACAACTTCGTTGTGGTCCGCGTCGAAACACAAATGCTCGCCGACCAGGTTGGCAATGATCATGTCAAGCTGCTTGCGCTCGAGCTTGGCGGTCGCGTACTCCTCGAGCTTTTCGGTTTCGGCAGCGAAGCCGACGGTAAACGGCCCGGCCGGAAGCGCGGCAATGCTGGCCAGCAGATCCGGGGAGCGCGTCATGTGGACATCCAGCGTATCGGCCTGCTTTTTGATCTTGTGCTCAGCCGGGGCCACCGGACGGTAGTCCGCCACCGCGGCCGCGCCAATGTAGATATCAGCAGCATCAATATGTGCCATCGTCGTGTCGAACATCTGCTGGGTCGTCTCGGTATCGAGGCGCCGGACGCCGGGCGGGGTCGCCAGGTGGACCGGCCCGGCTACCAGCAGCACGTCGGCACCGGCAGCCGCCGCCGCCCGGGCGACAGCAAAGCCCATTTTTCCCGAGCTGCGGTTACTGATGAATCGCACCGGGTCGATGGGCTCACGGGTCGGCCCGGCGGTCAGTACTACCCGCAGACCGGCCAGCGCTCCGGCTGCCCCGCCGCGCTCCAGCCGACTGACGATCTCCAGCGGTTCGGTCATGCGTCCGGGTCCGCTGTCGCCGCAGGCCTGCGAGCCCTCGGCAGGCCCGATGAGTAACGCATGGCGCTGCTCCAGAACAGCGCAGTTGGCCCGGGTGGCCGGATCGGCCCACATCGCCTGGTTCATCGACGGCGCCAGCACGAGCTCGGCATCGCTGGCCAAAACCAGCGTGGTGAGCAGGTTGTCGGCCGTGCCGGCTGCCAGCTGGGCGATGACGTTGGCGGTGGCCGGCGCGATCAGGATCACGTCGGCCCAGCGCGCCAGCTCGATGTGGCCCATGGCCGCCTCGGCCTGCTCATCCCAGATATCCCCGCGCACCGGCTCACCCGACACGGCCTGGAACACCGTGGGCGACACCAGTTTTTCGGCGCTGGCAGTGAGCACGACGCGAACCTCGGCACCCCGGTCGCGCAGCCGCCGCACAATGTCCGGACTTTTGTAAGCGGCAATACTGCCGGTGACCCCCAGCAGGACGCGCTTTCCGTTCAGATCTGTCATCCCATTGGCCGGTTGGTCCGCGATGCGCCAAAGGTACACCAATTGCGTCAGACGGTGCGGCTTTGTGGACGCTCCCCGCAGATTCACGCGTCGCGGAAGCCGGTTCCACTGCCGACAATCAGCGCATGGCGACCCTGAGCATTCGCGACTGGCCGGCGGGCGAACGCCCGCGCGAACGCCTGCGAACCTCGGGCGGCGCCGCGCTCACCGATGCCGAGCTGCTCGCTATCCTGCTGGGTCAGGGCTGCCGCGGGCGCTCGGCGGTTGACCTCGGCCGCACGCTGCTGGAGCGCTTCGGCGGTGTGCGCGGCATACTGAACGCCAGCATCGCCGAACTCAGCAGTGTGCCGGGCATCGGACCCGGCAAGGCCGCCGTGCTCCTGGCGGCCCGTGAATGCGGCACGCGGTGCCTGCGCGAACGGCTGCAGCCGGGCGTTACCATCGGCTCCCCGGCCGACAGCCGCGAGTTTCTGCTGGCCGCGCTGCGCGACCGGCCGCACGAGGTCTTCTGCTGCCTGTTCCTGGACAACCGTCATCGGGTGCAGGCGTTCGATGAACTGTTCCGCGGGACCATCGACGCCGCCGCGGTTTACCCGCGGGAAATCGTCAAACAGGCGCTGACCAGGAACGCGGCAGCGGTTATTCTGGCCCACAATCACCCCTCCGGCGTCGCCGAGCCCAGTCAGGCGGATCAGCTCATTACCCGGCGCATTCGCGATGCGCTGGAGCTGGTCGAAGTGCGCCTGCTGGACCATTTCATTGTCGGGGACAGCTGCTGCGTATCGCTGGCGAGCCGCGGGCTGCTGTGATCGCGCGCACGGCGTCCTTGCCTGAGCGGCCGGGGACTGGTATAAAGTCGCGCTCCCGTGGTCGCGCCGACGCGTCAAGCCACTTTATAAATGACTGATTTTACAGGTATTGCCAAATGTCACGCGTCTGCCAAGTGACCGGAAAGCGCCCCATGTCGGGCAACAATGTATCGCACGCAAACAATCACACGCGGCGGCGTTTCCTCCCAAACCTGCACTACAAGCGCGTCTGGGTCGAAAGCGAGCAACGCTACGTCCGGCTGCGGGTTTCGCAGAAAGGCCTGCGCATCATCGATAAACAGGGCATCGACAAAGTGCTGGCCGACATGCGCGGCCGCGGCATGAAAATTTAGGAGCGCTTACGATGCGAGAAAAAATCCGCCTGGTATCCTCAGCCGGCACCGGCCATTTCTATACCACCGACAAAAACAAGCGGCTGCATCCGGAGAAGATGGAAGTGCGCAAGTTCGACCCGGTGGTGCGCAAGCACGTCATCTACAAAGAAGCCAAGATCAAGTAGGCCGCTACCCGGTGTCGTTCGACACTGTGTAGCCCAGACCCCTCAGGCCGTCGGCGCCCGCTGCAGCATGTAGCCGCGCAGCCGTGCGGAGAACTCTTCCAGTGAACGAATGCCGCTGGCCTCGGCTGCCGTGCACCAGGCCTTAAGCTGATCGAGCAGATACTCGTTGCTGACGTTGGCCTGCTCCCAGATACCCACCAGCTCCTCGCGCAATTCGTGCACCCGGCGCAACCGGGGATTATGGTCCAGCAGCGTGTCCAGTCGCGACAAAGCCTCCGGGTCGAGCCGCTCGGGACGCCTTACCAGCAGTTTACGCGCCCGCTGCAGCAGCGCGTTACCGCTTGCCGCAAGCCGCCTGCGCTCCTCGCGCAGCTCGGCCAGCGTAACGTTACACGTGTAATCGCGCAGCACATGCATGCGATTGACCAGCACCGCCTGCAGCGTCTGCAGGTCGATCTGGGAATCGGCGCTCAGCCGCGGCTCGGGGGCCAGCCGACGAACCTTGCACAGACCGCAGGCGCGCAGCACCGATATGTACATCCAGCCAATGTCGAACTCCCACGGCCGCACCGAAAACTTCGCGGAGGTGGGAAACGCATGGTGGTTGTTGTGCAGCTCTTCACCGCCGATCCACAGGCCCCAGGGCAGCAGGTTGGTGGCGGCATCCGCGGTTTCGAAATTACGGTAGCCGGTGTGGTGGCCCAACCCGTTGATAACACCCGCCGCAAACACCGGTATCGAGATCAACTGCACGCCCAGCACGACTATGCCGGGCGCCCCGAACAATGCGATGCAGAGCACCACGTACAGCGTGATCCCCAGGTTCGGGTAGCGCCAGTACAGATTGTTCTGGATCCAGTCATCGGGAGTGCCCCGAGAATATTTCTCGACCGTGCCACGGTTGAGCGTTTCCGCCTTGTAGAGCTCGGCACCCTCCAGCAAGACTTTACGCAGGCCGAACACCTGCGGGCTGTGGGGGTCACCCTCACGTTCGCACAGCGCGTGGTGCTTGCGGTGCACAGCCACCCACTCATCGGTGTGCATGCCGGTCGCCAGCCACAGCCAGAACCGGAAGAAATGGCGTAGCGCGGGATGCAGGTCGATTGAGCGATGGGCCTGGTCACGATGCAGATACAGCGTGACCGCCATCATGGTGATCTGGATGGACAGGACCGCCACCGCGACCAGCTGCCACACCCCGAGACCGAGTAAACCATTGATATATTGAGTCATTTTAAAATTATTAGTTTGTGCCTAAGCGAAACTATAGCGAAACTCGCCGCCGCCCGGAAGTGAGCCAGTCGCGAACCTCAGGGCCGGGATTGGCGAGCGGCCCGGAATCGCTTATACAGGGCCATGCCCGAACTCCCCGAAGTCGAAACCACCCGTCGCGGCATCGCTCCTGCGCTGGAGGGGCGCCGGATTACTGCGCTCGAGGTCCGCGAGCGGCGCCTGCGCTGGCCAGTCCCGAGCGATCTCGAGCAGCACCTGATTGGGCGGCGGGTAGAGCGGGTCGGTCGCCGCGCCAAATACCTGCTGCTGGAAACCACCGGTGGCACCGCGCTGCTGCACCTCGGCATGTCCGGCAGCCTGCGCATCGTGCCGGCCACGGCGGAGCCCGAGCCGCACGACCATTTCGATATTCGCACCGACGGCAGTGAAGTCGTGCGTTTTAACGATCCGCGGCGCTTCGGTTCGCTGCTATGGGGCGGCACCACGCCACTAACGCACCCGCTGCTGGCTCGGCTGGGGCCAGAGCCGCTCGCAGACGATTTCAGCGGCACACACCTGGCGCAGCGGGCCCGCGGCCGTGCCGTCGCGATCAAGCCGTTCATCATGAACAGTCAGGTGGTCGCCGGCGTCGGCAACATCTACGCCAACGAAGCTTTGTTCCGCGCCGGCATTCACCCGCGCCGCGCGGCCGGCCGGGTCGCTGCGGCCCGCCTCGACCGGCTGGCGGAGGCCATTCGCGCCG
>JGI12048J13642_10329908_pt1 | contig 15065 bp, 9 predicted proteins | sample ElkSlonscriptome_16_FD_13642 | JGI IMG/M metagenome (IMG submission 13642)
CGAAATTCTTAAGATGTTTGATGCCATTCGCAGTGAATGGGGCGGTGTTGATGTTCTGATCAACAATGCAGGATTAGGCCACAAGCAATCTTTGATGGAAGGGGCTACTGAAGCTTGGCGCGAAACGCTGGATGTAAATGTGGTGGCTTTGTGTATCTGCACTCGTGAAGCGCTGCGAGACATGAGAGCCAAAGGCGATCGCGGTCATGTGGTTCACATTAGTTCCATGGCAGGCCACCGCGTTCCAGGGAGTGGCATGTATTCTGCTTCCAAATTTGCAGTGCGATCGCTGACCGAGGGCCTGCGGCAAGAACTCCGGGCTGCTGAGAGTTCGATTCGGGTGTCTTCCATCAGTCCAGGATTTGTCGAAACCGAGTTTGCTGAAAAGTACACCCAGAGTGCTGAGAAGGCGCGTGAGACCTACAGCCAGTTCCCCGTACTTCAGCCTCAAGATGTTGCGGAAGCGGTTTTGTATGTCCTCTCGCAACCTGATCATGTCCAGGTTCACGACATCTTGGTGCGTCCGACTCAGCAAAAGAGTTAACAATCCTGACACGTTGACGGCGATCGCCTCGCCGCTGTACGAGAATACAGAAATCCGCTGATCTGGCGGATGTTCTCGATCAACCTGAGTCGAACCTTTGATATGACAGCTGATATGACAGCGACTGTTCCTTCTTCTCAAAACGTGGCTGGGCGACTGATAACGCCCCTGATCAACGGAATTCTGGCGATTCAGCCTTTAGCTAACTTTGCGAAAAGCCGTGCTCGTTCCATGATGGTCGATCGGGCGGAATCGCTTGGAGTCTCTTGGCGGCAATCGGTTAGGGAGTTGCGATCGCGCGGAGAAAGCCTTGACTTCTCGCCTCATTGGGAAGACGAACTGGGGGCGATCGCCAATCCCACCCTGGACTATCCCAGCTACTACACCACCAGCTTCCATGCATACAACGAAGGAAATCTGGGCTGGACTCCGGCAATGGAAGTGGAGGTTGCTGCTCAGGCCGTTCATGCGCGCATTTGGCCGGAGAAGGGGAAAGCAGGCGATTTGGCGCTGCGTCAGAGCTATCATGACGTACTCAAAGCACGGATTCCTGAGAAGCTAGGGGCGATCGCTGATCTGGGCTGTGGCGTAGGACTCAGTACCTCGACGCTGCAAGACACGTTTCCCGGTGCTGCGATGACCGGAGTGGATCTGTCGCCTTATTTTCTTGCGGTCGCTGCTTACCGCGATCGCCACCGTGCTCATACCGATGAGATTCGACCAGCAACGTGGGTTCACGCCCCGGCTGAGGAGACTGGACTTCCAGCAGGCTCGTTCGATCTCGTCTCAGCCTGTCTCATGTTTCACGAACTGCCCCAATCAGCGGCGATCGCCATTCTGCAAGAAGCTCGACGCTTGGTTCGTCCTGGGGGCTACATCGCCATTATGGACATGAATCCGGGTTCGGACGTATTCGCCAAAATGCCGCCCTTTGTGTTCACTCTGCTCAAGAGCACAGAACCCTACCTCGATGACTATCTCAGCCTGGATCTGGCATCTGCGATTCAACAGGCAGGATTCGATCTGCCTTTCGTGACCGAAAATAGCCCCCGCCATCGCACCCTCATCGCCAAAGCAGAGGCATAGCACGGCTTGCCTATCAAGTCGTGACCTTAAACGATACCGCTACAATTGAGAGTGCGATTGAGATCGAAATTGAGTGAAGACGATGACCGTAACCTCTCCGGTTGAATTTCAAGATGAATATGATGTCGTCGTTGTTGGCGCAGGCCATTCAGGGTGCGAGGCAGCGTTAGCCGCTTCTCGATTGGGTTGTCGTACCCTCATGCTCACCCTCAACCTTGACCGGATTGCGTGGCAGCCCTGCAATCCAGCTGTGGGGGCTCCCGCCAAGTCTCAGCTCACCCATGAAGTCGATGCCTTGGGTGGCGAAATTGGCAAGATGGCCGATCGCACATATTTGCAAAAGCGCGTGCTCAATTCATCGCGAGGCCCTGCGGTGTGGGCGTTGCGTGCCCAGACTGACAAGCGCGAATATGCCCGTGTCATGCGCGATATTGTCGAACGGCAAGAGAACTTGGTCGTGCGTGAGGGCATGGTGACGGATTTGGTGTTGGGCAAAAATGAGGAAGTGATTGGCGTTCAAACCTACTTTGGGGTGAACTTCAAGTGTCGGGCGGTGGTGCTGACGACAGGAACGTTTCTCGGCGGCGTCATCTGGGTGGGTGACAAGTCGATGAATGCCGGACGCGCCGGAGAGTTTGCCGCAGTGGGACTCACAGATACCCTCAACCGCATGGGTTTTGAGACGGGGCGACTGAAAACCGGAACTCCAGCACGGGTAGACAAGCGCACCGTAGACTACAGCAAACTAGAGCCACAGCTTCCCGACGAGGAAGTTCGATGGTTTAGCTTTGATCCGGAAGTTTGGGTCGAGCGAGAGCAGATGAACTGTTACCTCACCCGGACGACCGCTGAGACTCACAAAATCATTCGAGACAATCTCCATCTTTCCCCGATCTACGGGGGATGGGTCGATTCGAAGGGGCCGCGCTACTGTCCCAGCATTGAGGACAAAATCGTACGCTTTGCCGATAAGGACTCTCACCAGATTTTTATTGAGCCAGAAGGACGGGATATTCCAGAGCTTTACATTCAGGGGTTTTCTACAGGACTGCCCGAGACTTTGCAATTGCAAATGCTGCGATCGCTCCCCGGTCTTGAACAGTGCCGCATGATGCGTCCGGCCTACGCGGTGGAGTATGACTTCCTGCCTGCGACCCAGTGCTACCCCACGTTGATGACCAAAAAGATTGAAGGGCTCTTTTCGGCAGGACAAATCAACGGCACGACGGGCTATGAAGAGGCTGCCGCTCAGGGGATTGTGGCAGGCATCAATGCCGTGCGCTTGGTTCGAGGACAAGAGATGCTGATCTTCCCACGGGAACACAGCTATCTCGGCACGCTGATTGATGATCTCTGCACCAAAGATTTGCGAGAGCCCTATCGAATGCTCACCTCGCGATCTGAGTATCGACTGCTGCTACGTTCTGACAATGCCGATCAGCGGATGACGCCCCTTGGCCGTGAGATTGGCCTGATTGACGATCGCCGCTGGAACTTGTTTCAGACCAAGCAGAACAATATTCAGACCGAAAAAACGCGGCTCAGCGAAACGCGAGTGAAAGAGCATGATGACGTAGGACGGGCGATCGCCCACGACACTCAGCAGCGTATCAAGGGGTCGATTACTCTGGCGGATTTGCTGCGACGACCTGGATTTCACTATGACAACCTGGATCACTATCAACTCGGCAATTCTGACCTGACTCAGGCTGAGCGAGAAGGAGCCGAAATCGACATCAAGTATTCGGGCTACATTCAACGACAGCAAAACCAGATTGACCAGGTAAGCCGCCAAGCCAATCGCCCTTTGCCAAAAGACCTCGACTATCACGCCATCGATACCCTCTCGAAGGAATCTCGTGAGAAACTGACTCAAGTGCAGCCTCTCACCGTAGGGCAAGCGGCCCGCATTGGCGGGGTCAATCCAGCGGATATCAATGCCTTGCTGGTCTACCTAGAAGTTCGCCATCGACAGACAGCGGCTGTGTGAAGAAGTGGGGGAGAGACAGAAAGGTGTCCGGTCAGAAGGTGGGCAACTTGTAAAGTAAACAGAGCTGGGCGTACTCTTCAATGCATCCAGTGCCTCGATACATCCATGGGTTGCCGGATGAGTGCTACTGGATGTTCTGAACGGACGTAACGCTACCTGTAGAAGTGAGTTATGTTGAAAAACCTGGCGCTCGAATCCATCAGAAGGTGTGCATTCCTAGAAAGAGAGGTTAAATTACAGTTGATTGAGATCCTGACTCAATCTCATATTTAGTCGCATAATAGTTGCACGGTTCTGAGTTGCCGATCCGCGATCGCCATCTCTTCTCGCACGACTTCATGGCGGCTCTGCACATCCCCATTGCAGTCACTTAGCGCATACATCATGTCTCAAGACGGTCGCACTCCCGACAATCGCTCACATTCGACACATCCGAACCTGTCTCAGCCTCATGTGGGTTCGAGCGGTGGTAGTGCGGCGCGCGCTCTTGCCGATTCTGCTCATACAGATGCTGGGGACAGCGAAGCATTTTCAGACTCTTCTGCTCCGAAGGGCGTGGCCGTTGCAACGGCTGTACCCAAGCAGATGTCTGAGTCGGAGGCTCAATCTGTATCGGGATCTGTTGAGAACCCAACTCTGTTTGCCGAGACTTCTGCCGATGATTTGATGCAAGATGTCTTTGGCGATGTTGACCGGATGCTTCAGACCGGAGTTTCTGTAGCACCTGAATCCTCAAAACCAACGTATGTCGATCTGAAGCCGCTGCCGCTGTCGGATCTGAACTCAGAAGCAGGTGGAGCTTTAGCGCCTCGAATTGAAGAAGACGTGGCCGATCTGGATACTCCAGAACAGGCTTCTACTCTCGATGCTGCAACGGGCGATCGCACTTCTTCTGAAGAAAGTGCAGCGCCTGCCAAACTTTCGACAATTCTCCTGCGAGTCGCTCTGGTTGTTTCGGCTTCGGTTGCGTTAGGCGTCGGTCTAGCGGTTTGGATGGCTCAGCGAAGTCAAACTCGGGTCGCCACTCAGACAACGACTGTAGAAGCCTCCTCGGGAATAGATTCTGCTCAACCCGACTTTGTCAACTACATGACCGAGTCTCTGGACGCCATCGACGCTCGCTATGAACAGGCCGATCGCCTTTCGGGCATGGCACCCGATAGCGATGGAGAGGACGTTTCGACCGCAAGCCGGGATAGCAGTACTCCCTTGCCAGAGCGGGTCTATATTCCGGTTTATCAGCCGCCTCAGGTGACAGCCGCCTTGCCGAGCCTGACTGCCTCCCCCTTTAGCACGACAGCGCCTGTTGAAGAAGTCGTGCCGACTCCAACTCCTGCTGCTCCTAGCTCTAACGCCAGTGCTACGGATGAACCTGCAACACAATCCAATGGCAGCATCCCCAATATTTCACCTGATACGAGCCATGCTCTCGTGGGTCTGCTGGAATTAGGCGATCGCTCGGCTGCAATTTTTGAACATAGCGGCACGGCTCACCGCATCGAAGTCGGCGCACAAATTGGTTCAAGCGGTTGGAGCCTTGTCTCTGTTTCTGCCCAAGAGGCCATTATTCGTCGCAATGGGGATGTGCGATCGGTCTACATCGGTCAATCATTCTAGTGTTTGTTCACAAGGACGTTGCTACATGGGCATATTTGAAGACCTGAGTCGTTTTCTGGAAACCCGACTCGAAGAGTTTCTCAAAAGCCATCCTCATCTCGAACTTCAAGCGCTTGAGGAACAGATCCGAGAGCAAGAAGAGGATACCCTTCGACTTATCGCTAGCTCTCGCATTCGAGAAAAGCAGCTCAAACAGCAGATTTTGGAAACGGCACAAGAGATTCAGCGCTGGCATACTCGAATTGAGAAAGCCAAAGCCGCTCAACGCTTTGATCTCGTGAAACCTGCTGAAGCTCGCGAGGCAGAATTGCTCCGCCAAGGCAATCAGCTCTGGGGCCAGATGAAAGGTGTTAAAGAGCGAATTCAGCAATCGATGGAGTTACACCAACAGCTTCAGGCTCGTCGTAAGGAAGTGCAAGCAGAAATTTCTCAAGCTCAAGCGGCTCGGGCTGCAAGTCAATCTCAGAAGACGGCTGCTACTCCAGGCTGGGGAACGGCTACAGATTTTCAAAGCCCTACCTACCGAGCCAGCATCGACCCTCTGGAAGCGTCATTTCAGCAATGGGAGACTGAAGACGAGCTGGAACAGATGAAACGCGAAATGGGTCGATGATTGGAAATTGTCGTGTTGGTTGGTGACGGTGAACATAGCTTGATTGGTAAATTATTTCACAGGGTCGAGCAGATCTTGCCTGCCTGTATTGTTTGCAGGTGCAGCTTATTCCTGTGAACCGTTTGAGCGAAGCGCTTCTGGTGCTTTGATTGTGAACGAAATAGGGTCTGGTGATGGCGGTTCAGAAGGCAAAACCTGGGGTAAGACGGGCGATCGCCACTTGCGCTTACCTTGCTCTTGGGAAGACTTCATCGCATCGACTTCGAGAGTTGTATTTTTGTTCTTTGTAGTTCTGTTTTGGTTTCCAGATGACCTAGGAGAATTTCTTGAATCAGCCTGAGCCCCAGTTTTGGAGTCGGCTTTCGATTCTAGAGAGTTCGATCGCTCAGGTTGTGGCTGAGTAGAAGATTTGCGGCTGACGCGAATACGCTTGTTGCGGTTGGAGGCGATCGCCAGCAACATACCTGCCAACACCAGCATCGGCATCGGTGGCGCATCCATCATCCACCATTCCATCAGCATTTCTAGGTCTCCTGCTGTTGCAGCGTTTTTCTATCTTGCACGTACATCTGTCTGTGTTTCCGTTCCCATCATACAGAGCCTTCTTAAAGTTGTGCTCATAATGGCTCACCTGTAGTATGAGCTACATGCACCGAAACACATCATTATGTTAAAGGTTGCATAAATAAGTGATACTGATGCGCATATTTGTCATCATCCATCATCTATTATTATCAAGTCCGACAAAGGAAAAACGTAGATAATATTTTTAGATTTCAGGTCTAAACAGTGAACCAAAGACCGAGGTGTTTACAGTGTCGGGCAAATTAAAATGGAGTCAAGCTCAGTTTTGTCGCAGACCGTTCTAAGGATACTAAGGATAAGGTACGGACACGAGTTCTAGGTCACACATTTAAACTCTAAGCCTTGTATCAAAACGGTTTAGAGGCAGCCTGATTCATCGATTACGGTAAGAAAACAAGAATTTAGAAAAGCTAAAAACTAGCTTCAGAAAAGAACATAAGCTAGTTTTAGAAGATAAGGTCAGGATTAGAAGCTAGAAAAAGTAAGTGTGACCCCACTGCTGCATGAGATATTCCCTAGCTAAACATGTATTTATCTACGCCTGCTCAAATACAAAATAGTTTTTCAATGTCTCAGCTTCGAATTTTGATTTTAGAAGATGACCCCGTCGATTTAGAACTGTTAGAGACAGCTCTAAAGCAAGGTGGCATTGACCGTGATTTAGTCAAGGTGAACTGTCGTCATGACTTCTTGGAGCAGTTGAAGAATGAGACTCCTGACATTATCTTGGCAGACTATGTATTACCTACATTCAGCGGAGCGTTAGCGCTTGAGCTAGCTCAAGAGATTTGCCCCCAAGTTCCGTTTATTTTGGTCTCGGGGGTGTTAGGAGAAGAGAAAGCCATTGAGGCGCTCAAGAGAGGAGCGACCGACTATGTTCTAAAGCAGCGGCTCGAACGTTTAGTCCCTTGTGTCGAGAGAGCTTTACGGGAAAGCCGCGATCGCCATGAGAGAGAAATTGTTGCTAAGGCGCTTCGCGAAACTGACGATTTGCTCAGAACTATCGTTGACGCGTCTCCGGTCAGTATCATCACATTGACCCATGACCAGCGAGTCATGACATGGAATGCAGCAGCAGAAGCGCTCTATGGGTATTCGGCAAATGAGGTGTTTGATCGAGCCCTCGCCTTAATTCCTGTTGATCAGAAGGAAGCCTTTGACCGCTGCTTTGCTCAGGCGCTACAAAGTCAGACGGTTCTAAACCAAGAGTTTCAGCACATAAAGCAAGACGGCACGTTGGTTGATGTGAGTTTGTCGTTGGCACCGCTGCATGACGCAGAAAATGTGGTGTACGGCGTTGTCATGACCGTCTCAGACATTACAGTACGTAAACAAATTGAAGCCCAAAGGCTCACTCTTTTAGAGCAAGAAAGCTCTGCTCGGGCCGCAGCAGAATCAGCCAACCGTATTAAGGACGAATTTTTAGCGGTTCTGTCTCACGAACTTCGTACCCCTCTCAACTCCATCGTGGGCTGGATTAGTCTAATTCAACGAGGAAAACTGAAACCTGACGTGTTTCAAAGAGCACTCGATACGATTGAGCGCAATGCCGCGGCTCAGACCCAACTGATCGAAGACTTGCTCGATCTGTCACGCATCATTCGCGGTCAGATGACATTGACGATTCAGCCTGTGAAGCCGGTAAACTTGGTGCGCTCTACAATAGAAACCCTTCGACCTGCTGCAGATGCAAAGTCGTTGACGATTGACCTCGACCTAGATGAAAACATCAGTCCGATCTTGGCCGATCCCAACCGCTTGCGACAGATCTGCTGGAATCTTCTATCAAATGCCATCAAATTTACCCCAAGGGCTGGCCAAGTTTCAGTGCGAGTAACAACCCTCGAACATCAGCTACAGATCATGGTGGCCGATTCGGGCGTTGGTATTCATCCAGACTTTATTCCTCATGTGTTTGATCACTTCCGTCAAGCAGACGGTTCTACCGTGAGAGCAAAAGGTGGGCTAGGTCTAGGCTTAGCTATTACTCGCCGTCTTGTAGAGCTTCACGGAGGCACGATTCAAGCAGAAAGCCCAGGGTTGGGAGAAGGTGCAACGTTCACAGTCATGCTCCCTATCCGTTCAACTGTGGATGCGCCCTCGAAAGCTAGTGCAGACGTTACAGCTAGTTTTAGTCTGGAGGGCACGAAAATCATCGTTGTAGATGACGAAGCCGATGCTCTGAACTTGTTGACTACAATCCTAGAGCAGCAAGGAGCCGAGGTCGAAAGCGCTAGTAGTGCTAGTGCAGCATTGCGTGCAATAGAACGGTTTCGCCCCGATGTGATCATTAGCGATATCGCGATGCCGAACGAAGACGGCTATAGCTTTTTGGAAAAAGTGCGTGCTTTGCCCGATGCTCAGCTGAGCCAAGTGCCTGCTGTTGCATTGACAGCTTACGCTCGTGAAGAGGATCGTCGCCACACTCGTATTGCTGGCTATCACCATCACATCTCTAAGCCCTTTGATCCCATCGATGTCATAACGATTGTTTACCAACTCACTCACGTCGCCTAGCGAAGAGCCATGAGTCTTTTTGAGTCAGGCGCATGCAAGCCTTGACGTCATAGTTAATAGTCTTCCTCCCTCCTTGGGTTATGGCCGCTTGCAGACGATAGGCGCTCGGATGACTTTGAGGTGCTTGAGCTTAGTCTGACTGAAACTTTGCCCGAATCATTGAACTGACTCGAACAATCTGAAACGATGAGCTTACGAGGATTCAAACGTTGAGGACTTGATCAAGTACTTCATCAGCAAGCCACTCTGCGCCTAGCTTCATGTTTCGAGCTGGGGTTGGCATTAGGCTCAGATAAGTTGCATGTCGAATCAGGTGTCCGGCATGGCCTGAGATTCTAACTTTCCCCAGTATCTCAGCAACGCTTTCCTCGACCCCCAACTTCATCAGATACCCTCTCAAGTTCACGCTTGCAGGCTCAAGCTCTTCCTCGTCGATCAGTGCTTTGATGTTATAAGCAATGGTTTTCCCCTGCTGATAGGCAACCTGTGCAGTTGCAGGTTGTGGGTCTTCGATATTGACGGCACAATCTCCCCCAGCAAATACATTCGGGAAGTCGATGAGCTGCAACGTTGATGTCGTGTGAGGACGCTGTCTGCGGTCAGAGTGCTCATCTGCAATGGGCAGCGACTGAACGAGGGGATGAGTAGAAGAACCTGCCGTCCAAACTATTGTTTCAGCATCGAGATAGTGCTCTTGCTCGTCGTTTAGGTAAACCAACGACCCAGGCTTAACCTCTTTCACCGATGATTGAGTCAAAATGTCAATCCTTGCGCGGCGATTACCCAATGCTTTTTCTGCGGTCTCCCGTATGCGATCGCTGACCCCTTTTCCCAGAATCTCTTCTCCACGCTGAATCAACACAACTCGAATATCCTCTGGATCTCCACCCAGCTTTTCATACCAATGAGGTAGCAAATCAGCAAGCGTTCCAGACAATTCGACACCCGATGGCCCCGCCCCAACAATCGCTGTTGTCAGCAGCTCATCTTTTTCAGTCGAATCCTCTGCTTGTAATGCCTTTTGCAAATTTTGTCGCAAGTGCTTACCTAGCTCCAAAGCATCTTGTGCAGTTCGGAAGGTAAACGTATGTTCGTCAGCTCCTGAAACGTTGAAATATCCAGCAGTATCCCCTAGTGCAACGACGAGATACCGATATCCATAAGACAGACCAGAATCTAATTGCACCTGTCGGTTGTGTAAGTCGATAGCTTGGATGCTGCCCAACACATAAGCCACTCCTCGGCGTGTCAACAACTCTTCATAGCGAGGCCAGGTAACATCGACTTGAGTTTCGTTGCTCAACAACTCATACAGTAGCGGCTTGAAGACAAAGCGAGTTTCGCGGTCAATCAAAGTAATAGGCAGTGGACAGTCCAGAGAACTGAGATGAAGAGCAGCGAAGAGTCCTGTAAACCCTCCTCCTAAAATCAGAATCTGATTGTTTGCTGTTGTGTCCATTGAAGCTGACATGCCTTTTGCCTGAAACAATCACCGTCATGTTAAGAAAATTAACACTGGATGAAATGTCTCTTTGGAAGGACTCTTAACCCTATCTGACGAGGGGTATAGCAATGCGCAGATAGGTTAGGACAGATACTGATGGAGAAGCCGCGCACCGCGCGGCTTCTCCATCAACTATTGGTTTTATATCAGCGCGTAGCACTATATGTGGAGAGCACACAGAGTCTAGGTTGCATGTTCTCAGACAAGGATTCGTAACTAAATTATGGCTGTATCCGAAATTTCCATGCTCCTAGGATTAGCATCGCTTTCCGAAATGCAAGCAAAGTCAATCGGAACTCGTTGTAGCAGGCATCTGTTTTCTGCTGGAGAAGGTTGAGAAATGGGCGATACTGGATTCGAACCAGTGACCCCTTCCGTGTGAAGGAAGTGCGCTACCACTGTGCTAATCGCCCAAGGTCTTAGAGCTTAGCACATTGAATTTTGCGCTACAACTACAGCGACCGTCATCTTTCTATGGCTTGTAAATCGGGCGATCGCTCAGCCAAATGGCGATCGTTCGATTTACATCGGGGTAAAATTTCTTCATAATCCCAGAAGAGATTCTAAAATTTAAGACACCTTTTTAAAAGAGTCGTTAGATGTGGCGGACTCTATTGGCAAGCATCATACGGTAAGAAGTGTTAGGTAGGTAAGGACTATGGCTATGACGGTTGCTCCAAATCAAGTCGATCGCATTGTGTGGAATCAGCATCAAGATCCGTTTGAAATATTGGGGCCTCACAAAATTGAAGAGAACGAAAGCGTCGCTTGGGTCGTCAGAGCATACCTGCCAAACGCAGAAACTGTCTGGGTCGTCTGTCCTGAAGATCGCCAAGAATACCCGATGCAGTCCGTGCATCATCCCAACTTTTTTGAATGCATCATTGATGTCCCTGAACTTGCCAACTATCAGCTGCGGGTAAAAGAAGGAGGACAGGAACGGGTCATCTATGATCCTTATGCATTTCGTTCGCCCAAGCTCACAGATTTCGACATTCACCTATTTGCAGAAGGAAACCACCACCGCATCTATGAAAAACTAGGGGCACATGTCACAGAAGTGAATGGAGTGACGGGTGTTTATTTTGCTGTGTGGGCTCCCAATGCACGCAATATTTCTGTCTTAGGTGATTTCAACAAATGGGATGGACGCCAGCACCAAATGCGACGCATGGGCAACGGCGTCTGGGATTTGTTTATTCCTGAAATTGGTGTGGGTCAGTCCTACAAATACGAGATCAAAAACTACGACGGTCATATTTACGAAAAATCTGACCCCTACGGTTTTCAGCAAGAAGTCCGACCCAAGACGGCTTCTATTGTGGCTGAGCTAGATACCTATACCTGGCATGACGACGCTTGGATGGAGAGCCGCCGTCATACCGATCCCTTGACGCAACCTGTCTCAGTCTATGAAGTGCATCTAGGTTCTTGGATGCATGCTGCCTCTAGTGAACCTGCTCGTACTCCGGATGGCGAGGTCATGCCTGTCGTTCACCCATCGGAATATGACATTGGAGGCCGCTTCATCACCTATCGCGAGCTGGCCGATAAGCTGATTCCCTACGTGAAAGAGCTGGGTTTCAACTACATTGAGCTATTGCCCATCGCAGAGCATCCCTTCGACGGCTCCTGGGGGTATCAAGTTACGGGCTACTACGCTGCAACCTCTCGTTTTGGCACTCCCGAAGACTTGATGTATTTCATTGACCAGTGCCATGTCAACGGGATTGGTGTTTTAGTGGACTGGGTTCCGGGGCATTTCCCTAAAGATGGACATGGGCTTGCCTTCTTTGATGGCACTCATCTTTATGAATATGCTGACTCTCGAAAGGGTGAGCATAAGGAATGGGGCACTCTCGTCTTCAACTATGGTCGCAACGAAGTTCGAAACTTCCTTGTCTCCAACGCTCTGTTCTGGTTTGACAAGTACCATATCGACGGTATTCGGGTCGATGCGGTCGCGTCGATGCTCTATCTCGACTATTTACGAGACGATGGTGCATGGGTTGCGAATCAGTATGGTGGACGGGAACATATTGAGGCCGCAGACTTTCTTCGGCAGATGAATCACCTCCTATTCAGTTACTACCCTGGAACTCTAAGTATTGCTGAAGAATCGACGTCTTGGCCGATGGTGTCTTGGCCGACCTATGTTGGGGGGCTAGGCTTCAATCTGAAGTGGAACATGGGCTGGATGCATGACATGTTGGATTATTTCAACATGGATCCGTGGTTTCGTCAGTTTCATCAAACTAACGTTACCTTCAGCATCTGGTATGCCTTTACTGAGAACTTTATGCTGGCGCTCTCGCATGATGAGGTGGTGCATGGCAAGAGTCCGATGATTGGCAAGATGCATGGAGATGAGTGGCAGAAATTCGCAAGTCTTCGCTGTTTGTTCACCTTTATGTTTACCCATCCTGGGAAAAAGACACTCTTCATGGGTATGGAGTTTGGTCAGTGGAGTGAGTGGAATGTCTGGAGCGATTTGGAATGGCAACTGCTGCAATTCAAACCGCATCAGCAGCTCAAGCTGTTTATGACTCGCGTCAATGAGTTTTATAAGAGTCAGCCCGCTTTATACACTCAAGACTTTAGTCAGGAAGGGTTTGAGTGGATTGATTGTAGTGATAACAGCCACAGCGTTGTGTCTTTCATTCGGCGGGCCAAAGATGATCCGGATGAGTATTTGGTGACGGTGTGCAACTTTACGCCCCAACCTCATTCTCACTATCGCGTTGGAGTCCCTGAGCATGGCTATTACTCAGAGCTGTTTAATAGCGACTCTAGGGAATACGGCGGCAGCAACATGGGCAACATGGGGGGCAAGTGGTCAGATGAATGGTCGATGCACAGTCATCCTCACTCAATTGATCTCTGTTTGCCGCCATTGGGTGTGATTGTGTTGAAGCTGAATCGAGAGCGGACTACAGCAGAGTTGGCTAGCCGAGGCTAGGGTTTGAACAGGCTGGAAAATGGCGATCGCCCTTCTTTCAGCCGATTGGTTCAGCTTGTTGATATAGCAATGTGCAGATAGGTTAGGACAGACATTGATGGAGAAGCCGCACACCGCGCGGCTTCTCCATAAACTATTGGTTTTATATCAGCGCGTAGCACTATATGGAAGAAGAGGTTCTGGCACGTTAAGATTTAATGGTTTCTTTAAATTTGCGACATATCTCTTTTTATGCCGATTTTGGTGCTTGGGGTAGCAAGCTTTGTGGCTTGGTTTATCAGCATGTTGGCTGGGGGCGGTAGTCCGTTCATTCTCATCCCTCTAATCACGCTGTTTTTTGGAGCCCAAGCGGTTGCTCCTGTGCTGACCACAGGCTTACTCGTTGGCAATGCTCAGCGATCGCTCGTATTTTGGTCAAGCGTCGATTGGCTCGTCACGGCCTGGTATTTGCCGGGGGCGGTCGCAGGAGCGGTGCTGGGTTCTTACGTGTTTACCAAAATTCAAGCGGAGTGGGTGCAGCCGTTGATTGCGGTGGCGCTGCTGTGGATGGTAGTGGATGCGGCTTGGAGTCGGCGATCGCCCCAATCTCCTACAGATTCGCACCCCTCTGATCCACCTGAACTCAAGTCATCCAAGCCCTCTGGCATCCGCCCCTGGCATTTTGGTGTGTATGGATTTTTCTACGCCTTTGGGTCAGGGCTAATCGGCAGCATGGGGCCGATTATGAATCCGCTGTATCTTAATTACGGTCTCGAAAAAGAGCGGATGATTGCGACAAAATCGACCAATGTGGTGGCTGTTCACATCATCAAAATGCTCACCTATGCGACATTGGGAGTCTTTACGCCGACGTTGCTAGCTTATGGATTGCTGATTGGAGCAGCGGCGATTCCGGCAAACTGGTTGGGCAAGCGCGTCCTCGATCGCATGAGCAGTGCCCAGTTTCGTCAAGCTGTTTTGACTTTTGTCGCCGTTAGCGGTGTGGTGATGCTGTGGGAGCAGCGCAGTCTCTTGATGATCTGGTGAATAAATGGGGTGAATTGAGCGGAATCAATCATGTTAGTCAGCCACCGCAAACGCTTTATCTATACCAAAACCGTGAAGACTGGGGGCACCTCTGTCGAGGCTTATTTTGAGCCTTATTGTATGCCAGAAGGGGAATGGAGCTTTGCCCATGAGCGCGATGAATATATCAGCGAGGCAGGCATCGTCGGCTGTCGGGGAGTGAATAAGCAGGGTAAGACCTGGTTCAACCACATGCCTGCTCGACGCATCAAGCGGCAGTTGGGTGAGCCGATATGGCATGACTACTTCAAATTTTGCGTGATTCGCAACCCCTTTGATAAGTTAGTGTCGGCGTTTCACTTTTTTGAACAGCGGTTTCAGATTGAAGGAAAGTTTCCTCGCACCAAGCGCATGGTCATGGATGAGGCAGAGTTTCTTGGAGCCATCCAAGGAAAATCTTTGGAAGAGCGGTTTCGGCTGTGGATTGCGGCGGGTGGCGGTGTTGATGATCGAAACAAGTACCTAATTGATGGCGAAGTCTGTATGGACTTCTTTATTCGTCAAGAACGATTGGCGGAAGATGTCGAAGCCGTGTGCGATCGCCTCCATCTGCCCTTCGAGCCAGAGCGCATCCCTCGGCTTAAG
>JGI12048J13642_10202630_pt1 | contig 15046 bp, 12 predicted proteins | sample ElkSlonscriptome_16_FD_13642 | JGI IMG/M metagenome (IMG submission 13642)
TTAAAGGTGGTGCCAGTGCAGGTGCTGTCGCCGGAACCACCGCAGGCGGATTAATTGGTTTAGTGGGAAGTTTGGGAGTATTAGCAATTCCGGGAGTTGGACCCGTTGCAGAATTAGGTTTAATATTAGCAAATACCCTGATTGGTGGCGGTATCGGTGCTGTTGGTGGTGGCTTAGTGGGTGCTTTAATTGGTTGGGGTTTACCCGAAGATAAAGCCCAATATTACAATTCTCGCGTCCATGAACACGGTGATTATTTAGTCTTAATGGAAGGGACTGATCAAGAAATTCGTAATGCAGAAGCTTTATTAAACGATTACAAAGTTCGAGATTTACATCTGTTTGGAATACCGGGAACAGTTGGCGATCGCCAAGTCAATCCTACTTATAACCGCTCGTTCTAGATGCGCGATAAAATCACCAACTTGACCCCAAAAACTAACCCAAAGACTCGGTTTCTGAACGAAGCCGGGTTTTTAATCTTCCCCTCTCCTCTCAACAATTCCCTCTCGGGGTAGAGGAATCATGTCAGCTTAATTTCCTATACTAAACAAGGTATCACCATTACTACTTTTGTTTATTCACCATCATAACGATTGTTGTATTAGTTAGTTAGGAAAACTTAAAATGACTTCACTATCAAATGGATCAAGTTCAAAACGAGTTGCAATTTTACTCGAAAGTGGTTTTGAGGACTCGGAATTTCAAGTTCCTTATACCGCATTACAAAAAGCAGGTGCAAACATCGTAATAGTCGGTTCTCGTATGAACGACGAATACGAAGGAAAGCAGGGTAAAGTCTCCGCTAAACCCGACGCAACAGCCGCAGAAGTTCGTTCAGAAGACTTTGATGCGATTTTCATCCCTGGCGGTGCCGCACCCGATAAAGTTCGTCGCAACCCTCATGCAGTCACATTGGTGATTGATGGTATGGCGCAGGGTTTACCTATTGCTGCGATTTGTCATGGCCCCCAAGTCTTAATTGATGCGGATGTCTTACGAGGTAAACAAGCAACAGGTTTTAAAGCCATTCGCAAGGACATCCAAAATGCAGGCGCAACCTACGTCAATGAACCTGTTGTCGTCGATAGCAACTTAATTACCGCTCGACAACCCAGTGACTTACCGATGTTTACAGTCACCCTACTCAGCTATCTCAATTTGGCTATAGAAGGTACAACATTACCCGACCCGACTACTCAGGCTTTTGAATGGTGGACATTGGGTGAAGCCTGGAAAGGATCGAGCAAAAATGATATTGTCAATGTACTCAATACCGCGATCGTCGGGGAACGTTATACCCTCGCCGCTTTTCAAGAGTACAGCAAGCAAGTTTCTGACCCCGACTTTGTGATTTTATTACGGGAAGCCATCGGTACAAAACAACGCCACATTGAACTATTAGAAGCCCGTCTGCGCGACTTTGGGGAACAAGTGACTTGGCAAGCAATGGGAAGTGAAGCCTTTGCCACATTGCAAGGTTGGTTGCAGTCTAGTAGCAGTGATCAAGATCTGATGCGGCGTGCTTTAGGCGACATCCAAACAGGTATTATTGATTCTTCTCATTTGTGCGTTCAAGTTACAGATCCGGCAACGGCATTTGTATTAGAAGAAATCGAAGAAAATCTTCGGAAGCATGAAGAATTAATCGCAACTTTATATCGAACTCGCTTAGGTAAAAATGTTCAAGCTCCCATGCCGACAACGATGGCAGTCATGAGCTAAAGGACTGATGCAATAGAGGAAAGTAGACAAGGAATCTAGAAACTGATCAGGGTTTAATTTCTATTCTTGCTGCTTTCTTCTATTTGCCCATTAATACAGGAGAAATCGAAATGAATTTAGTTGATTTGATTGCCGTAGGATTAGAAACGATTGTTATCGGTATCTTAACTTTGCACTGTATTCAACGTCATTCTCTATTCCCTTCAGCTTTGATTTTACTCGGATTTTTATTTTTAATCTATAGTAGCAGTCTCACCGCATTAGCTGTTCCTTACTTAAGCATTACCGCTTCCCGTGACTACTCTGAGAATGTGATTAAACCCCAGTTTGTAGAATACATAACTCCCAAATATACGGGTATTCAGATGAGCAAAAAATTAAAATTATATCGGGTCGAACAATCAACTCAACCCAACTGATCTCAATCTTTTCGTTATTGTTAAAACTCTCAACCCAATAATTAATTCAAAATCGCCTGTTCGACTTGAGTAGAGTTCAGTTCTCGCCCAATAAAAACTAAGCGAGTTTGACGAGGTTCATCACTGAGCCACAACCGATCATAAAACGAATCAAACCGATTTCCTACCCCTTGCAAGACCATTCGCATCGGTTTATTCGGAACATCAACAAAGCCTTTAATTCGATAAATTTCTTGGTGTTGTACTAATTCTTTTAATTTTTCAATTAAAGCGGTCGGTTCAAAGGCTTGATCAACGATCAGCTGTACCGAATTAATATCATCATCATGTTCGTGTTCTTCTTCGTGGTCATGATGACTCGGACGACTTTCTAAATGATCTTCTACTGCTGCATTAAACCCGAGCAAAAGATTCGTTTCCACATCCCCTTGTTGACAAGCAACAACCTTCACACCAGGGGGAAGTTCTCGGCTTAACCATTCTCGCACTTTTATTAATGAAGCTTGATCAATTAAGTCCGTTTTTGTTAATAAAACCAGATCCGCACAAGCCAATTGATCTTCAAATAATTCTTCAATTGGGGTTTCATGTTCTAAATTCGGATCAGCTTGACGTTGAGCTTCTAAAGCCTCCAAATCTCCCACTAAAGTTCCTGCTGCTAAAGCTTGAGCATCGACAACGGTGAGAACACCATCAACTGTGGCACTATTGCGAATTTCCGGCCAACGAAAGGCTTGAACCAAAGGTTTAGGTAAAGCTAATCCAGAGGTTTCTACCAGTATACAATCAATGCGATCGCGACGTTTAAGAAGTTCTTGCATCGTGGGATAAAATTCTTCTTGAACGGTGCAGCATAAACAACCATTGGTGAGTTCTACAATATTATTTTCAGGGGATTCATCTTCTTCACAAACTTGACAAGAACGCAACAGTTCTCCATCAATTCCCACTTCTCCAAATTCATTGACTAAAACAGCAATTCGGCGTCCTTGATTATTTTGGAGGAGATGACGGAGTAGAGTTGTTTTTCCAGCGCCGAGAAATCCAGTAACAACGGTAACGGGTATTTTGTGCATCGTGAGTCTTTTGAGTTAAAGTTTAGGGAGATCATTTCATCGCTAAGAATGAATTAATTTGAGAGGTTAACCCCGTTCTAGCAATTTAGTTAGTGATTCGGTAAAAATACGAAAACTGATTCCAAAGCAAATCATTTAGGGTGAACTTTCCTGACTTTCAGGAGGAGGAGTTTCTTCTGGGGATGGGGTGACACTCGGTAGAGTATTCTCTTTAATGTTGACAAAAATATCATAACGAGTGCTGCGATCGCTAACTACTGCGGCGTTTACCCCAATCGCTTGTATCGCATTTACCCAAACCGCTTGTGCAGGTGGAAGCTGAGGTAAAGACAAATTACGGCGATCAAAAACTTGTTCGATATCAATAAAGAAACTGCCATTATTCGGACTTAATTCGGTGGGTACTGTTTCTCTAAATAAAGAATCTGAAGGAATCCCATTCTCGGGTTCTGGTAAAATTTGATTGGCAATCGGTGCGCCCAAAGTTGCAAATAACACATCTTCGTCTAACCAACCTCGAATCACACTAAAACCCCCATACGGAGAAGTCCACTTGACAACAGGTTGACCTTGGAGTTGGGCCGGTTGGATCTGAAAATCTTTAGACTTCATCGCCGCATCCAACTTTTCTAAAGCCGTTTCTGCGGCTTGGCGATCTCTCGTTTCCACCATCAAAGCCAATCCCGCCGAAAACTTTTGGGGGGTTTGTTTATTCGGAACTGCCGGAATCAACGCCAGAGAAAATTCTCCATCCATCCAACTCAAAAAGTCCTTTTCCAAATCCATCTGTGTCGCCTGTTTTAAACTAGAACTGAGAGCTTCTGGATTAAAAGGAGCAATCGGATTAGAAGCAGCATCTTTGCTGTAGTCTTGCCACAGTTGTTGTAAATTTCCTCCTGCCATAACCATCATTGCATTTGTAGGAATTCGTTCTAGCATTTCCTGAGATTGATTTTCAACGGTGAGCGTTTTTTGACTACTAGGTTTATACCAAGAAAGACCTTTGAAATTAATGCCACCCGATTCTAAAACAACACTACTGACAAACCCTTGATGCTGCTGTAATTTTTCTAGATTTTCGGGAGGAATGGGTTGGGCGGAGGTAAAAGAAGCCACACTAGCCGCTACCGGAATATTGAGATAAACTTCCGCAAAAGCTCTTGAGGTTTGAACTTTTTCAAGCGCGTTGGCATAACCTGGGGTTTTCGCAATTGAAGCCTCGCCTCGGAAAGTATCAATTGTGCGATCGGTGGCGTTAGCATCAGTCGTAACCAACAAAAACTTTTCACCCAAAACCGCGATCGAGTAATTTTGAGTCGGTAAGCCTTGAGTTTCAATAATTTCAATTCCCCGATAGGATCGTTCGCTGATATCTCCTTCTGTCAACAATTTGGGTTGGGCCAGAACTTCCTGTGCTTTTTGAGGATTGGCAATCGGAAAAACCATCACCATTGCGGGTTCTGTTGGAGAAGAAGGGGGCGAGTCCGGTTTCGGTAGCGTTCCAGACGTAATGGTTTGATGAGGCAACCAGGCCACCATGACTTCATCTCCAACCCAAGGTTGAATGTCTGCTTGGTAGTCAAAACCGCTATCGGTAAATAAGCGATCGCGCCAGTCTTGGATAGTTTTGTTGAGGGCGGCTTTGGACTCGGCGGTGCCATATTCGCGCAGTTTTTCCCATTGTTTGGGTTCGGTAGAGAACGAAACCGCCATCATTGCATCAGTCGGCACGATGTTTGCCCCAATCGGAACATTTTCGAGGGCTTTTCTCGAAAGTACAAAGTAATAGGTCGCGACTCCCCCTGCAATCAGAAGAGCAGCCGCTCCCAGTGTCAACCAGAGGGATGATTTGTTTTTGTACATCATGGAGAGCAACGATTTAAAACAGATAGTGAGCGTCGATAACAGATTAACTTAACGATAAAACCCATGGATTTAGACTGCCTACAGATAGCTTAATCCGTTTTTCTGATCAGAATCTGTTTCTTTGACGTTTGATAATGGTCTTTAATCTCCCAAACTATCACATATCAAAGTGAGGTTTGGCAAGATGTTAGGTGCATCAGTCGGGAATAGCTTATTTGGCAGGGAGTCGCGAAAAAACGGGTTAAGGGTTACGGGTTACGGTAAATTGCCTTCTGGCTCCGGTCTTTTGCCTTCTTTAACGTCTGGGTTCTGTTTTAAGCCCGAAAAGTCTTCAAACCAACCCCTTCGCTGAAAGAACAGAAATAGACTGACTCCGACGATCAGCATCACAGCCAAACAAACGGGATAACCCCAATACCACTCTAACTCGGGCATATTCCAGGGAGACGCTGAGGGATCGAAGTTCATCCCATAGACTCCCGCAATGAACGTCAGGGGAATAAAAATAGTCGAAATGACCGTGAGAATTTTCATAATCTCATTCATTTTATTGCCCATTGTGGACATATAAATGTTGATCAGATCGGAAGAAAGCTCACGATTGGTTTCGAGCATATCTCGAATATTAATAGTGTGATCATAGCAGTCTCGTAGATACACTCGAACTCGTTTGCTAATCAAGCGTGTACGATCACGAACTAAGATATTAATGGCGTCTCGTTGCGACCAAATTGCCCGCCGCAAAACCAACATTTCTTGCTTGACTTCATAGATTTTCCACAGGGTATGATTACTGGGTCTAAATAGTATTTCATCTTCGAGTTCTTCGAGGTGATCGCTGTAATATTCAATGACTGGAAAAAAGCCATCAATAATGGCATCTAAAATCGCATAGGCCAAATAATCGGCTCCATGCTTACGAATGCTCCCGTGATTATTGCGAATCCGATCGCGTACAGGTTGTAAACAGTCGTATCGGGTTTCTTCTTGAACCGTAATCAGGTAATTCTCCCCTAAAATCAAACTCACCTGCTCTCGATGCAGCGTCTTTGAGTCAGGTTTGAGTAAGACCATCCAGGCGACAATTACAATTTGGTCAGGATTTTCATAATAGACGACTTTCGGACGTTGGGGAATATTAACCACGTCTTCTAAAGCCAAAGGATGAAATTGAAAAATCTGCGACATCTGTCGCCACGTTTCTGTATTTCCTAGTCCTTGAATATCCAACCAACTCACCGTTTCCGATTTCAAGTAGGGAATACAGTCTTGAGGTTGATTGAGTTTGACTCGATTTGTTTTGGCGAGATTATAGTCAGTTAAGACAATTTCCGGTGCTGGGTCATCAGGTTCAAGGTCTAGTGTTCCAGGTAAAGTTCCGGGTTCGTCGTAGAAATAGTCGAAGTTTGAGTCTTCTTCCTCTGCTGACGAATGTCCCGTTGGTGGAGAAGGAGTGAGACTATGTGACATAGAGTTGAGTTCTCACGGGTTCATCGGAGATTTTCGGAAGTTTGGCTTTTGACAGCGTACAGAACAGCTTTCACTTAGTGAAAACAGTATTCCCCAAAATTCGTTAGCCTGGGCTAAACCGCTTTAAACTGGGGTTGTTTCTGCACGTATTCAAGCAGGCCTTCACAGGCATCGAGTAGAATATCAATCACCTGATTGAACCCCTCCGGGCCACCATAATAGGGATCGGGAACTTCTTTGACATTGTGATGGCGACAGAACTCACACATCAGCTTCACTTTGTCTTGATATTGACGATCCGAATCAAGGCGAACAATAGATTCATAGTTGTCGTAATCCATCGCCAAAATCAAATCAAACTTCTCAAAGTCCTCTCGTCTAAACTGACGGGCTTGACCTTTGAGCAAGATCCCTCGTAATGAAGCGGCTTTTGTCATACGAGCATCGGGGGGACTTCCGATGTGATAACTAGAAGTCCCGGCTGAATCACAGAGAATGTCATGACTGAGATCAGCGAGTTCAATCTGGTGATTCATAATATTTTCTGCCGAGGGAGAGCGGCAAATGTTCCCTAGACAGACAAATAGTAACTGATAAGGCATTGATTTGAGCTACCCTTGAGAAATTACATTCCGGGCAAGTTAAGTCCGCCTGTTAATTCTTCCATCCGTTGTCGCATGGTCGCCGTAGAATTCTCATAGGCGGCTTGTGTTGCTTCTAAAACCATTGCCGACACGACTTCTGCCCCTTCACCCATAACATCAGGCGAGATTTCTACACGACGGGGTTCTTGGTTGCCACTCAGGAAAACCTTCACTAAGCCACCTGCTGCTGCGCCTTCAATTTCTAACTGATCCAACTCTTCTTGAAGCTTTTTCGCTCCTTCTTGAACCTGTTGAGCTTTTTTGAAAGCCTCGGCGAGTTCTTTCATTTTGCCCATGCCGAAGCCAAATCCTTGTCCTTGCTTTGTCATAATTTAATTCTTTAGCGCCCAGGACGCTTCCAAGTTGTACTTAAATGTTCTCAGAAAATCTTAAGTCTAACACTTTAGCATTTTCTCTAATTCTAAAGAAAACTGCAAGAGTGAAGAGCGAGATCTAGCTTTAGATCAGGTTAGGGATATTTTTTCCTCCGAATGACATTATAGAGCCAAGTTTCATCGAAAACATCAAAACCCCATCCGTTTTGAGTTCAAATTTAGCGGTTTAGAGTTTTTTGTACTTTCACGCACACGATCAACCCGAAATTCCGTTTGCAAGTGCTATTTTTCGTCTATTCTCAAGTTGACTTTCAAAGTCATTTCTAGTGATTGAGGATCGATAGTCTTGCAAAAGTGAATTGGGGAGTACCCCCTATGATCGAGCTTCAGAGGCTGTCTGCAATGCTTGTCAATTTTATCGTATTTTTCCCGCAACGACTGGCGAATTCCCTGGGGAAGAAGTCAGTTGAGGGTGCTGAAATCGAGTCGATAGAGTGAAGCTAGAATCGTCAACAGGCTTTTAAGAGTGTTGAAACTCCCCGATAATCCTCACTTCGGGTTCGAGTAGGAAAGACCAACGCTGTTCAACTTGTTCTTGGACATAGCGAATGAGTTGGAAAATCTCAGTCGCGGTTGCGCCGCCACAATTGACAATAAAATTGGCATGACGTTCAGCCACTTGAGCGCCGCCAATTTGGTATCCTTTTAAACCCGCTTGTTCAATTAGCCAACCTGCGGGTTTTGGGCCAGGATTGCGAAAGACACTGCCACAACTGGGCAGATGGTAAGGCTGAGAACTTCGGCGGTGTCGCAGTTGATCAGTGGTATCAGCTAAAACCAGAGCGGGGTCTGCTCCGGGTTGTAACGCGAAAGTTGCTTGTAGGACAACGCGATCACTATTTTGTAAATTAGAAGTCCGATAGCGATAAGCCAAGTCTTTAGGAGTCAAAACCTCTAGTTTTCCAAAGCGAGAAAGCACTTCAGCTTGAACCAAAATCTCGGCCGTACTGCTCCCATGAGCGCCCGCATTCATCACCACAGCGCCGCCAACAGTGCCGGGAATACCGACCGCCCATTCTAAGCCTTGCCATCCCAAGCGAGCCGCTTTCCAAGCCAAGCGAGGCAAGGATTCTCCGGCGGCGACATGAAGTTGTCCAGTGGCTAAATCAAAGTGGGTGTGGCGCAAGCCACGGGTACCGATGACTAATCCTGATAAACCCTGATCACTGATTAAAAGATTTGATCCTCCTCCCAGTAAAGTTGCTGAAAGTCCTTGTTCGGCTGCCCATGCTAAACTCGCTTGCATTTCATCAAGATTTTTGGGGGCAACATACCATTCAGCCGGGCCACCCACACGGTAGGACGTATGAGAAGCTAAGGAAACTTTTGATTGAATCAAACAGTCTTTTCCTAGCAAGGAAATGGAGCGAGGAGCGGATGGGCCACTTGCTCCGGAACTCGACTGTTGATCAAGCTGACCTGGAGAGTCGTAGGAAAGCGTCATAACCATAACAAATACAACAAAATGCTTATTCTTAATCGAAACAACAGCACCATTACGAGCTTATTGACCCCATCGAGCGAGCCGATTGGGGCTGCTGCTCAATCTGAGGTAATGGGTGATTTTGATAGAATGCGATCACCTCGGGGATAATTTTATTGAGGTTGCCTGCCCCTAAAAAGAGAGCTAAATCACCGGGAGCGAGAATTTCACTCAATAGGGTTTTGACAGACTCCAACGATTGTCGGTAGTAAACTTGAGGGTGATAGGTTCCAATGGAATCGGCTAATTGTTGTCCATTGATTTGACCGGTGTTCGCTTCACCTGCACTATAAATGTCCGTCAGTACCACCAGATCAGCCTCCGCAAAGCACTGGGAGAATTCTGACAAGAAAGTTTGAGTCCGGCTATAACGATGAGGTTGAAAGATCGCCACAACCCTTTGAACAGGGATATTTGTTGAGGGGCCAGAGCCTTTACGAAGGCGAGCGGCGCCTAAAGTGGCTCGGATCTCACTGGGATGATGAGCATAGTCATCAATAAATAGGATGTCATTGCTGCTACCGCGATGTTCAAAGCGTCGTTTTGCCCCTTCAAAGGTAGAGATGGCGATCGCGATTGCCGAAAACTCCAATCCCACAAGTCGGCCAACGGCGACAGCAGCGAGAGCATTTTGGAGGTTGTGTTGACCCAGTAACTTAACGTGTAACTGACCCAACAGTTGACCCCGTTCCCACACTAGAGCCAGAGATCCCTCGGAGCCATACTCGACTGCATCTACAGTGTAATCGGCTCCCGAGTTGGGGTCTAAGCTATAGCTAATTTGAGGTTGAATCCGCTCTCGAACCGTGGCACAGTCAATACAGCCAATCAAGGTTTGACAATGCTCGGTAAAGGTTTCAAAGGTAGAAATGACTTGATCGAGGGTTTGATAATGATCGGGGTGATCAAGTTCGATGTTGGTGATAATTCCAATCGCGGGGGCAAACTTGACCAAAGAGCCATCAGATTCATCCGCTTCAGCCACGAGATAGGGACTCTGACCGACACGGGCGTTGCCTTCCCAAGCATTGACTTCTCCACCAACTAAAATCGTTGGATCGAGGCCCGCTTCCAGCATCATATAGGCAATTAGGCTACTGGTGGTTGTTTTCCCGTGAGTTCCCGCCACCGCAATACTTTGGTATTCGCCGATCAGGGCGGCTAGAATGTCAGAACGATGAAAGATCGGACAACCTAAAGTTTGAGCCGCTTTGTACTCTGGGTTTTCGGGATGAATCGCTGTTGAACAGACGACTTGGGGTAATGGCATCGATGATGGCATCCCTACACCATTCGCCCCAACTGCTTCAGATGATACCTCGACGGCTGGCTTTGAGCCGTTAGTCTGCCCCAAGTTTAAGTTTTTCGGGGTGCTGTTTGAATCGATTTGAGTTGGAAAAGCCTCAAAATTGCTGGCTTCTTGACTCCAAAAAATATGGACGCCCAAGGCTTGCAAACGCCGGGTAATATGGGTCGTTTGTAAGTCCGAGCCATAAATTGGCAGGTTGCGCTTTGCTAGAATATAGGCGAGAGCAGACATTCCGATTCCACCAATCCCGATGAAATGAAAGGGTCTGCCACTGAAATCAACAGAACTAGGCATTTTAGCTCCTTAACCACACCACACCACGCCAATAACAGGCGATATCATATCAAGAATTGTTTTTTCCCGATACAGTTCGGTAAATATTTCTCAAGAAGCATTCTACGCCATCCTTCACGTATAGGGGGCGAAATGCTGTAGTAGTTGTATACTATATCCTTTGTCTCTAAGCAAATACCGGATTTCTCTGGATCAAATTTAGAGGGGACGGCAATGGGACAATTGAGTGAAGAATCTGTTTCAGGGGTCTGAGGTCTTGAATTGAGCGGGGTTTTTTCCGGTCAAACTCTCTCCTATAGGGGGTTAGAGTGTTCTGTCGGTTTCGAGTGATCAGATTTTAATCCGAAGTTTGGAAAGCTAAACGTAAGAATGGATCAGCCTTTACGGTATGATTGGGGTCATTAGAAACCTAAATCATAAAAGGCTCGTGCCTGAGTTGGGCAATGCCATTGTTAGGAGGAACAAGGTGATTAAAGTCGCAATCAATGGTTTTGGACGGATCGGACGCAACTTTGTGCGTTGCTTATTGACTCGCGAGAATAGCAATCTGGATCTGGTCGCCATCAATGATACCTCAGACCCGAAGACAAATGCTCACTTGTTGAAGTATGATTCGATGCTGGGGACTCTCAAAGATGTTGATATTAAAGCCGATGAAAACTCGCTGACTATCAACGGTAAAACAGTTAAGTGTGTCTCTGATCGCAATCCCCTCAATCTACCCTGGGCTGATTGGGGTGTTGATTTGATTATCGAATCGACTGGTGTGTTTGTCACCGAAGAAGGTGCTTCTAAGCACTTACAAGCGGGGGCTAAGAAGGTGTTGATTACAGCCCCAGGTAAAGGCGGAAAGATTGGGACTTTCGTGATGGGGGTTAACGACAATGCCTACAAGCACGATGACTACAATGTTGTCAGTAACGCCAGTTGTACCACGAACTGTCTCGCTCCTTTTACCAAGGTGCTACACGAACACTTTGGTATTATCAAAGGGACGATGACAACGACCCACAGCTACACTGGAGATCAACGCATTTTAGATGCGAGTCACCGGGATTTACGGCGGGCGCGGGCAGCGGCGATCAACATCGTACCGACTTCTACGGGGGCTGCTAAAGCGGTGGCGTTGGTTATTCCTGAAATGAAGGGTAAACTCAACGGTATTGCAATGCGTGTACCGACTCCAAATGTTTCTGTTGTAGACTTGGTGGTTCAAGTCGAGAAGAAAACATTTACCGAAGAAGTCAATCGATCTTTACAAGAAGCTGCCGAAGGCCCTATGAAAGGTATTCTCGAATATAGCGATCTCCCTCTGGTTTCCAGTGATTATCGCGGACGAGATGCTTCCTCTATCGTCGATGCTAGTTTGACGATGGTTATGGGTGGTGACATGGTAAAGGTCATTGCTTGGTATGACAACGAGTGGGGCTATAGCCAACGGGTTGTAGACCTGGCTGAGTTAGTTGCAAAACATTGGCCGGCAGCCTAGAAAGAACGTGGGATGAGGAATTAGGAATTAGGGATGAGGAACTTGAAGACTCGATTTGAGTGAGCAAGGATAAATTTTACTTGTTCCTATTCCATTTTCCCGGTTCTTGGCTTGACGATTGAGTTTTTTAATTGAAAATTAATGTTCTCAACCCATAGAACATTCAAAAATGTTTAAATCCTTTGTTAAGAACAAGGGGGGTTTCCGTCTGAGGTTGCGTCTGATCAACTAAAAGAATTTGGGGGTTAGTGGTTGTTATTCCGACAACTGCTGCCCCCGTTCCCAATTTCTGCACGAACTGTTCAGCCAAGGGCATCGGAAGACACAACACCAACTGAAAGTCTTCGCCCCCATACAGCGCCCAGTTTAGGGCTTGAGAGGGAGAAACAAGCTGTTGTAAAGCTTCTGACAGCGGAATTTGATGGCGTTCTATTCTCGCCCCCACTTGACTCGCTTGACAGATTTGTACAACCGCATCGGCTAAACCATCACTACTATCCATTCCCGCAACTATGATTTCATCCGGGAGAATTTCTTGTAAAATAGCGATCGCATCGAGTCTGGGTAAGGGTCGTTGATGAGCTTCAATCAGGGATGAACGTTGCATCTGGCTTAAAGATTGTCCAAACTCTGGCTTCAGCAATACTTCTAACCCCGCCCGCGAATCTCCATGTACTCCGGTGACAACAATCGCATTTCCTGCTTGGGCTGTATTCCGCCGAATGGCAAACTGAGGATTAACCTGTCCAAAAGCGGTAATAGAAACACAACGCACCCGTGACTGACAGATATCTCCTCCGACTATCGGGGTATTAAAGGGTTCTAAACATTGAGAAATTCCCTGATAAAATTCCTCAACCCATTCCACAGAAGTCTCAGGAGTCAACCCCAAAGCCACCGTAATTCCCACCGGAAACGCCCCCATCGCCGCAATATCCGATAAATTCGCCGCAGTCGCCCGCCAACCCACATCACTTGCGGTTGTGGTGCGATCGCTAAAATGCACCTCATCAACTAACATATCTGTAGTAATGACCAAAGATTGATCTGATTTTGGGGTAAGTATCGCCGCATCATCCCCGACTACTTCTTGGGGACAAAAACGCTTGACAATTGCTAATAGACCTTGTTCGCCAATATCTTGAACCTTCATCGCTAAAGAAAGAACTTTTCTTGATAGGATATTGCTGGATTCCTCAAAATTCCGGGAATCGATTCAATTAGGATAACCCTTATGGTCACTAAAGATCTCGACAATATTAGCCTTTTGGCTTTTCAACAACCGATCAACTGTTGTAATATAACGGCGGTCGCATACGCATTAACCGCACTCGGACATTCCACCTCGGTTGATGATATTTTTTATGTCACTCGATTACCCATTGCGACTGTTCTAGATGATGGGATGACGTTGGCGGAAACTTACGATGCCTTTCTCACCTACGTTGACAATGCTCATTTACCCCTGTCTGTGAAACTAGAGCATTTCGACAAACGAAACATGACTTACGACAACTTTATTCAAGAAGTTGAAAAAGCCGTCTCGGATGACAAGGACATTCATATCTTAAATTTTAGTGTCAGCATTGCTCACGATAATTTCAATCTAGGGGGTGGTCATTTCTCCTTGGTAGCCGATTATGATCCTAATACACAGGAAATCACAATTGCCGATACCAACCCCAAAAAGTATACTCGCTTTTGGAAATGCCCCGCCGAACGAATGTATAAAGCTTGTGTTGATAAAGATTCTTCTTCTACCCGCTCTCGGGGGATGATTGTGGTTCGCAAAATTGACGAATCACACCAATAATCATACCCATAAAAATTGACAGAAAAAGTGAATCGATGTTCAGCAGAGTTAGCTTCTCACAAGAGTTGTCAATCTCTGCTGTTATTATATCTGTAATTTTTTGTAAAGTTGCAGGGGTCAACTGAAATGCTATCCTAATCAAATAGGGGTTAGAGACTGTTCTCTAGAACGTTTCTACCGCTTTGTACTGGATTCTCTACAAACAAATCTATGAGATTGCCTGATGGCCCCAGGCTACCTGCGTTACTCCAAACTTTAAAAATTATCGCCCAACCTACCCAATTTTTAGAACGGTGTGCGAACAAATTTGGAGACTGTTTTACGTTACGGGTACTGGGTTTTAACTCACCTCCAATTGTCTTTTTTAGCAATCCTAAAGCCATTGAAGCGATTTTTAACACCGATGCGGATAAATTTGAACTTGGAAAAATTACACACGTCTTTCAACCGTTAACGGGATCTCAATCCTTAATTATGCAAGATGGAAAACGTCATCAACGTCTGCGTCAATTATTGATGCCTCCTCTGCATGGTAAACAACTTCTCGCCTACGGTCAAACCATTTGTAATTTAACCCTAAAAGCAACTCAAAATTGGTTTCCAGGTAATTTTATTTCAATTCGAGATTATACCTCAGAAATTGCCCTAGAAGTCATTTTGCAAGTCGTTTTAGGACTGAAAGAAAATCGCCGTTATTTTCAACTCAAAAATCTAATTGAACCCTATTTAGAAAGCGTCAATCAACCCCTCAACTCAATTCAGTTTTTCTTACCGCCTTTACAACAAAATCTAGGCAACTGGAGTCCTTGGGGAAAATTCATCCAACAACGACAACAAATAGATGATTTAATTTACGCTGAAATAGCCGAACGTCGGACAAAACTACTCGGGGAAGATGTTCTTTCACTACTCATTTCGGCTAGAGATGAAGCTGGAAAAGGCTTAACTAATCAAGAACTCAGAGATCAACTCATTACGTTATTACTCTTAGGGCATGATACCACAGCATCGGCTTTAGCTTGGACATTTTATTGGATTCATCGTTATCCAAAAATTCTCGATC
>JGI12048J13642_10387414_pt1 | contig 15038 bp, 16 predicted proteins | sample ElkSlonscriptome_16_FD_13642 | JGI IMG/M metagenome (IMG submission 13642)
GGCAAGATCTCGCCGCGCAGATTGGTCAAGCCGAGCAGGACCGGGCTGGCGTGCGCGAGGGCAATGCCACCGCTCAGGCTCGCGACCTCGTCGACGTCCTCGATCGGCGCGGCGAAGCACTCCTCGCCCAGGCGAAACAGGACGAACTCCCGCTCGGTCTGGTCAGCCGCGGCGGTGATGGACTGCGCGTAGGCGGCCGCCCACTGCTGCAGCTCGTCGCGGCTCAGCGTCTCGCACTCCGGCGCATCCGGTTGCGACGCCGGCGCAGGGTCCTTGCGGCCCGGCCCCTCGTGCCCCATCGTCGATGATCCTGTGTGCTGCCGCCCGTGCGGGCGGCGGTGGTCTAGCGTCGCGCGCTGTCGCCGCAACCGCGGCGATCGGTGCGAGGCGGAGTATTCCGAGCAGCGCCGATGCCGGTCAAGGCTCGGGCATCGCGAGATCGGCGTCCTGTGACGGGGTCGGCGTAGATTCCAGGCAGGTGAGGCGGATTTGCTCGCCCTGGACTGCTGACGAAGTCGATCCCATCGATCGTCATTCAGCCCCCACCGAGCGCTTCGCTACTCCCAGCGAAACAATCGGGCCGCGACCAGGAGCAGCACCAGCGCGACGCCACCAAGCAGGGCGACCTCCGGCAGCACCGCGACGACACCGGCGCCGTCGATCATGACCCGTCGGGCGCCGTCGACGATGTAGGTCAGCGGCAGGAGCCGCGAGAGCGCTTGGGCAGCTGGGCTCGCCCCCTCGAGCGAGAACCAGACCCCGGAGAGCAGCACCATCGGCCAAGAGATCAGGTTGAGCACGCCGTCGGCCAGCTCCTCGGTGCGCAGCCGGGTCGCGACGATCAGGCCAAGGCTGATCATGCAGAGGGCGCCGGCGACGTAGACGAGGCCCAGCGCGAGATAGGACCCGCGCATCGGCAACCCGAGGGCGAGCTCGGCGCCGAGGTAGACGACCAGGCTCGCGACCAGCACCACCATCAGCCGTGAGAGGACCTGGGCGCTCAGGAACTCGAGCGGCGTTAGCGGCGTCGCCTTGAGCCGGCGCAGGACGCCGTTCTTGCGGTAGCGCACGACCACCCAGCCGACGCCCCAGAGGCTGCTGAACATGATGTTCATTGCGAGGATCCCCGGCACCACCCAATCGGCGTAGCGTAGGGCCTCGCCGGCGACGGCGCGCCGCTGCGGGGCCGCGCCGGGGGCCCCGTAGGCCCCGAGGAGCAACCGCTCGGCGATGTTGCCGGTCGCCGAGTTGGGGTTGACCCAATAGCCCAGCGCACCGCGCAGGTCGAGGAGCAGATCGAGCTGGTGGCGCTGCACCTTGGCGATGCCGGCGTCCGGTTCGCTGTAGGGGACGATCTGGACGTGCGGTATCTCGAGGAAGGGGGAGGCCTCGTCGGCCAATTCCCCGTCAGCCGTGACCACGCCGACTTTGAGGACGTCGGCCGGCTCGCCGCTGAAGACGAAGGCGAAGGCCAGCACCAGCATGATCGGCATGATGATGTTCCAGGCCAGGCCGGCCGTGTCGCGGTAGAACTCGCGATTGCGCGCGACGAAGATGGCCATGACGCGGCGCCACACGGTCTAGGCCCTCAGCGTGTGTCCGGTCAGCTTCAGGAACAGGTCCTCGAGGTTCGGGGTCTGGACCTTGAGCTCGTTGAGATTTGCGCCGATCTGCTCGAGCCACTCGAGCAGCGGCGGCACCGCGTCGGTGAAGAACTCGATCGCCCCGTCCTGTGGCTCGACACCTTCCGGCAGCGGCTCGCCGGCCGGCCAGGCACTCGCCGGGAGTCGCACTACGGCGGCCGGGAAGTGTTGCCGCACCAGCGCCAGCGGGTCGCCCTGGGCGATGATGCGCCCGTGATCGACGATGGCGACCTCGTCGCAAAGGGACTGGGCCTCTTCCATGTAGTGGGTCGTGAGCAGGATGGTCTTGCCGCGCCGGCGCACCGTCTCGATCAAGCCCCAGAAGTTGCGCCGCGACTGGGGGTCGAGACCGGTCGTCGGCTCGTCGAGGAAGACCAGGGTTGGGTCATTGACCAGCGCGATCGCCAGCAGCAGGCGCTGACGCTGCCCGCCGGAGAGGCGCCGGGTATCGCGGTCGAGGATCTCGCCGAGGTTGCACATGCGGATCAGCTCGTCGCGATCGGCGGTGCGCGCGTAGAAGCTCGCGAACATCTGCAGCGACTCGCCAACCGTCTGGAAGTCCTGCAGGGCGGTCGCCTGAAACTGGATGCCGACCTCCTCGCGGTAGCTCCGATCCAGCGGGCGGCCGCGATACAGCACTTGACCGGCCGTGGGGCGCTGTATTCCTTCGAGCATCTCGAGCGTCGTCGTCTTGCCGGCACCGTTCGGGCCCAACAAGCCGAAGCACTGCCCGGCGCGCACCCCGAAGCTGATGCCGTCGACGGCCGTGACGCTCGGGTAGCGTCGCACCAGTTCCCGTGCTTCGATCAAGCTGTCCACGACCACGCATGATAGGGCCCGCCAGCCTGCCCTGTCGCGATGAAATTGTGCCGGGGCGCGAAGACCCACCGCACAGCGGTCGGAGAGATGGACACCGGCTGCTTATGCGTCTTGACAAACCCCGACTCCCCGGACGAGATTGACAAGGATCCGGTCTTCGTGCAAAGGCGCCGCGAGACGCGAGCTGACCAGCGTTTCCCTCGTCGAGGCATCGCCCGCCAGGTTCACCCTAGGTTCATCTGAACCGTTGCACAATTTCTTGGAAGGCTTCTTCACAATGAAGTTCGCGAAGCTCGTTTTCGGCTCAGACGGGTATAGAGCCTCTGCAGGCATCGCAAATGCGCAATTCGCCATGCCCTGGGCGGCGCATTCTCGGCCTTGCCGATCGGAGAATGATTTGTACAAGACCAAGCTCCCCCGCATTCTTCTTGCTTCTGCCCTGGCTATCCTGATCGCCGGCCATGCCAATGCGGACCGCGGAGATCGGGACGATCGCGGCGGCAACGCCAGGGAACAGCAATCGCTGATCTCCCGCGACCGGGCCGCCGCGGTGGCGCGCTCGGCAACTGGGGGCCGGGTCCTCGACGTTCGCCTGGAGAGAGGCGGCAGGCCAACGTATCGGGTCAAGATGCTGCTCGACGGTAACCGGGTGCGGAGCATTGGTGTCGATGCGCGCAGCGGCGCGATTCGCAAATGACCACCCCGGGCGCGCGAGTGCTCCCGCGATGAGGGTCCTCGTCGTCGAGGACGAGGCACGGCTGCGAGAGCGCATCGTGACTGCGCTGCGCCAGGAGGGGCTGGCCGTCGATGCCTGCGGCGAAGGGCCGGAGGCGCGCTTTATGGGTCAGGAGTATCCGGTCGACGTCGCGGTACTGGATCTCGGGCTTCCCGGCCTCTCGGGTCTCGACGTCCTGACGAGTTGGAGATCCCAAGGCCGCGACTTTCCGGTCTTGATCCTCACTGCGCGGGGCAGCTGGCAGGAGAAGGTCTTGGGCTTGGAGGCGGGCGCCGACGATTACCTCGTCAAACCCTTTCACATGGAAGAAGTGGTCGCACGTCTCCGGGCCCTGGTGCGGCGCGCGAAGGGCTGGACTCGGTCCGTCATCACGGTCGGCGAGATCACATTGGAGATGGGCAGCCAGCGGGTCACCGTTGCCGGGAAGCCGGTCGAGGTGACGGCGTTCGAGTACCGACTGCTGGAGCACCTGATGCTGCATGCGGGCAGCGTCGTCTCCAAGACAGAGCTGGTCGAGCACCTCTATGCGGAGGATGCCGATCGCGACAGCAACGTCTTGGAGGTGCTCCTGACACGGCTGCGGCGCAAGCTCGATCCCGAGCGTAAACGAAACCCGATCGAGACGCTGCGCGGTCGAGGCTACCGGCTGCGGCATGATTGAGCGGAGCTTGGCGCCGCGGTGCCCGCCAGGTCGCCCTCGCTAACCACCCGCCTGGTCCTGGCTGGCGCCCTGGTACTGACGGCGTTTTTGGGCCTGACGGGCTTCGTCCTCGAGCGAGCCTTTCGTGTCAGCGTCGAGGACGCGGTCCGCGAGAAGTTACAGGTACAGGTCTACCTCTTGCTCGGCGCGGCGGAACTGGACGATGAGGGTCGTCTGCTGATGCCGGATGTCCTGGCAGAGCCTCGGTTGTCCTCACCTTCATCCGGACTCTATGCGGAAATCGCGCAGAGCGGTGGCGCCACCATCTGGCAATCGCCATCGAGCGTTGGACAGAGCCTGCCCTATCCGTCGGTCAAAGGGGGTCTAGACCCGCTTTTCGAACCAATCGCGAATGGCGCGTTCTATGCGCTCTCCTATCCGGTCATCTGGGAGCTGACGCAAGGGGGTGAGCGCGAACTCGAATTCCGCGTTGCCGAATCGCGCGCCATCGCCGATGGACAGGTCCAAGTGTTTCGACGCACGCTATGGACCTGGTTCGGCGCCGTCGCCGCGGCCCTGCTGTTCGCCCAGGCTGCTACCTTGCGCTGGGGACTCGCGCCTGTACGGCGCCTAGCGGAGGAAATCGGCGACATCGAGCGAGGCGAGCGCAACAACCTCGGCGAGGGGTATCCAAGCGAGCTGCGCAGAGTGACGGAGAACCTGAACGGGCTCTTGATCACCAGCCGCGCGCGCGTCGCCCGTTACCGCGATGCCCTCGCGGATCTTGCCCACAGCCTCAAGACCCCGCTGGCCGTCCTGCGCTCTGCCAGCGACGAGGAAACATCCGCGCCGCGCGACCTGGTCACGGAACAGGTGGAGCGGATGGATCAAGCCATCGCCTATCACCTGCAGCGAGCCGCCGCCGCCGGGCGGGGCGGACTGTCGGCCGCAGTGAACCCAGGCGATGCGCTTGAACGGGTCAGCGCCTCCCTAAGGAAGGTCTACGCGGAAAAGCCGGTGCGATTGGACTTGAACATCGATAGCCGCGCAGTTTTTCTGGGTGATCTCGGCGATTTCATCGAGATCTCAGGAAATCTGCTCGACAATGCCTTCAAATGGTGTCGGGCGCAGGTTCGGGTCGGGGTGCGATCCTTCGAGGAAGACGATCCTGGACGAGGCCGCATTCTCGTCGAGGTCGAGGACGACGGCCCGGGAATCCCTGAGGACTTTCGGCCACAGGTGCTGGAACGGGGTGCCCGGCTCGATACCCTCGTGCCAGGTCAGGGGATCGGCCTGGCGCTAGTCCGGGAGTTGGTCGAGAAAGCTTACGGTGGGTCGCTGACCCTAGAGGACAGCCCGCTGGGCGGAATCCGAGTGCGGGTCCTTGTCTGACAGCGATGCTGCTCCAACCACCAGTAGCGACCACCAAGACGGGCAGCGGGTCGAACAGGGTCTCTTGCGGACACCCATTCAACCAGCCGCTCTCGCCAACACATAAGTCTATTGCGGCGCCGGGCTTAGTAGATCTCTGACGTCCTTCACAAGCGACGGCGGGTGAAAACCCGCCGTCGAGCCCGGCGATGGCTTGCCTCTTGCTGAAGCAGGCGGGCGGGCATCAGTAGTCGTACCGGTACCTGGACTTGCGCTCCTGCTCTTTCTGGTGTTGGTCGTAGAGGTAGCCGCCGGCGGCCCCGACGCCTGCACCGATCAGCGCGCCCTTTCCGGCATTCGCGCTGTCGGATCCGATCAGGGCACCGGCGGCCGCGCCGGTCGCTGCGCCGGTCGCAGTGCGCGATGCAGTCGTACCGCCAGCGCAACCTGCGATTGCCACTGCGGCGGCGAGAACAAACGGGATGGAGACATATCTCATGGTCGCAACTCCAGATGTGGGCCTTTCAAGGCTTGGTAACGGGTCAAAAATGAGCTGAACGACCGAATGTTCCTTACGGTCATTCGAGCGTCTGCTCCACTTCAAAAACGGCCACGCATTCGCTCGAGCATCCTCTGCTTGAAGGCCTCGCGGTCCGTCGACAGCCTGAAACCGGGTGAGTCATCGAAGCGGCGCGGGAATCGATCTTCGATCCCGTGGCGGTCGAACCGATCATCGCCCCAGTCGAAATATCCCCAATCGTGACCGGGTACCGGATCAGTCCCTTGTCCCTGAATCGTAACATCCGTGCTGCTGCCGTCGTGGGTGATGATCCTCTGGCCGGTCCTGGAGCGGGTCACCTCCGATCTGCTTGTGCCGCCGCCGCTCTGTTGCGTGGTTGTCGTCGAGTTGCCGTGCTCGAAGGTGTCCGCGATCGCCGTTCCGGCGCCAACAGTCATCGACAGCAAGACCGAGCCGACCCATCGCAGACTCGCTCTGGTCACAGACGAATTTGGAGTCTTCATGTGTTGCCACCTATTCTTGATGTCAGAGTCCGAACCGCGTGAAGCCGTCCACTTCCATCGTTGCTTGGCGCCTTCTGCCAGCCCCGGCAAGCCCTCCAAGACCACAAAGGACCCTGCGTGGGTTATTGCTTCAAGGAGTGGGTTGGATCGGCGACCGGGTCAATCTCTCTATCGGATCCCGAGATCTCGAGCAAATTTTCATCGATCTCTGCCGCGTCTTGAGACAGCGTATCTGAATCTCTTGCCGTGACTCCCGGCCTGTCCGCCATCCTCTCGAGCTCGTCCCGATCTGTCGAGTCGGACCTTGCCGAGAGTCGCCCGTGCTTGCTCTTGGGTTGTACGCCTGCCGCCCTGACTCTGGCGCGCCCTGTTGTGATTGACGCGACCGAACTGGCCGGTTCGGTTTCTGTTTTCGCCACCCCGCTGCACCGTGCGATTGATGTTGACCTTGCAGTCTTGATAGGTCGAATTGTCATTGGTGTCCCCGGACTGAAGGGTACGGTTGATGCAGACTCGCCCCTCCTGGGTCGTGGTGTTCGTGTTGCGGGCGTGGGCGTTCACGGTGGCGAGCGTCGCGGCCAACGACGCAGTGACGACGAGCAGGAACCGCCGATGGGCGCTGTTGCTTGTCATAATTCATCTAACCTCTGGCGAAATAAGTTGATTACGATGAAATTCGCGTAGCGCGTTCGCTCCCTCGCCCTCCGGGCGAGGGTTGGGGTGAGGGAAGGAACAGGGGCGAGACGACATTTCATCGTCCGGGGTGGCTCGGCTCGCCCCATGATCGTTAGGCCGGCCGCACCCGTGAAGCGGCTTTGCCTCCAAGGCACCGAAACCGCCTCAGCCATTAAATCCGTTCAGGCCTCATGGATTGCCGCGCGCAGGCACCAGATCACAGAGGATCGGTTCGCGGTCTCGACCTGGCGCCTGCTGCGGCTTATCGGTAGCTTCGCCTGTGCGGGAAATACGCGTCTCTGTCGAAATGGATTTGCCTGACCTTGTTGTCGTTGACACGGCCGGCCTGGACCGTTCGTGCCCGGTTCTGGGCGCCCAATTGCACGGTGCGACTGGCGTTGCGTTCGCAATTCTGCAGCACGTCCGACTCGTTGACTCGATCGTTTTGCACGGTAACGCGTACACAAGGGCCATCGCCGCGGTCCAGGACGGTACTGCCTTGGGCAATTGAGAAGGCGCTCAACAGCACCACACCGACCATCAAGACTGAGGTTTTCATCTGATCCGGCCTCCAATACTGAAAAGCGAGGGACCGGCGCCCAACGCCTCGGCGCCCGCCCCCCAATCGATCCTATCGATGGTGCCGCCCGTTGCCACGGGCGCGCGTGACGCGTCGCGCTTGACGCGTTTCGTTGTAGTTGTACTTGCCGAACTGGGCCGTCTCGTTCCAGTTGTCCTCGCCCAACTGCCGGGTGCGGTTGGCGTTGTCCCGACCGTTCTGCCAGGTTGCATTGTCGTTGATCGGGCCGCGCTGATAGGTGTCGTTGGTGTTGACCTGTCCCTCTTGGATGGTTGTATTCATGTTGTAGGCGGAGACGGGGCCGCACAGGGTTGCCACGATCGCGGCGGCTGCCAGCGAAGCCAGTTTCGAGCGTGCATTCGTCATTTTGTTCACCCTTTTCCGAGAAACCTTGCCAATTGTTGCAATCGCTGCTCCGGAGCACTGCTCGTCACAGGACGTCCGGACGAATCGCGACGCTGTGCCGCGAGTAGGCGACACTCCAAATTGACGAATACGATTCGATCTATCGCATCGTCGAGGCTAGGTTACGCGTGGGTAACTGAACGGAGGCTGAACGACACGCCATCTTTCAGGATGGGCACTCATCGGCATGGTTTGGCTGCCGTTCAGTACCCCACCACGTCAAGATGGCGACGGGCTCAGGGGGGACGAGCACACGCTGATCCGAGGTCGTCGCTGACGGCAAAGACTCGGCGTCGCTGATCGAGGGACCCTACTGCTGCTCCCACCAACGACGATACGCCGGGTCCGGGGGCAGCACCTTTGCTTTGGCGCCAGTGATGCGGCGCCCGTGACGATCGTCGACGGAGACATCGAGCTCGACGATACCGGCGCGCAGGCGCGTCACCTCGAGCGTGACCTCGATTGCCTGGCCGGGGCAGATCGGCTCGCGCAGGCGTTCCGGCGTGAAACTGAGACCGAGGGAGCCGTCACCCGGTAGGCGCGTGCCGAACAGCCCCGAGACGGTGGTCTGCAACAGGCCGCCGGGGACAACGATATCGGGGATATCGGGGAAGCGTACCCGCGCGGCCTCGAGATCCCGATGGATGGCGTTCTGGTCGCCGGTCAAGGCGCAGTACTGGGCGACCTGCTCGTGGGTGAATGCGAGGCGGATGACCTGGCGCATGCCCACCTCCATCATCTCGGCGGTCAGACACTCCGTCGCTGGCACGGTGACAATCTCCTCTGAAGGGTGAAAAGCAGGCGTCACATTCTATGCCAGTCATTGCACCGAGGGTTATCCGCACCCGCTAGCGCTGTCGCCTGCGAACCCCTAGGCTGGCATGCAGTATCGCAACGCCTTGCACCGAGGAGGGACTGATGATCGACCAGCAGCAGCTCGCCATCGCGACCCGCGGTCGCGGCACCTACGACATCACCCGGCGGGTCGAGGAGGTGGTGCGCGGCTCGGGGATCGCAACCGGCCTCTGCCACGTCTTCACGCGCCACACCAGCGCATCGCTCGTGATCTGCGAGAACGCCGACCCGACGGTCCAGCGCGACCTCGAGGCCTTCATGGCGCGCCTGGTACCGGACGGGGACCGGCTCTTCGACCACACGGCGGAGGGCGCCGACGACATGCCGGCGCACGTGCGTGCCATCCTGACCAAGATGGACCTGACCCTGCCCGTCACCGATGGGCGCTGCGCCCTCGGCACCTGGCAGGGGATCTTCCTCTACGAGCACCGCGTCCAGCGGCATCAGCGCCGGGTGACCGTGACAGTGCAAGGTGACGCCTGAGCCCTGTCCGTGTCGCAGCGCTCCTGCATTGTCGGCCCCTACCGCTTCGGCTACCGCCGCCGCGATGGCGCGTCGGGCAAACCCGTCGTCTTCCTGCACGGCTTCCTCGGTGCCAGCGACGAGTTCGAGGAAGCGATGCAGGGACTGGGCGATGACTATGACTGCCTGGCGGTCGACCTTCCCGGCCATGGGCGCACCCGCGTCGACGGCGGCGAGGCCAACTACGCGATGGCTGCGACGGCGCGCGGGCTGACCGAGCTGCTGGCGCGCCTGGAGGTCAAACCTTGCGTGCTCATCGGCTACTCGATGGGCGGACGCCTGGCGCTCTATCTGGCGGTGCACTTTCCGGCGCTGTTCGAGCGAATCGTGCTGGTCTCGGCCTCCCCGGGTCTCAAGACTGCCGAGGAGCGACGCCAGCGCCGCGAGCGAGACGACGCCCTCGCGGCGCGGCTATGCGCCGAAGGCGTCCCGACCTTCCTGCAACATTGGTACGCCCAACCGCTCTTCGAATCGCTGCGCGCACATCCCGACTTCGCTGCGGTGCTCGCGCGCCGGCATCGGAACGTCCCGCAAGAGCTGGCGCGGTCGCTGCGAGGGCTCGGCACCGGCCGCCAGCCCTCCCTCTGGCCGCGGCTCGCCGAAATTCGCATGCCCTTGTTATTGCTCGCCGGTCGCGAGGACCCGAAATTCGTCGCCCGCAATGCGGAGGTGGCGCGCCTGTGCCCGGCAGCACGGCTCGAGACGCTGGCCGAATGCGGCCATGCCTTGCACCTGGAGCGGCCCAAGGCCTTCCGCCGCCGGCTGCGTCACTTCTTGGCCGAGGTGCCAACGTCTTGAGGGGCGAGGTGCCGCTCGCGCAGCGGTGTCAGTTGGCCCGCCCCGCCCGACATGGTAGCGTTGGCGGATGCGCCGTCTCCTCCTGACCCTCGTCGCCGTCGTTGCACTTGGCCTCATCGCCACGGGCCTTTGGCCGCTCATGCAACAGCAGGCCGATCTCGACGTCAGGACGACGCGGGTCGAGGGAACGCCGGTCACGGTCTTCGCGCCGCCGACGGGCAAGCCGGCGCCGGCCGTCGTCATCGCCCATGGCTTCGCCGGCTCCCAGCAGTTGATGCAATCCTTCGCCGTCACCCTGGCTCAGAACGGCTACGTCGCGGTGACCTTCGACTTCCTGGGCCACGGCCGTAACCCCATGCCCCTGCCCGGTGGGCTCCAATATGTCGATCGGCGCACCCAAGCGCTGCTCGAGTCGCTCGGCCCCATCGTCGCTTTCGCCCGTGAGCTAGAGACCACTGACGGGCGTATCGCGCTGCTCGGCCATTCGATGGCGACCGAGGTGATCGTGCGCTATGCGCGCAGCCACCCGGAGGTGGCCGCGACCATCGCCGTGTCGCCCTTCTCGGACGAGGTCACGGCCGAAAGCCCGCGCAACCTGCTCGTCGTTTACGGCGCCTCAGAGCCGGCTCACCTGCATGAGGTCGGCAAGCGCATTATCGGCATGGCGGCCGGCGGCGAGGTCGTCCCCGGCAAAACCTACGGCCGCTTCGCCGACGGCAGTGCCCGTCGGCTGGTGATCGCCGAGGGCGTCGAGCACACCGGGGTCGTCTTCAGCCCGGATAGCCTCGACGCCGCCGTGGACTGGCTGAACCCTTCGTTCGATCGCCACAGCAGTGGCCAAGTCGCAAGCCGCGGTCGTTGGCTGGGTCTGCTCTTCGTCGGAATCGTGCTGCTCGCATGGCCGCTCGCCGAGCTGCTGCCGCCCGTTGCCCCGGAACCGCGCGGCGGCGGTCGGCCCTGGCGGCGCAGCTGGCCGGTGATTCTGGTCCCACCGTTGGCGACGCCGCTCCTGCTCGCGCCGGTGCCGCTCGGTGGCTTGCCGATCCTCCTCGGCGACTATCTGTTGTTGCACTTTGGGCTCTATGGGGCGTTGACGGCCATCGGGCTCTGGCTCACTCGGACACAGCGAACCGCCGCATCGACCGGCCGGACCGCTTGGCGCGCCTTCGCCATCGCGGCCATTGCGACCACCGTCTATGTCATCCTGGCGCTCGCCATCCCGCTCGACCGCTTCGTGACGGCTTACCTGCCGGTCGGTGATCGGGCGGGGCTGGTCCTGGTCGTGCTCGCCGGCACCCTGCCGTTTTTCCTCGCCGATGAATGGCTGACGCGCGGACCGGCGGCGCCACGCTGGGGCTATCCGGTGACCAAGGCCCTCTTCCTCCTGTCGCTAGCGATCGCGATCCTCCTCAACGTCAGGGAGCTCTTCTTCCTCGGCATCATCGCGCCGGTGATGTTGATCTTCTTCGTCGTCTACGGCCTCTTCAGCCGCTGGGTCTATCGCCGCACACACCACCCACTGGTCGCGGGGCTGGCCAATGCGCTGGCCATCGCCTGGGGCATCGCCGCGACTTTCCCGGTCGTGACGGACTGACGCCATGGACACGCGCTTGGAGCTGGGGGTCGTATTGGATCTGGCGACCATCACCACCGGGGACATCGACCTCGGGGGCCTGGATGCCGCCTGCCGCCGTTGGATCTACCATCGCACCACAGCGGCCGCGGAGGTCGAAGAACGCATCGCATCGGCGCACGTCGTGGTCACGAACAAGGTCGCCCTTTACCGGACCCGCCTCGCGGCCGCGCACGCGCTGCGCCTGATCTGCATCGCCGCAACGGGGACGAACAACGTCGACCTCGAGGCCGCGCGCGAGCTCGGCATCGCGGTCACCAATGTCACCGGCTATGCGACACCCGCGGTGGTACAGCACGTCTTCGCCGGCATCCTGGCGCACACAACCAACCTCGCACGCTACCGCGACGCGGTCGTCGCCGGCGACTGGTCACGCAGCACCCAGTTCAGCCTACTCGACTACCCGATCACTGAGCTGGCCGGCAAGCGTCTCGGCATCATCGGTTGCGGCGAGCTCGGGCAGGCCGTGGCACGGGTCGCCGAGGTCTTCGGCATGGAGGTGCTGATCGCTGAGCGCCCGGGCGGCGGACCAAGCGCCGGGCGGCTGCCGCTCACCGAGCTGCTGCCGCAGGTGCACGCGCTGAGCCTGCACTGCCCACTCGCTGACAACACCCGCGGGCTGATCGGCGCCAACGAGCTGAGCCTGATGCGAAAGGACGCCTTCCTGATCAATACCGCTCGGGGCGGGATCGTCGACGAGGCGGCCCTCGCCGAGGCCTTGCGCCGTGGCGAGATCGCCGGGGCCCTGGTCGACGTCCTGAGCGTCGAGCCGCCCCCGGCCGACCATCCGCTGCTGGCGCCCGATATCCCGAACCTGATCGTCACCCCACACGTCGCCTGGGCGAGCCGCGAGGCACGCCAGCGCCTGACCGATGCGGTGGCCGGCAACATCCGGGCCTTCGCCGCAGGTCAGCCCTGCTCGCGGGTGGCCTGAGGTCGATTTCCGGGCGGCTCAGCGCTCGGGCGGCGGGGAGAAGGCCCGTGCATAGGGGTTATGGTCGTTCCGTTGGATCACAATGAAGGCACGCTCGGCGTTCTCATGACAGCGATTGCAGCTATCGAGCAGGGCATCGTACTTGGTGCTCATCAGGCATCTGAGACCCTGTACGCCAGCCTCCACCACGCCGCCCCAGAGAGGAAGAGGAGAGATCGAGGCTCATGATCCGCGCGCCCGGAGCACCATGAAGGCCGCCGCCCAACCCACCGTGGCGCTCTTTGTCACCTGCCTGATCGACGCCCTTCGCCCCAGCGTCGGCTTTGCCGCGCTGCGCCTGCTGGAGCACGCCGGCACCTATCCCAAGGTCCCCGCAGCGCAGACCTGCTGTGGTCAACCGGCCTACAACCACGGGGACCTCGAGACCGCTCGCGCCATCGCCCGCCAGGTCATCGACGTCTTCGACGGTTTCGAATACGTGATCCTGCCCTCGGGTTCCTGCGCGGGAATGCTCAAGCGCCACTATCCGATGCTGTTCGCCGAGGATCCCGTCTGGGCGGAGCGCGCCCGTGCCTTTGCCGCTCGCGTCGTCGAGCTCAGCCAGTACTTGACCCAGCGCGGGGTGGAGATCGACGCGACTTATCACGGCACCGCCGCCTACCACGATAGCTGCTCTTCGTTGCGCGAGCTGGGCGTACGCAACGAGCCGCGAGCGCTCCTCAAGCAGGTCACCGGACTGACGCTGAAAGACCTGGCCGAACCCGAGGTGTGCTGCGGCTTCGGCGGCAGCTTTTCCGTCGAGTATCCGGACATCTCCACCCGGCTGGTGGGCGACAAGGCGGCGGACGTGCGCGCGACGGGCGCCGACACGCTCCTCGCCGGTGACCTGGGATGCCTGCTCAACATCGCCGGGCGGCTGCAGCGGGAGGGCAGCGCCATCCGCGTCTTTCACTATGCCGAGATCCTCGCGGGCATGGGTGACGGGCCGGCGATCGGGGAGCCCTCGGGTGCCTGAGGGCGTCGCCTCGCCGCGCGGTTTTCAGGAGCGGGCGCGCGCCGCGTTGGCCGATCCCGTGCTGCGGCAGGCCATGGACCGAGCCCGCAGCGGGTTCGTCGACAAACGCGCCCGAGCCGTGGACGCGCTGCCGGAGTTCGAGGCCCTGTGCGACGCGGCGCGCGATGTCAAGGATTTCTCGCTCGAGCGCCTCGGCACCTTGCTCGAGCAGTACGAGGCGAAGGTCCTCGCCGCCGGCGGCCGCGTGCATTGGGCCGAGACCGCGGAGGATGCCCGCCAGGCGGTGCTCGCCATCTGCGCAGGCGCCGGGGCGCGCAAGGTCGCCAAGGGCAAGTCGATGGCGGGCGAGGAGGTCGCACTCAACGCCGCGCTCGAGGGGGCCGGTTTCGACGTCATCGAGACCGACCTCGGGGAGTACATCGTCCAGCTGGCCAAGGAGCCACCGAGCCACATCATCGCCCCAGCAGTGCACAAGACCAGGGAGCAGGTCGCGGCGCTGTTCGAGGCCAATCATCCGGATCTTGAACGGCGCCTGACCGAGATCCCGGAGCTGGTGGGCGAGGCGCGCCGGGTCCTGCGCCAGCAGTTCCTGACCGCCGACGTCAGCATCACAGGTGCGAACCTGCTGGTCGCCGCGACCGGCAGCCACGTGCTCGTCACCAATGAGGGCAACGGCGACCTCTGCTCGACCCTGCCTCGCGTGCACATCGTCATCGCCGGGATCGAGAAGGTGGTGCCCGACCTCGACGGCGCCACCACCATCTTGCGGATGCTCTCTCGCAGCGCCACCGGTCAGGCCATCACCACCTACACCAGCCTCTTCACTGGGCCGAAACGCGATGGAGATCCGGACGGGCCCGCGGAGTTCCACGTCGTACTGCTCGATAATGGGCGCAGCGACATGCTGGGCGGCGAGCTGCGCGACATGTTGCGCTGCATCCGCTGCGGCGCCTGCCTGAACCACTGCCCCGTGTACACGGCGATCGGCGGACACGCCTATGGCGCCGTCTATCCCGGACCCATGGGCTCGGTGTTGACGCCTCTGCAGTGGGGCCTGCGCGAGACCGCGGACCTGCCCTTTGCGTGCACCTTGAACGGCCGCTGCGCCGAGGTCTGCCCCGTGCGCATTCCCCTGCCCGAGCTGCTGCGCCGGCTGCGCGTGCGCATCCACCAGCAAGACGCTAAGCCCGGGCGCGCTCGCCGGGGGCTGGCCCTCTGGGCGTGGCTGGCGCGTCGCCCTGGGCTCTATCACCGGCTGGCGGGGGTCGGCGTGCGCCTGTTGCGCCTGCTCGGTGGCGGCCGCGGCCGCGTCCCCCGGCTGCCGCTGGCCGGCGGCTGGACCCGCGGTCGCGATCTCCCGCTGCCGCAGGGCTCGACCTTCTTCGAGCA
>JGI12048J13642_10015541_pt1 | contig 15023 bp, 16 predicted proteins | sample ElkSlonscriptome_16_FD_13642 | JGI IMG/M metagenome (IMG submission 13642)
GGCAGGCCGGGGTGGCCCGCTTTTTACGGGCCACCTGAATCATTTTGGCGGCGGCGTCGATTCCGACCGCCTCGCCCCCGGCCTTGGGGTCGAGCCGGTCGGCGATCATTCGAGTGAGAACCCCGGTGCCGCAGCCCAGATCCAGAACCCGATCCCCGGGATCGAGGTCGAGCAGAGAAAGGATGCGGCGATCGTATTCGGCCTGTTTTCCCAGCAGCAGGATCGGTTCAAAGAAATCATAGACAACGGCGGCGTGATCCAGGGTCCGTCCGCGGGTGGGGATCGATTCGGTGCGCATGACTTCCTCTGTATGACAACCGGCTCAAAAATTCAAGGGATATTCCCATGGCGCCCGCTTGCCCTCTCCGGGGGTGAGGGCAAACCGCTCCTAAGGCGGTTCTTGACGCCCTCTTTCCAAAGCGTTAGTTTATTCGGGAAGATTGGAATGGTGACGCTTTTCTCCATCCCTTCAACCGATACCTTCTTCCCGCCTGTATGTCATTGAATCGGTTTTCACACGACACTACAGACAAAAACCGTGAGGAACAAGCCTTGATGGTGTCAAAACCTATTTCAGTGACGGCATTCCCAAAGAAAAGGAGGGTGGCCCATGAATAAAACACTCATGACGCGGTTGATAATCGTATCGGTAATTGTGCTGCTGGTGGTATTGTTTTTCGTCTTCGATCTCGGGCAGTATTTTACTCTCAGCCGGCTCAAAGAACGGCAGCAGGAATTCAATCAATTTTATCAGGAGAACACTTTTACGACCCTGGCATTTTACATGGGGACCTACATCCTGGTCACCGCCCTGTCTCTGCCCGGTGCGGCGGTCATGACACTGGCAGGCGGGGCCCTGTTCGGTTTCTGGGTGGGGACGATCGTGGTCTCTTTTGCCAGCACCATCGGTGCGACACTGGCCTTCCTGGTGTCCCGTTTCCTGCTGCGGGATTGGGTTCAGAACAAGTTCGGCAACCGGCTGCGCAAGATCAACGACGGCATTCAGCGGGACGGCGCCTTTTATCTGTTCACCCTGCGCCTGGTCCCGATCTTTCCCTTCTTCGCGATCAATCTGGCCATGGGGCTCACCCCCATCCGAACCCTCGTTTATTATGTCGTCAGCCAGATCGGGATGCTGCCGGGTACCATGGTCTATGTCAACGCCGGCACCCAGCTGGCCGAGATTCAATCCCCGGGGGGTATTCTGTCCATGGACCTTCTGCTCTCCTTCGCCCTGTTGGGGGCCTTTCCGTGGATCGCCAAGAAGGCGGTCTCCATGGTCAAAACCCGCAAGGTGCTGTCCGCATATCGGAAGCCGGATCGATTCGACTACAACCTGGTGGTGATCGGTGCCGGGTCCGCCGGGCTGGTGACCGCCTATATCGCTTCGGCGGTCAAAGCCAAGGCGGCCTTGATCGAAAAGGAGAAGATGGGAGGCGACTGCCTCAATACCGGCTGTGTGCCGAGCAAATCCCTGATCCGGTCCGCCAAGATTCTTAACTACGCCAAACGGGCCGAAGAATTCGGATTCAAGTCGGCCGAGGTCGATTTCGATTTTGCAGACGTCATGGAGCGGGTCCAGGGCATCATCAAGAAAGTGGAACCCCACGACTCGGCGGAGCGTTACAGTAAGCTGGGGGTGGATGTCTATCGAGGCGAGGCCCGGGTGAAATCCCCCTTTGAAATCGAGGTCAACGGCAGGACCCTCACCGCCCGCAGCATCGTCATCGCCACCGGGGCGCGACCCTTTGTGCCGCCGATTCCGGGTCTGGACCGGGTGGCGTATCTGACCTCCGACAATCTCTGGAATATTCGAAAGCTGCCCGAACGGCTGATCGTGCTCGGGGGCGGTCCCATCGGCAGTGAAATGACCCAGGCCTTCGCCCGGTTCGGCTCCCGGGTCACGCAGGTGGAGATGGGGCCCCGCATTCTGAGCCGGGAGGATGAAGAAATTTCCGAAATGATTCGGGAGCGGTTTACGAAAGAAGGGGTGCGGGTGCTCACGAACCACCGGGCCAAAGAGGTGGTCATCGAAGAAGACGGTCAAAAGGTGCTGGTCTGCGAAAACAATAGCGAAAAAATCCGGGTGCCATTCGACCAGATCCTGGTGGCGGTGGGCCGGGCCCCCAATGTGAAGGGCTTCGGACTGGAGGAACTGGGCGTGGAAATCTCCAAGCGGGGGACCCTGGAGACCGACGGATTTCTTCAGACCAATTTTCCCAACATCTACTGTGCCGGGGATGTGGCCGGACCCTATCAGTTTACCCATACCGCCTCTCACCAGGCCTGGTTCGCTGCGGTCAACGCCCTGTTCGGGGAGTGGAAGTCCTTCAAGGCCGACTACCGGGTCATTCCCTGGACCACCTTTACCGACCCGGAGGTGGCCCGGGTGGGGCTCAATGAAATGGAGGCGAAAGAACAGGGGATCGAGTATGAGGTGACCACCTACGGGATCGACGACCTCGATCGGGCCATCACCGAATCCGAGGATCACGGGGTGGTCAAGGTCCTGACCAAACCCGGCGGCGACAAGATTCTCGGGGTGACCATCGCGGGTGCTCACGCCGGGGATGTCATTGCAGAGTATATCGCGGCCATGAAGCACAACATCGGCCTCAATAAGATACTGGGTACCATCCATATTTATCCGACCCTGGCCGAGGCCAACAAAGCGGCGGCCGGGGAGTGGAAGCGGGCCCATGCCCCGGAAAAACTGCTTCGGTGGATCGAAAAATACCACGCCTGGAAACGGGGCGACAAAGCCGAAGGCGGGTTTTCCGCCGGTAAAATCATTACTTCCGACAACGAATGAGAAAGAGAGGAAAAGAATGAGCAAATTGCATGTGATCCTGGTCGCGACGGTAACCGCGCTGCTGCTGGCGGGATGTTCTCCGACCCTGAAACTGTTCCCGGATGCCCGGGACCCGCTGGGGGAATACGTCCTGCAGGGAGACGGGGAGGAGAAAATCCTGGTGATTCCGGTCAACGGCACCATCACCGACAGCCCCAAGCAGAAGGCGCTTCGCTCTCAGCCGGGCACGGTCCGCACGGTGGTCTCCCACCTGAAAAAGGCCGAGGAGGACGAGGACATCAAGGCGGTGATTCTGAAGATCGATTCGCCGGGGGGGCCGGTAACGGCCGCGGATATGCTTTATCATGAACTGATGGCCTACAAACGCCGGACCGGGGCCAAGGTGGTGGCGGCCATGATGGACCTGGCGGCCTCGGGCGGGTATTACGTCGCCCTGCCCGCCGACCACATCCTGGCCCATCCCACCACCGTCACCGGTTCGGTGGGCGTGGTTTTCGTGCGCCCCGCGGTGACCGGTCTGATGAACAAGATCGGAATCGACGTCAACGCCTACACCACCGGCAAGAACAAAGATATGGGCTCACCCTTTCGGGACATCACTCCTGAGGAGCAGGCGATCATTCAGGGCCTGATCGACGACCTCGGAGATCGGTTCCTGAAGCTGGTGGCCCGGCACCGAAACATGGATGCCGCGGCCCTGGAGAAGGTCGCCACCGCCCGGGTGTTTCTGGGGCCTCAGGCCAAGGAACTCGGGTTGGTGGATGAGATCGGGTACCTGAGCGACGCCGTCGATCGGGCCAAGTCTCTGGCCGGTCTGCCCGACAATGCCCAGGTCGTGATCTACCGGCGCACCGAATACCCCGAGGACAACATCTACAACTCCGCGGCCCTGGATTATGACGACGGGGGCTATCCCTCGGCCTATTCCATGATTCAGGTGGCTTTTCCCAATTTTCTGCCGGCATGGAAGGCCGGGTTTCAGTATCTCTGGTACCCGGGGGCGGATATCGAATGAAAGACGGCACAGCTCCGGCCCCGCCGGTCGCCGACGACCGGCGGAGGGAAATCGAATCGGTGCTTCATCGGCTCAATTATCAGTGGAACACCCAGACCCTGGCCCTCTGGAAGGGGGCCGGGCCGTCGGTTGCGGCGCACCAGGTGTATGACGGATACGACGACTTTTTTCGCCTCGAAACCCTGGCCTATCTGGACCGGTTCCCCGCCACCGGGGATACGGTTCGGGTCAAGCACGCCTTCATCGACCACTATCTTCAACGGGAGCTGCTTCCCATGGAGCTGGAGATGCAGTCCTGGATGCGGGGGGCCGCGGCCGATGTGGAAGGGGAAAAGATCTATTTTCGGGACGTGATTCCCTGGTGCCAGAAATCATCCACCTATGAAAAGCGGCAGCTCCTTCAGAAGGAGTCGAGCGCCCTCTGTAAATTCCTCAAACCGTTTGTGCTGAATTACTGGGAACAGCTTCTCACCCTGCTTCGGGAAGACCTCGGGTTTCCCGATTATGCGGCCTATTGCCGCCGGAAAAAAGGCGGAATCGATTATGAAGGGCTCTATCAGGGATTGAAGGGCTTTCTGGAGGAGACCGCCCCGCTCTATTTCTCGGCGATGGAGCGCTGGAGCCGGGACCGGTTCAACCGCCCCCTTCACCAGCTCACCCGCTTCGACGGTATGAAACTGCTGAGTCTGGAGCAGTTCGATGCCGTCTATCCCGCACCGGCCCTGACCGAGGTCACCGATTTTTTTCACGCCTGGGGCATTCACCTGCCCGATCTGGCCGGGCTTCATCTGGAACTGGGCACCGAAACCGGTAAGAGCGCCCAGGCGTTATCCATCTTCGTCCGTGTTCCCGACGAGATCTATGTGCTGATGCGGCCCCAGGGCGGATGGAATGATCTGGAGACGCTGTGGCATGAACTGGGGCATGGTCTATCGGCGGTGTATACCGATCCCGATCTTTCCCCGATTGAACGGAACATGGCCACCCATTTCAGCTTATCCGAAGCCTATGCCTTTCTGCTTCAGAATATCGCCTTTTCACGGCCTTTTTTGACCCGGCAATTGGGGTTCTCTCTTGCGGAGGCCTCCGGGTTGATCTATTACAAGACGCTTCGGGATTTCTCGGTCTTTCGGCGGTATGCGACCAAATTTTTGGTGGAATACGAAATGTTCACCCGGGGAGATCTTTCCGACGGACAGCCCTATGCCGATAAAATGCTGGAATACACCGGCTTTTATTACCAGCCCGAAAGCCACCTGTTCGATCTGGTGCCGGAGTTCTACTGCCTCGACTATGTCTTGGGATGGATGGGAGAGGCGGTTCTGGAAGCCGGTTTAAGGCGCAGAGGGGGTGAAGACTGGATGTATCGCCGGGAAACCGGAGAGATTTTGAAAAAGTGGTGGCATCAGGGGAACCGATATGATATTTTCCGGTTCGTCGATTTCAATGGATTGGATAAGCCGGGGTTCGATTTACTCTTGAAGAAATGGGGGAAAGTTCTTAACCCATGAGGGATTCCTGTAGTTTCTGTAGGCTGATGGAGACGCCATGAACGAGGTGGCTTCTCCCCCTGAATCGAAAAGCGTTGAAAAGCGAACCAAATCCCGCATCAAGGCAGGGCGTGATCCCCGTATTTCCCGTTGGCAGGGGGCCCTGGAGTCGATGCTCACCGATCTGGAGGCGCGGCTCACGCGAGGGGAGATCATCACCCCGGAAACCCTGAACCCCAACGACTTCGCTCATTTCCAGCGGCTTCAACTGGAGCTTGACCTGCCCCCTTTTACCTATGCGGTTTATCTGCCGCCCGGGCCCGCCGACAAACTCAACCCGTCCGAAATCGTGAAGACCCTGGAGCGGGCCTCCGGTGATTCCCGCAAGGTGGTGGTCACTCGGGTGGATGATTTCAGTCGAATTCTGGTCGCTGAAATTTCCGCGGCCAAACCGGGCATCGACATTCTGGAAGACGCCAATCTTCTGGGAAGCCACAATTACAGTGATGCCGAAGAATGCATCAATGATCTCTCGAAAATTATCTGGATCCATTTCCGCCATAAGGAGCAATGGACCGAACCCGATTTCATCCAATATACCGAGAGCTGGTTTTATCGAAGCGCCGTTCGAAAACTGACCCGCCTTCCGGTCACCGCCAATTTTTCCTACCTCCACCATCCGGTCCTGATCAATGCCGACATCGTCACCGTCGTGTTCAAACTTCTGAAGGCCACACTGGATCGCATGTGCGCCGATCCGGACCGGACGGTTCGAACGGCCAACGACGTCAACCTCTACAACCCGGGGACGGTGCCGATCACCAGGGAAGGGCTGGCACGGATGGACCCGCAGGAGATGGCATCCCTCCGTATCTATATCGATGACAAGTTGTTGAGATTGTTGAAGTTTTTGAAAGGATGCGGGGTGGTCAACTTCCAGGGGTTTTCCACGGCCGATCAACGGCGGTCCAAACGGCTGTTTGCCCGGACGGCCGAGGACATCTACCAATCGGTGCTGGCGCGGATGGAATAAGCGGGAGAAACCGTTGCCGGTCAGGTCTGCTCGCCCGAAACCTGAAATCGGTTCATGAATTTCCGGTCGATGTAGTCTTTGAGCAGAAAGGCCGACCGGCCCCGCCACACCAGCGATTTCCACCTGGCGATGCCGGTGCCGTCTCCCATGTTCAAAATCAGAAGAAAAGATTTCTGGGGCTCGAAGGCCCGAAATTTGCGGCTTTCCGCCAGAGACGCGGATATATTCTCGAATAATACCGGGTTTTCCCGCACCGCATACACGCCCACCCGATCGATCGGCCGGGGATCGAAGGCGATGCAGTCTCCGCCCCCGTAAATTTCCGGAAAAGCAACCGATTGAAGAAACCGGTTCACCCGCAGGCCGCCGTCGTCCGCCACCGGCAATCCGGACTCCCGAAACAGGGGAGACGGAGCCACCCCTACCGCCGGAAACAGGTAATCGCATTTTAAACGGGCGCCGTCGGTCAGGACCGCTTCTTTTTCAGCGATATCCTTCAGGCCCACCCCTTCCCGAACCGACACCCCTCGGCCGGTCAAACTCTGAAGGGCTTTTTTTCGGACCCGGGTTCCCATTCCGGAGAGCAGACGCCTTCCGGCCAGAAGGGTGATGTCGGCCTCTCCCTTCACCTGTTTAACCAGTTCGCAGAGGTTGGCCGAGATCTCCACCCCGGCCGGCCCTCCGCCGGCGATGCAAAGGGTCTGTGGCGTTTTCTCAAGGGCTTCCTTCAGTTTTTCTCGGGCCTGAACCAGGGAATGGATCGGTTTCACCGGAAACACGAATTCATTCCGGTATTCTTCCGGAATATCAAAGTCCACCCCGCTGCCGGTGTTGAAAGAAACCACCTCATACCCGATTTCCCCACCGCTATTCAGGATCAGCCGTCTGCCCTCGGGGTCGATTCGAACCACCGCGTCTTCAAGAAACACTCCCCCCCGGGATTCGGTCATCTGCCGCACATGGAACCGAATCTCCGACGGGGTGTAGGTCCCCGAGACCATGCCGGGCCCCATGCCCGAATAATAATGGAATGCGCCCTTGCTGATCACGGTGACCCGGTTTCCCTGTCGGGTCAGTTCCGCCATTCGCTTGAGCAGGGTCAGGTGGGCATGGCCCGCCCCGACGACGACCAGATGTTTCGACATAATCGCTCCTGTTGTCAGAAGGGAACCGCCACCGGCGGGCCCCCCGGAACCTGGGCCAGGGTATAGCGGGACAGATAACTCCCCCGCCAGTAGTCGTTTTCGGGCCGGGTGAAATAGGTTTGGAAAAGCCGCAGACTATCCTCCCTGAGCACATGGGGTGTGATCGGGACGGCTCTGTCTCCGTAAAGGGGCGGCAGGGTCGAGAGATCACACCGGGTGCCGCCGCCCATGGCGTCTTCGAAGGCATAGACGATTTTACCGATGCCGTTGAGGAGAATCGCCGCATAACACATGAGGCAGGGTTCCATGGTGCAGAAGAGGGTGATCTCGGACCGGCGGCGGGTCCGATTCATATCATCCAGTTCCCGCAGGGCCAGAATTTCGGCATGGTCGAGTTCATTGGCCGGCCCCCCGAATGTGCCCCGCCGGGAGCCGGCGGCGATCACCTGTTCTTCATGCACCAGGACGCAACCCACCGGAAATTCGTTCTTCGAGAGCGCGTTCTCGGCTTGTTGAAGGGCCTCTTTCATAAACCGGGCATCCCTTGTATTATCGGGTTCCGGGGTCATTATTTTCGGCATCCTTTCTCCTTTTTATTTCTCCATCACCGGCCACCCACTATAATTCAGAAGTCCGAACAGGTAAAGGTCCGGATCGGATTGACACCGACACAATCGTCATTAATTTGGAAAGCCGTAACGGACCGGCGCAACCCGAATACGTAATCACGCAGTCCAAAATAGTCTTTTGTCCGTATGGCCCAAGGGTATCATCCGCATTATAGTGGCGGGGTGACGTAAACGATTCATGCTTTTTCCATCAGGAGGAAAAATGACACCGACTCAGGCACTTAAGGAGGAGCACGACGGGATTCTCCGGATGCTCGACATTATTCGGGCGATCTGTGAAAAGATGGCCTCTCACAAGACGATTCAAGGGGAGCATCTCGATCAGATCATGGCGTTTTTACGGATATTCATCGATCGGTGCCACCACGGAAAAGAAGAGCGGTTTTTGTTCCCCGAAATGTCGAATGCCAATATCCCCAAAAAGGCGGATATTATGGACGAACTGATCAACGAGCATGCCGAAGGCAGGAAACTGGTGGAGCAGATGGGCGCCGCTCTGGAGCGATTCTATCGGGGAGACCAAGAGGCCCCCGGGGTGTTCATGGATGCGGTCGATCGCTATGGGACCTTGATTCGAGACCACATCAAAAAAGAGAATACGCTTCTGTTTCCTCAGGCTGAAAAAAAAATGTCCAAGGAACGGCAGAGCGGCATGATGGAAGAATTTGAGACCCTTGAAGAAGAAGAGATCGGTTCGGGTCGGCACGATCAGTTTCATCGGCAGATGAAAAACTTGACTCGAATCTATTTGAATTAATTTGTTTCAGACAGGCAAGAAGGGAGTTGGAATGGGTAAAATCGTCGTGATAAATACGGATGAATGTATCGGCTGTGAAACCTGTGTCGAATTGTGTCCGGATGTTTTTGATTTTGATTCGGAATCCGAAAAAGCGGTGGTTTCAAAAGAAGAAGGCGGTGACGAGGAGTGCATCGACGAAGCCATTGAATCCTGCCCCACGGAATGTATTTTCTGGGAGTAGACCTGATTTCATAGATTAAGGAAGGAGACAACATGATCAAACGCATCGAATTGTTCAAAGAGAGCGGGTTCAAAGACAAGGCGTTCAATAAATTTCTGGTCCATGACTCGCCCTATATGAAGGTGGTCAATTTCAATTTCAAGGCCGGCCAGGAGTTGCCCATTCATTCCCATGAAATCGACGGACAGGTGAATATCACCGTCCTCGAAGGCGAGGGAGAGTTTCTGGGCAAAGACGGCGCCGCGTTTCCGGCCAATACCGGCGACGTGCTGATCGCGGATATCAGCGAACCGCATGGGATTCGCGCCAAGGGCGATCTGCGGGTGCTGGTGACCATCGCGCCCCCCATTTGATCCCCCCTGTATTCCCTACATCCCCTGGATCTCCCAGTTTTATCGGAATCGGCCGTTGCAAAGCCACCGCCTAAATCCGGCAGATGGTGGTGTCGCACGGGCAGGCCCCGTCGATTTCGTAGGTATACAGGATGCGGTTTTCCATCTCGGCCCGTTTGTCGGATATGGGGGTGAAATCGGCCGTTTCCATAAACCTCAGAAGTTCGGATCTGGAAGGGATCGCCGCCAGCCCCGAGGCCCGGACTTTTCCGGTGGCGCCGTCCAGAATATCGGCGTCTTCCCCGTTGGCGGCGACCGCAAGGGGAACCTGGTAAGGGGCGACCAGTCGGGAAATGGCCAAAGCCGGTCGATGGCGGGTCACCAGGGAGCCGGGACCGTATTTGATGATCATTCCGATCTGCGTTGCGGGTCGAATCAGAAAATCCACCCGAAGCAGGCCCTGCCGGTCGCCGGCCTCGGCCGTGAGTTCCCGGCGCGAAATAATGTCTTCTTTGGAATACCCCTTGTCCGTGAGCAACAGCCGGGCCAGTTTTTGTCGGTACCGCTCGTCATGGGTGTCTTCGAGGGAGTGCCCGGTGAGCAGATCCGTCAGGGTGCCGAGTACCAGGTGATGCCCTTCCGTCTTTTTTTTCATCCGTGCTTTCCTTCTAAAATAATTTGCCTTTACATTCGGATACAGAGGACGCTACAATAACTGCTTGTTTTAGCCGTTTTTTTAGCTGATTTTCCATTATGTAAATAGACGCATGTCCATTCGTGAGAATTTTGAAGATCGGGAAAGGCGGTTCATGTCACCCCACGGGTGTCTGAGCGCCGAATCCAGGGGTCGGGCCCATCCGGAACCGCTTCGTTCGGTTCGGACGGTGTTTCAGCTCGACCGGGACCGGATCGTCTACAGCAACGCCTTTCGCCGTCTGAAATACAAAACCCAGGTGTTTCTCTCTCCTTTGGGGGACCAATACCGGACCCGGCTGACCCATACCCTGGAGGTGGCGCAGATTGCCCGCACCATCGCTCGGGCCATGTACCTGAATGAAGATCTGGCTGAGGCCATCTCTCTGGGCCACGACCTGGGCCATACCCCTTTCGGACACGGCGGAGAAATCGCCCTCAAGGAGATTTTCTCCCACAGCTTCGCCCATTTCGAGCAGAGCCTGAGAGTGGTGGACCTGCTGGAGAACCGGGGCCGGGGGCTGAATCTCACCTATGAAGTTCGGGACGGCATCCTGAAACACTCCAAGGGATACGGCGATATCGTGTCGGATCATCCCGACCGGAAACCCGGCACCGTCGAAGGGCGGATCGTGCGGTGGGCGGATATCATGGCCTATCTCAACCACGATCTGGAGGATGCCATTCGAAGCCGGGTGATTCGGGAAGATCAGGTGCCGGAAGACTGCATGCGCATCATCGGTCGAACCCATCCGGAACGGGCCACGACCATGATGCGGGACCTGATCTTCTACAGCACCGTGGAAGACGGCGAACTGATTCTCAAAATGAGTAGTGAGGTCTATGCCGCCATGACCGCCCTGCGCCAATTTCTGTATGAGAATGTATATCGGGCCGAGCGGGTGCACAAGGAATTTGTCAAAGCCAAAAAGATCCTTTCCGAACTGTACCATTTTCTTCTGGAGGATGCGTCCTTCTTGGAACAGGAACTGGCTCATCTTGAAATGGCGCACCTTCTCCACGGCGAGGAGCCCTATGAACGGGTGGTCTGTGATTTTATCGCCAGTATGACCGACCGGTACGCCATGAACCTGTATGCGAAACTCTTTTTTCCCTCTCCACTGGTGTAAAAACATCCGATGATTACCGTTCCCGATCAAGTCGCCGCACCGTTTCTGGAAAAACTGCAAAAATTATTTGCGGACATGGATGCGGCCTATGAGACGGTGGCCGAGGGCTACGGTTTTCATTGCACCGGGTGTGTGGACAATTGCTGCCTGACCCGGTTTTATCACCACACCCATATCGAGTACCTCTACCTTCGGCAAGGGTTTCACTATCTCACTCCGGACCTGCGCCGGGAGATTCGACAACGGGCCGCCGAGGTGCGTTGCGAGACCGCAGCTCTGGAGAAAACCGGCGGGTCGATTCGGCTGATGTGTCCGCTGAATGCGGAGGGGCTCTGTCTGGTCTACCCGCATCGGCCCATGATCTGCCGTCTGCACGGTCCCGCCCATGAGCTTCACCGGCCCGGAGGAGAGGTCAGCTACGGCCCGGGATGCGACGCATTCTCCCGTCAGACCGAAGGGAATGCCTATCTGCCCTTCGACCGAACCCCGTTTTACATGGAAATGGCCCGGATTGAAGCCGATCTGAAGCAGACCGCCGATATCACCCAAAGGATTAAAATGACCATCGCGGAGATGGTCGAAACCTTATAATTCCTCGATTCAACGATTTATGAAAAAAATAGATCCGGCCCAAATCGACCGACTCCCCGGGCAACGGCTGACAGCGGGCGAAACCTTCTGTTTTTCCTGCCATCCGGGAATCGGCTGTTTCAACCGCTGCTGCCGCAATCTCAACCTGTTTTTGTACCCCTATGACGTGGTTCGGTTGAAAAATCGCCTGGAAATTTCTTCGTCTCAATTTCTGGAAGAATACGTGGAGGTGGTGCTTCGAGAAGGCAGCCATTTCCCGGACGTGCTGCTCCGAATGGTCGACAATGCGGAGCATACCTGCCCCTTTTTAACGGACCCGGGATGTTCGGTCTACGAGGACCGGCCCGACACCTGCCGAACCTTTCCGGTGGAACAGGGCCTGATGTACGGCGAGGAAGGGGCCGAGCCGATTCCGGTCCATTTTTTCAGACCCCCCGATTTTTGTCTCGGTCAAAATGAGGAGACGGGCTGGACCCTCGATACCTGGGCCGACGACCAGGAGGCGAAATTATACAATCGGATGACGGCGGAGTGGGCCCGGATTCGAAGCCTGTTTCTGAATAACCCCTGGGGGATGGAAGGCCCCGACGGGCCACGGGCCAAAATGGCCTTCATGGCCGCTTACAACATCGACGCCTTTCGGGAGTTCGTCTTCGGCTCCACATTTCTGAAGCGGTTCAAAATCAAAAAAGACCTTCAAAGAAAATTCCGAAGAAGCGACCTGGAACTGCTCAAGCTCGGATTTGAGTGGATTCGGTTTTATCTCTGGAAAATTCCCTCCGATTATTTCAAGCCGAGATAATCCTCCGAAATCTTTTCCGCTCCTTGGGGCATCGAAGGCACCCGGTCTCCGCCGAGAACATAGCCGCCGTCGATGCGCAGTACCGTCCCGGTCATGAACGGCGCATCTTGAAGCACGAACCGCACCGACCGGATTACGTCCTCCACCGTGCCGGTCCGTTCCAGAAGGGTATGGTCGCGCACGGCCCGGCGCTGGTCGGGGCTCAGCAGGTCCCATCCCCGGGTCCCCGGGCCGTGTCGGGTGTCGATAATGCCGAGCATGAGTTCGTTCACCCGCACCTCGGGGGCGCCCATTCGGGCCCAGGTTTCCGTCATCAGTGAAATTCCCCGGTTGGCCGCGGCATACCCTTCGTTGAAGATATACCCGGCCGGTCCGGATCTGCCCACGATTCCGGCCACCGAGGAGAGATTGATCACCGCCCCTTCACCGGCGGCCTTGAGGTGGGGAAGGGCCGACTCGAATACCCATTGCTTGGCACGCAGGGTGGTGGCCATCTCCAGGTCCCACTGGGGCCGGTTGTAGCTGCCGTGGACCACCGGCCACCCGCCCCGCTCGATGTTGTTGATCAGAATGTCCAGCCGGCCGAACCGTTGAATGACGGTGTCGATGAGAACCGGAATCGCATCCGTGTCGAGGAGGTTGATCTTCTGAATGAGATGCTCGGCGCCGGTATCCGCCAGGTCCCGACGCAACGCCTCCAGGCTCTCCTCCCAGTCATAATAGGTGAGCGCAACCCGGCCGCCGGATCGGGCCAAATCCAGGGCGATTCCTTTGCCGATGCCCTTGACGGCGCCGAGGACCAGGGCGACCCTTCCTTGAATTTTCATTGCCGAGGTTCTCCGAAAAGCGCCCGCTTTACCCATTTCAAGGAAAGCCGAAGCAATGCGGCATCGTCTTCCCGGGCCGCTTTTACCCATTCCGGCGGCGGGTTCATCTCCTGAAGTTCTCCCTTTTCGAACACCTGGCTGCGAAATGCGTCCAGATCATAACATGCGATGCGGAACAGGCGCCGCTCCTTCATATCCAGCGGTTCGGGATGACGTCGACGCTTCAGACCGATGATCTCCATCAGAAGATCGTTCATTTCATTATACGGTTCGAGTCCCTGGTCCTGAACCCATTCCCGGGCGGTGGGCCGGTTTTCCGCGTCAAAGCCCCGGCAGTGGGGTTCTTTGAGCAGCACATACTGTTCCTGAATTCGGCCGGTTTCCGGTGAACGGGAGGCGAGCCGGGCCAGGGGATAGGTCCGACAGGAGGCGGGCCGGGCTTCATAGACGCTGCATCCTTTCAAGGTGACGAAGGGGCATTTGAATTCGGTGGCCGATTCCTGTTTAAGGACCACCACCGGCAGGCCGGTTTCCGGTCCGATATGCTGGGTGGTGTACCGGTCCAGAAAGACATCGGAGCGGAGCCCCAGGTGATTTTTCAGGCACAAAACATCATAGGGGGTGAGAAACTGGTTCAGGTCTCTGCAGCATTCGTTGAAGCAGGAGACCTCGGGTGAACAACAAAAAGCGAACCGGTCCCCATCGGACAGGGGGATCATTTCGTTTTCCATATCTATTCCTTTGGTGGTTTCGGTATTCAGGTCGGACCTCAATATGCGAGCCGATACGGCGGTTTGTCAACCGAAAACGGTCGGATTTTTGCGGTTCGGCCGCGGTCTGTTTCGGACCCCGGGTGATTCCGGTTTGGGTATCCTATCCGCGGGGCGGAATCCTTCAAATACGGAGTCCTGAAAGGCCTTTCAAAATGTATTGACAAGGCAAACAAACGGTGTTAGACCGAATCCGTCGGAAAATAGTTTACCCAATGAAGGGTGCCCTGATCCCTTCCGGCAATCACCAGAGGCAACGGTTGGTTATGTCATACGCCCTTTTAAAAACAGATCATGCGGAAGAGACCGTAGCTTTGAGTGAAATAACGGACGCTGTCAAATCCATTATCAAAAACACGGCCAAGAAATTGAGAGGCGTTCAGAAACGGGAGTTCATCGCAGAGGTCACTCTGGAACTTCTGGAAGGGAACGCCCGAAAGGCGGAGCGGGAATTCGGCTGGGGCCGGGATACGGTAAAAAAAGGGATTCGGGAAATGGAAACCCGAATACGATGTATCGACAATTATGCCGCTCGAGGCAATAAGCGGACGGAAGAAAAATTTCCACAGCTGGGAGAGGACATTCGGTCCATTGTCGACCCCTACGGAAACCTGAATGCGGCCTACGACGTCTATTTCCCCCAGGGCAAGGTCACGGCCAAGGGGGTCCGGCAGGCCCTGATTCAAGAATTCAATTATTCCGATGACCAGTTGCCCAACGAGAATACGATAGGAAATATGCTCATTCGGCTTTCGGTTCGGCGGTCCGTATGAG
>JGI12048J13642_10330681_pt1 | contig 15008 bp, 8 predicted proteins | sample ElkSlonscriptome_16_FD_13642 | JGI IMG/M metagenome (IMG submission 13642)
CTTCCCCCAAATTCAGCTAAAAAGCTACAAAGACTTAAAGATTCCCAAAGGAAAAACCATTGCTGAATTGAGTAGCAAAACAGTGGCAGAATACTGCGGGATGCAAGTCTATGCCACTTTTAAGCTGGTTTCTAAACTCAGGGAAGAACTGAAAGCAATTCCAGCGCTAGAGAAGCTATTGCTTGAGGTTGAGCAACCGCTAGAACCTGTGTTAGCCCAGATGGAATATCAGGGAATTCGTATTGATACGGCTTATCTCAAAGAACTATCGGAATCTCTAGAAAAGAAACTCGCAGACATTGAACAGAACGCTTACAAGCAAGCTGGAGAAGAATTTAATTTAGGATCTCCAAAACAGTTAAGTGAATTACTGTTTGAAAAACTGAATCTCGACCGCCGCAAGTCGCGCAAAATGAAAACAGGGTACTCAACGGATCATGCCACATTGGAAAAGCTACAAGGGGATCATCCGGTTATTGATACCATTCTCGAACACCGCACCCTCTCTAAGTTAAAATCCACTTATGTTGATGCTTTGCCGAAACTGGTTCATAAAGATACCCAACGCATACATACTGATTTTAATCAAACTATAACCAGCACGGGGCGTCTATCCTCATCGAATCCTAATTTACAGAATATTCCGATTCGGACGGCGTTTAGTCGCCAAATTCGCAAAGCATTTTTACCTGAATCAGGTTGGTTATTAGTATCCGCAGACTATTCCCAAATTGAGTTACGGATTTTGGCACATCTGAGTCAAGAACCGATATTGGTGGAAACCTATCGGAATAATCAGGATGTTCACGCAGTAACCGCTAAATTATTGTTTGAAAAAGAAACCGTAACGCCAGACGAACGACGATTGGGAAAAACAATTAACTTTGGCGTGATCTACGGTATGGGACCCCAGCGATTTGCTAGGGAAGCAGGGGTATCCGTGGCGGAAGGAAAGGAATTTATTGACCGATTGAAGCAGCGCTATGCCCAGGTTTTTGGGTATTTGGAGCAGAAGAAACGGGACGCGATCGCCAAGGGTTATGTGGAGACGATTTTAGGACGTCGCCGTTACTTTGAATTTAATAGTAACCGATTGCGCGATGCTAAAGGTAAAAATCCGAAAGAGATTAATCTGGATGAATTTAAGGGAATCGGTCAATATGACGCGGGGTTACTCCGAGCGGCTGCTAATGCTCCGATTCAAGGTTCTAGTGCGGATATTATCAAAATTGCCATGGTCAAAATGCATCAGGTGTTACAGAATTACCAGGCGCGATTATTGTTGCAAGTCCATGATGAATTAGTCTTTGAAGTTCCGCCGCATGAATGGGAGGAATTGCAAGCAAAAATACCAGAGACAATGGAGTCAGCCGTTGAGTTAGCTGTCCCGTTAGTCGTGGATGTGAGTGAGGGTAAAAATTGGATGGAGGCGAAATAACACTGATTTCACGGATTTCGAGTCCACATTCCGCCCTCAAAGTGTCATACCCCAATAATTTTGAGATCAAATAGGCAAATTATTTCTTCCTCAATCACTAATCACAACTGTGATAAACGTAAACTTTGGTGTCAAAAGAAGTATTTGGGTTGAGATGAACTCCTAAATAGTCAAACTGTTGCTTCTCAAACAGGTTGAGCAACAGTTGCGTTCCCTTACATACCTCCGGGGAACATCCCGCCTGCTGCATCAACGTCTCGACGATATCGGGAGTCACTCCTTGAATATCCAGTTTAATTCCAGGACAAAATTGTCCACCCGAAAATGCCAACGACAAAAAGAGAGGTTGATTTCTCAGCCTAGTCTGGAAAGGGACAAGGGGTTGCCAACAGTTTTCGGTTAAACCAGCCAGGTAACTGGCATTTTTAGCTCTATCCCAAACCTCTAAATCTTGGGGTTGACTAAAATAAACTTTCTCCAGACTTTCACCTTGAGGACGTTCAGCCGTTGCTAAGAAATGAACCGTTTGCTTTTGCAGTTCTTTCGCACAAGCATAAACGTAGGCAAGTCCTTCAGTATCAACACCCGTATCCCGTAACCAAGCGCCAACAACCTCTAATGAAATACGCTGACGAAAATAGTAGGAAAACTCGAAAAGTTCTGCTGAATTTATCTCGACTTTAAAGAAAAGATTTTGGTACTCTAAGAATTTAGCTCGAACTAAGAAACGTCGCAGTCTTGACTCATCAATGCCGTGGTTTTCCAGATAACGAGCGATGCGAAAGGCGAAATCTTTGCCACTTCCACGGGTCATTAAGCCGACTGTCGTAGCGGTGCTGTCTAGAGATAGTTCCTGGTAAGCATTGAGTTCGCTGGCAAAGGCTTCCACGTAGGGGGTGACGCGGTTCCAGGGTAAATCGATCGCGCCCAGTAGAAGTCCAAGACGGGCAGCACCTTGGAAGAGGGGGTTATAATCCAAGCTCATATCAAGTTCAGTAGTATCGTTCTTGTATAGGGGAAAGGGGGCAAAAGGTTACAAGAGTAGAAGGGTAATGAGTATACTTTACTAAATTGGAGTTAAAGTTAGATTTCAGTATCCTTTAAAACTTTTTGGGTTACGTGACTGAAAAACTACTGAATTATGCCCCAAATTTTAATGGTTTTATCCCAACTGCCACTGATAATCGTTTTCCCATCCGGAGTAATCGCGACACCTCTAATCCAACTTGTAATCAAACTTGAATGTCCAGTCAGAGTCTGAAGGGGTTGTCTGGCTTTCAAATTCCATAACTTGATCGTCTTTTCTTCTTCATCATGACTGCTAACCAGAGGTTGTCCCCCAGGAGGAATAGCCATTGATTCAAGTTGATGGGCATTTTTTTTAATCGTATAAATTTGCTCCCCTTGGCACAAATCCCATAGTTTGATGCCGTCTATAGCACCACTAATTAACCTTTGATTCTCAGCGGTGAGTGCCAAAGCTATTACATCAAAACCATGTCCCACCAACGTCTGAAGCTGATTCTTGGCTTCCCAATCCCAAATATGAATAGTTTGACCAACACCAGCAATCAGGAGTGAACGGTTTAACCTTGAAATCAACGGAGTAATCACAACGCTATGAACGGGGGCTGATGCTGGAATCGTCTGCATCAGTTTTCCGGTTGACAAATTCCACAGTTTCAGCGTTTTGTCATTAGCACCACTCACCAATGTTTGTCCATCTGGACTTACGGCAACCGCTAGCACTCTATCGGAATGACCTTTAAGTGTGTGCAGGAGTGCGCCTGTTTGCCAATTCCACAAATTAATTCTGTGATCGGCACTCCCACTAACCAGAATTTGCCCATCTGGACTAAATGTTAGGCATTCAATCCAATCCGAATGTCCTGTAGTTTTTCTGCGGGGATTTTCTGCCGGAATAATGTCAACAATCTCGTCGTTTGAGGTAATAATCGCGGTTAGTCCTGAGTGCGATTGCCCCGCCAGGATCACTCGTTCATTCCCCGTGGGCAGATCCCAAACTCTGATGCTATTGTCGTGACTCCCACTGGCAAAGACGTTACCGTGAGGATGCATCGCCAGACAATTCACATAGCTGGAATGTCCGCCGTAGGTATGGAGAAGTTCTCCTGTGGCTAAATTCCACTGTCTCAGGGTTTTATCGTTACTGGCGCTGATTAAGGTTTCGCGATCGCGACTAATCGCCACAGCGTTAACATAATGGCGATGTCCTCTCAGGGTACGGATTAATTCTCCGGTTGGCACATCCCACACCTTAATCGTTGTATCATCACTCCCACTGACAAAGTACCGTCCATCAGCACTAATTGCCAGGGATTTGATCACATTGCTATGTCCCTGACAGGTATAAAGTTCTTGCCCAGTTTTCATCGCCCAGGCTTTGATAGTAAAGTCTCGACCTTCAAACTCACCACTACCACTAATTAGCATCTGCCCATCTGGACTCATTGCCAACGCCTGAATATCTTCAGTATGTCCTTGAAAAGACTTTACTTTTTGTTTTGTCGTCAAATCCCAGACATCAATATATCCCTTGCCATTGCCACAGACCAAACATTTCCCATCTGGGCTAATTGCCAGGGAATAAACACCACGGTCATCTTGCCAAAAGGTATGGACTAGCTCACCCGTGGTTAAATCCCACATTCCCACCTCGCGATCGCAACCACTACTAAAAAGAGTTGTCCCGTCTGGACTAATCACCAAGGAAGAAATTCGATTGGTGTGAAAACGCTCAAGGGTGATTCGTTCCTGTTTCAGTTGTAAGTCCCAGACTTTAATAACATAATCAGGACTATCGTCAGCACTAATTAGAGTTTTCGCATCTGGACTCAGCGCCAGACAAGTGACTCGTGCTTGATGTCCTCTCAGGTAGCTAATATCCTGCTTAGTCAATAAATTCCCAATTTTAATCGTATAATCTTCGCCGCCACTTATAAAATGTTGTTCGTCAGGACAGATTACAACCGATTGCCCCGCATATTGTTGCAACGTGTGCAAACATTGGAATGAGTAGTTTTCTACCATTTTGTCTAGTATCAGAACCTAAAAATGTCAAATACTCTCTCCCGTCCAATCAACGCCTTCCAAATTAGCGTTATTGAGATTCGCATTAGTGAGCAACGCCCCAAATAAAACAGCATCTTCAAGATTAGCGCCTTCAAGATTAGCATCTTCCAGGTTAGTATCAGTTAGGTTCGCCGTTTTCAGGTTGGCTCCCTTCAGGTTAGCGCCTTGTAGGTTTGTTTCTACAATAGCGGTATATTCTAGGTTAGCTCCTTCTAAGGTTACACCTTGTAGGTTAGCTTCACTCAGATCCGCTTCTTCTAAATTTAGCCCCCCTAAATTGACACCTGGCAGATTAGCTTGGTAGAGATTTATGCCAAACAAATTAGCGCCGTCTAAATTAGCATTTTCTAGATTAGCGCCATTCAGGGTTGCATTGGTCAAATTTGCATTAGACAAATCTGCACCACGGAGATTCACCTTTTCTAGCCATGCCTCGCTGAAATCAATTCCACTCAAATTTAAACCACTCAGGTCAACATCATTAAGGTAAGCCTCACTCAACGTAGCACCTGTGAGGTTAGCCTCTCGCAGGTTAACTCTCCACAATTTAGCCTGATTCAGGTTAGCTCCACGGAGGTTAGCGCCACTGAGATTGGCATCATTCAATTTCGCCTTACTCAGATTTACCCCACTCAAATCCATGTTGCTCAAATCAGCCCTAGAAAAATCCCCCAAGATGTCTGGATGATTTTCTTGTCGCCACTGATTCCAAGCCACAGCGCCTTGTTTAAGATGTGCCAAATGATTGGGATTGACCATGGGATAATACCTCTTGTTACTCACGTATAGTTGGCTAATCTAAAGTTTATTGCAATTTCCATATCTTGATCGTCTTATCCCATAATGCACAACTTGCTAACCTTTTGCCATCAGGACTGAACACCACGCAATTAACACCATCAGAATGCTCCCCTAACTCAAATAACTGTGTACCTGTCTTTACCTGCCAAAATCGAATCGTTCCATCTTTATGACCACTAGCGATTGTTTGTCCATCTGGGCTAAACGTAGCACAGTGAACTGTCCCTAAAAATCCACAAGGTATGGTACGAATTTCTTGACCACTGGCGAGATGCCACAATTTAATGGTTTCGTCCCAACCGCCACTGGCTAGAGTTTGTCCATCGGGACTAATCGCAACAGAATCAATATCGTTAGTATGACCGATGAGAGTACGAATTTCTTGACCCGTGAGCAAATTCCAAATTTTGATGGTTTTGGCTTTGCCTCCACTGACTAACGTCTGTCCATCGGGACTGATGGTAAGATCATGAACATAGCTAGAGTTATGGCTGAAGGTGCGAATCTCTTGACCCGTTTTGAGATGCCAAATCTTAATGGTCTTATCCATACTGGTACTCACTAAAGTCTGTCCATCGGGACTGAGAGCCAGAGCATTAACTCGTCCTTTATGTCCTCTAATCGTGATAATTTCTTCACCCCTATGCACGTCCCATACTTTTATCGTTTCATCACTACTACCACTCACTAACATTTGACCATTTGAGCTGATAACTAAATCAAAAACCAAGCTTTCGTGGCCCCTAAGAGTACGTAATTCTTCACCACTCTGTAGATGCCAAACTTTGATAGTTTTATCTCGACTGGCACTGAATAATGTTTGTCCATCCGGGCTGATAGCAAGACAGTATAAAAAATCGGAATGACCCCTGAGAGTAGAAATGATTTCACATTTAGTTATTTCTTCCATAACGATTCATCCTTAACTAAGAATTGATGGACAGGCTGATTCAGTCTGCTGAGTTAACCTGACTTTTAAGCATTATCTATACTTAGGTTGTAGAAACTGGCTTGTTTGAGTGAGGATGAAGATACCTTTGCTAAAATTTCATCGGCGGCTTGAATCCTAAAATCTGATGATACCCCTGATGGTTCGGGAGCGAGTCCTTGTAAGCGAGTCAGTAATACTAAAGCTGCCAATCCGGCTGAACGCAGAGAGTAATCCAGTTCAGAAGCGGAAAACCCCTTGAATTCTTGCCCTAAATAATCTTCCAGATCCCGCAAAACCTTGATTGTAATTGCCTCCAATGAGGGCGGAAATCGGATTTGGGGGTCTAGACGAGTGGCTTGAAGCAAATGGTGCAGTCCCTCATTGACTAGCCTTGTACCACGACCAACGGTTAATCGTCCTAAATACGATTGATTAGTCTCATCTTCGGATGCTAAATCTCGTTCAAGTTGAGCAATTGGTTTGATCGCAGCGCAGCATGCTAAACCCAGGTCGAGATGCAGTTCTGCTGTAGGACAGGACACAAGTTGAAGCGCACCAAAATAGAGAACTTCAACAAACCGCTCTTGCTCTAAAAGTTGCCTGATAGCCGTAGGAGACATAATTAGATTTCTTTACCCCTTAGGAAACGATTAGCCAGTGATGTTATTCTCCGACTTTCTCACTAAGTTACAGCAAGTCTTCATAGTTTATCAATTTCTCTTGAATTAATTGATCGACGAGATCCGTTGAAACCTTTGGATTAGGACCTCCGCCAAAATGCGCTCTCCAATGGGCATAGCGATAGGGAGTCATAGGGTGAGGTTCATTCTCTAGGAACAGGTTTATTTTGGCTGGACTCATCCCCTTCTCCTCCGCTAAAAAGCTCCGAAGCATATCCTCAAGTTTTCCTTCATTAAAAGCTTTCTCCAGTTCTTTTTTAGCCGCCCTTAAGTAGCGTCCCTCTGCATTCTCATGGAGGATTAGGTCACGCAGGTGCTTGACCTCAAGCTGCGAAAGGTCTTGACCATCAACGACTTTCCCCCAGACTATTACATCGAGTTGATCGGGAGTGAACCTTCCTCGGTAAAGTTCTCCAGTGGTATCATCTACTAGGACGTGTGTGTCTACCATGAAGTGTTCTTTAGCTAAAGCCACATCTTCTTTAGGCAAGCCCGTTAAGTTGGCAATAACATCTATATCATGAGAGGATTCTCGAATTCGAGCATAGGGATCATCAAGGATAGGTCTTTCTTTGATATCAGCATAAGCAACTTTTGCAGATGATTCAGGGACTACATCTTTGGGAGATTCAACAGTTTGATTCGCTGGATGAGTGTTGGAGTGGTTAGGAGAATGTGGAAGATTTGCTTGACTACCACTAGCGGTTTGAGCAGAAGTTACAGCGTTTGATTGCCCGCTAGTTACTGGATTAAAGGAGTTTTGTCCTTTGTAACTTAAGCCTTGTTTGCGGACTTGCTGATTGACTTGAAAGCTTAAGGTAATCAGTTCTTGGCGCAATCCATTGATGCTATCCAGTTGAAATCTATATTCACCTTGATATTTTTCAGCAATTTCTAGAGCTTCTTTTGCTTTCTGTTCAGGAGACAAATTTTTATTTTTATACTTTCCTCTGTCTTTCTTAAGATCTACCATTGTTTCTGCCATTTCCCCCAGTTTTTTAACCTTATCTTGAAGTTTTTGATCAAGAGGAATTGGAGAACCCTTGAGAAGTCCCTCAAGTTTGGTTAACTGATCAATCGCACGGGCAGCCCGGTCAGTATATTTCCCACTTGTCCATAAAGCATCACCCAAGCCTTCTTCCGGTGTAATGTGTTGGAGTGCATAACTGATTTGTTCGTTGAAGGCATTTAAGTACTCCTCAGGGGTCAGTTTTTGACCTAAAAACATCTGCTGATTACCCACCACATGCTGAGCCGCACCACTGGTATAGTAAATTTCGTTAGCAAAAATTAGTGCCTCACTTTGCTTCTTATTCCACGCAATCGTTAATTCATTGAGCCGTGCTTTCTCTGTCTTATTCAATTGTTTGGTTAGCCTTTTTTCTCTCAGTGGTTCAAGTTCTGCCAAAATACGTTTAACTTCTGCTAGTCGTTTGACATAGAGAATATTACTCGCTTCCATTTCTGCATTTGGGTTCTGGAGCTTAATGGCTTCAACGTTCTCTTCAGGATAAACTTTTCTTTGGGCTGGATCTGAATGATTAGGTTTTTTCGCCTTATTTTGAAAGATAATTTCAGCATCTAGATCATTTCTGGCTTGAGTGTAAACCTGCTCAGCCGCTTTGAAACGAGCGGTTGTTTGGGCTTGAACCTCCGGATCACTGTCCAAACCATTAAGTGTATCTTTTTGAAATCCTTTCCATTCTTCATCCGTCATATTCCGCCGTTGCTGCGTCAAAGCCATGACATCTTGATCGGCAACAAGCTTGGCTTCAGTTTCTAGATCCGCTGGTGCATTTCGCTGGGCTTCAAACGTATATTGTTGATCCAGCTTCGCGGTCATTTGGTCTAATTTATCACTAACTTGCTTTGGTGTGTTGAGCGAACCCGGCTTTTTACCAGCTTCTCTACACAATGATCTTGTTTCTTGTTTCAGGGTGGTAATTTCCTCAACTAACTCTGCTATCTCATCTTCAAGTTGCTCTTTTTTCGTTTGTCGTTCTGTTCGGTTTGTTTCCATATCCGCCGCGCCGCGCCCGGATAATTCTGACTCGTCTAAAGACTTAAGCGATTTTTCGATTTCTTCTAGTTTTGCCTCTTTGTTGATTTTTTTGTTCCAGGCATCCTGTAACTGATTTAATTTGCCGACGATCGCGGCTTCTTTCGTATAAGCGGCATCGGGTAAGAATCCGGGAGTGTAGACATTAGTATCGAAGACAAAGCCGGATTCTCTGCCAAACTTTTCTCTAAATTCTTCATTGAACCGTTCTACCGCTTCAATTGCCTTAATTTTATTCGGACTATAGAACACGATATCATAGTCAGAGGTGAGATCTGTACTGCCTGCAGCAATTTGGCTGATGCGAGACTTATCCTGAAATACAGCTTCTACCTCAATTAAATCTTGCTTGATTTTATTAATTATTGTTTGTACCTCGCTGGTGCGGTAGTCCACAACTTGCTTCATTAAGTTGGGATACTTGAGGTAGTTGGCTTTGACCTGCTTCCAATCGAGCTGAGCATGACTCATCAGTTTTTGGAGTTGTTCCTTAGTGAGAGGTTGCCCAGGCGATTTTCCAGCCAAGTGATTAATTTGTTCCGGCGTCAGATTAAGATTTGCTTCAGTATCTAGCGATTGGATACGTTGCTGTTGAATGGCGACTAACTCTTGCTCTTCTTGAGTAGTCAGTTGCTCTTTCTCAATTTTATTCAGCTCGTTGTATCGCTGGGTTTCTAAGTCATTGAGATCGTCCTTAACCCGTGCTAGCTTTTGCTTAATTTCTAAATCGAGTTGTTGTACCTCAGTGTCACTAAGATCTAGATGGGTCTGCTTGCGCGTCTGAAGCTGTCTAATTTCTGTGAGATCAGCTTCCAATAGATCTAAATCGCCTTGTAATTTAGCATCATAGTTGTCTTTATTGTCAAAGAGCGTCTGATAGCGAACCTCAATCAGTTCGCAGTCCGAGCAAAGGACAACATTCCCATCGTCTAAGGCTTTGAGGGTATGTCCACCTGGCGTTGTTTGTTGAGCGACGACTCCTGGCTCATCTGCTTGTGCACCGGAACGGGTTGGTGTTTCTACATGGTGAGTACTACTGGGACTTTCTATCTCAGGTTGGCTATCGGGTGGCTTAATCTCTCCATCTACGGAATCGCCTGTCGAAGTCGGTGTTGTGCGTTCGGGACTATCTGGCAGGTTCGAGGGGGGAGCATCTGAGTTCGCTGGTGGTGTCTGCGGTGCTCGATTCCCTAACCGAGGACCAAAGACTTCACCAATACTCTTGAACCCAGCGCCAGCCATGCCACCCATAACTCCACTCATGACGGCATTCACGCCAACGGAGGTTCCCATGTTCTTGAAGAAGCCTTCAACACCACCCGCCCAGGTTTCATCCTGAGCCATGCCTTGAATAATGCCTTCACCAATACCGCCAATCGTGGCATCAATGCTACCTTCTAAACCGGCGTTGAAGATACGGGTGCCGGCTGGACCAAAAACTTTTTGCACGGAGGGTGCGACGGATTGAGCCAGGGCTGTCTTGCCCATGCCTTGCATAAACTGGGTTGCCAAATGACCACCTACCATGGTTAAACCTACCTCAACACTGGCAGAAACGGCATCCACTAGAGCCTGAGTGCTGGTTACGTCGTATCCCTCACCCTGAATCGCTTTATTCAAACCCACTTTTAACGCCGCCGCCAGCACCATGGCTTGAGCCGCAACGGCAACATTCCCACCTAAACTGGCGGCTAATCCAGCGACAAAGGGACCCGCCGCACCAGCGGTGAGAATGGTAGCAGCAATACCGACAATGGCAACGGCAATGGTACTCGCCCATTGAGCGACGGTGGCTTTGGCATCTCGATACTCTGCTGTCATCCGTTTGGAGAATTCTTCATCCCGGCGCAGTAACTGCTGTTCTGTTTCCGTAAGTTCCCCATCGGCTAGGGCATTATTATAGGTGGCTTGATATTCTCGCCACGCATCATCGGCATTTTCCCCAGTGGAGGAGAGAGCATCCATTATGCCTGTGCTGATTCCCCCTCGTTCTCGTTCCAGGAGTTCCTTCGCCCGGGCTAATCGTTCGGCTTCGGTTTGGGGTTCGCCTCGGATTAAGTCTAGGGCTTGCCAATAGTCGCGGGTATCCAGTTCGCGTTGTAGGATAGCCGCGATCGCAGGTTTTATTTGACCCTGGCTATACCATTCTTGTCCATATTCTCGGCACAGTTCAAACACTAATTCCTCGTCCGTACCTGCCATCGCGGTTGCCCATTGCAGGCGCATCAGGGGCGTGAAGTGACCAATCCGCAGGGCGTCGTAGAAGATGTCATATTGTTTGGCGGAAATATCTTTGCGAATCTGTTGCAATAAGTTCTGATCGGCTAAAATGTCAGCGGCGACGCCTTCGTTGAGGATGCGGTCAATGGCATCATAGAGTAACCGCTCATCGGTACCTAACCCTTCTACCGCTTGTTTAATCGCGGCGACGGTTGAACCCGCACCCCCACTGAGCAATTCCATGGCGCGAGTGTAGTCCGCTTCAGATAAATCACTTCGCAGTACATCCAGCACCCCTTGGGGATTGCGTTCTCGAATAAACTGTCGTTCCGACTCACTCAGGGAATTGAGGACTTGCCAGATTTGTTTTTCATCGGTACCTAAACCCGCACAAGCGGCTTTGAGTCGTCCCACGGCGGACTGGCTTTGTCCATCACCGGCAATTAAAACCGAATTCCCTGCATCTGCGATCGCGTCTTCGCCTAATGCTTCACCTTGTTGGTTCAAATATGCCTGTTGATACTCTGGGTCATACTTCAGTCGTTGCTGATGCAGGATTTCCTGTGCTTCGACTAAATCGCTTCCCGATAGTTCGACACCCAGGAATTGATCAATCGTTTCGGGAAGCTGGCTAAACTCTTGGGCGGTGAGTCCAGATAGCGCCGCTTTCAATCCCGCTTCATCGGTTCCCCAACCCGCGATCGCCATTTCAATCCGGTCTACATTCGTTAGCGTACCCCGAAGCGTGCGATCGCAACGAATCCAGTCAGACTCAGATAAATCGGCTTTCAAGTCATTGAGTAACTTGGGTTGAGATAAAATAAACTGCTTCTCTTGGGGAGTAGCACTCTCAATCGCCCGCCAGATCGCCGCTTCATCGGTTCCCCAACCCGCGATCGCTTGTCGCAGTTTTGCCGCGAGTACCCCATTCCCCTCTAAATAGGCATTGACTAAACTTAAATCTTCGCCACTCAACTCATTCCGTAGCCAGGTAACCAACTCTGGATCATTCCACAGTTCATTCAGTTCCGCTTCACTGGCGCGATCTAAGGCATTAAATATCTTATCCTCATCTGTTCCCCAGCCTTTAACCGCTTCTCGAATTTTATCCCGTAGTGTCAGTTTGCCATGACCCAAAAGCTGCAACGCTTTTTGCAAGTCATCACCGGAGAGTTCATCATGCAGCGCTTGTTCAAGTGGCGGATGATACCGTTGATTATAAGCCGCTTCAATTGCCTGAGTCAGTTCGCGGTTCCCCGCCCAGAGAATATCCAGAACTTTCCGTTCATCGGTTCCCCAGCCATCAAATGCATCATGCAAGGCTTGGGCTTTTTCATGGGGGTCAAATCCGGGTGGAAATTGACCCCCGTCTTCCGGTTGACGTTGAACCACAGACTCCTCGGCTGTTGGTTCAGATGTAGAGGGATTCCCTGGCTGAGAATTTAGCCGGTTCAGGGGATTAACCAGAGGTTTGAGCCGCCGTTGGGTAGTATTTCCCAATCCCGTCTGCGACTGATTTGGTGGTGGTGGGGCGTCTGACGTACTAACAGGGATTTCCAGCAGATTGGACTTGAGGTGATCCGCTTTTTCCCGTTGGGCTTGGATATCTACGGGTTCCTGGGGTTGGGGTGAGGCTGGGGGCGGAACGTTAAACCGATTAGGCTGTAACGGATTCGGGACTGGCGTCGAATTAGATTGAGACGATCCTTTTGGTTGGCTGTGCATATACTCAGACATGATCCCCTTCTCCCTCTCTACGGTTTATCTGCACCCCACCGCGAGTGCTTCTGTTCTGGAATTCCTTTATTTTATACCAATTTCACCTAAGCCAGATTGAAGCAGGGGAAGGAGATGTGAGTAGCAAAGGATACGGACTCACGACGAACGGAACGGCGCTAAAGCGCCCACTACAAACGGAGCGATCGCTATCCGAAAGTGCTACAAAATGTAAAGTTTGACCGTTTAATATTCCAGACTCAGGGGATTAAACTAACAGGGGAATTGATCTTGATGAATTTAAGGGAATCGATCAATATGATGCGGGGTTACTCCAAGCCCCAAATTATCCATTTTTCTGTAACCAACTTGATAACTCTTCTACATTGTTGAAATCAAAAATATCATTGCTTAGATGTTCCAACTGGTCAACCGATAAGTTTTGAATTCGCTGACTTATTTCTGGCGGAATCAACCCAAACTGTCGCTCCATAAAACGGAATATCCATCGGATTTGCTCTTGTTGACGACCTTCTTGTAAGGCTTCCTGCTTTGCCTTAACAATCGAACCCCGTTGGTCTTCCAGAAACATTTCTTGCTTACGCAATTTTTCCACTTCTTCTGGACTCAAATTCGCTTGATTGGCGATATTCATCGCTTTATCGAGTTCTGGCAGTTGGCTAAATGTGGGGGGGATTACCTCCAAGCTGGGAGCCTCTTTAATAAAATAAATCCATTTATCCGTTAAACTTTCTAGTTCATCCAGCGTTTTCATAAATTTCGGCAATTCTACAAAAATCAACTCGATTTCTGGATCAGGATAATCAAACAACTCCTGGTTTTCCTTTAAGCTAAACCGGGTCAAATACCGTTGTGTCTGATCAAACATAGGAAAATCGGTAATTGTTAAGGAAATTACGGGTTTCAGGTACGAATATCCTTCACCATATTTGAGCTGATTTCCATAAGTTTTGGTCAGGTTATAAATAACCCGCTTCTCGAAGAAGGCTACGTTGAGGACTTGCATCCCAATTAGGACGGTTGAGCCATTATCCAGTAAGGCTTTGACATCCAGATAGCTGTCTTTGAGATCCACCACCTCCCTAGGATTATAGGGGTCAATGATTTCTAAATCCTGAATCACGGGGTTGGCTTCATAAATTAAGGCATTTAAAAAGCTAATTAGGATATCTTTGCTGTCTTTTGAGCCAAATATTTTTTTGAAAGCAAAGTCAGTCTTGGGGCTAATAAATCTTAGAGTCATGGCTTTTAAATAATTTGATTGTAAAACTAATTTACTTTGATTATACTTGACTTTTAAACTGAGTATAAATTAGCCGTTACAATCGCTTATACTAAAACCCGGATTTCTCACCACAATTGCCCAAAGGCTCATACACCCTGGATTAACCGTAGAATAAGGCTTTCAACACTCTGTCAAAATTCAGTGTCGGTCAAAAATGCTCGAAACCTACTCCAGGTAAAGGTTTCGACGACTCAGATAGCAAAACTTGTGAGAAATGCGGGAGATTGCGTTTTCAGGTGCAAGGGCGGGTTTTACGGATTGCGAATAATCAATCGCTAGGTCAAATCTAGCCCGCTCATAAATCTGATTCAGTAACTGTTGTAGGTCTACTATAGGTTCAGGATCATCTGGGCGTAAGGGAACAGGAAACGCTGGAATCGGTTCTTTTAAATCAAAGCTATATAAATCGGCATTCGGTCGGCAATATCCTCGACTAACCAAGATACGGTAATCAGTCTTAGTCTCCCCAATAATTGGCATGGTTTTACCGTTTCTGAGCAGATCAATTTCAACAAAACTGGTTGTCGATGCCAAAATTTTCTGGCGTTTGTTTTGATACGCCTCTCGACCATCCTTGGCAGATTTATTTTTAGGAGAAAGTATTTCTATTGTCGATTATGGACTTGATGCCACAGATCGGGCAACTCCAAGTAGGGGTTCATTCCTGGAAATGGATTGTGCATTATTTTTCGCCTACATCATGCCCAAATATCCTTATAGCTTACTGTAATAAGTAGTGGAATTTACTAGAAGTGATCAGAGGT
>JGI12048J13642_10770151_pt1 | contig 15000 bp, 13 predicted proteins | sample ElkSlonscriptome_16_FD_13642 | JGI IMG/M metagenome (IMG submission 13642)
CGATGTTCCGGAGGGTCCCCTGCACCAGGGGCAGCAACGCCGGAAGGGCGTCTTCGTGGGGGACCCCGGCCTGCTCCAGGAGACGGGCCGCCGCGTCCAGGAGGGGAGGTAGGTAGTTGGAGGCCATCACCGCCGCCGCGTGGTAGAGGGGACGACGGCCCTCGGGCACCTCCAGGGTCCGGCACCCCAGCAGCGAGGCGATGCGACGGGCCACGGAGAGGGCCATCGGCGAGCCGGTGAGGGCCACCCAGGAGCCCGGGATGCGCTCCGCCGCCGTCACCGGGTGCGCCAGCGACTGCAGGGGGTGGAAGGTACCCACCTCGTAGCCCCGGGCGTGCAGCGGAGCCAGGAGATCCGTCCCCAGCGCGCCGGAGAGGTGGAAGACCGAGCACCTCGGTGGCGCTTCCCCCTGACCCGCCAGGGTACGGGCGAACTCCGGGAGGGCGCCGTCGGGGACGGCGAGAAAGACGGCCTCGGTGCCACGCTCCGGCGTCGCCACCCCGAAGACGTACTCGGCCAGCCCCTGGGTGAAGAGGGGGTGGGCAGGGGGCTCCGGGCGCCGTCCGCAGACCAGGAGTTCGCCCACGGCGTCCTGCTGGACCATGGCGTAGCCCAGGGAGAGCCCGGCCCGACCGGGGCCGACGATGATCACCCGCTCCACCCGACTCACGAGAGCTCCTCCACCCGCACCCCTTCCCGGCCGTGGAGACGCCCCAGCACGGGACGCGGCAGACGGGCCCGAACCCGTATGGTCCGGCCTTCGTCCTCCCGTTCCAGGACCTCGCCCTCGCGGTAGAGGGAGGCCAGCGCCTCGCCGTCCCGGGCCGGGAGCTCGATGCGCACGTGGTCCAGGCGCGCCCGCATCCGAGCCTTCAGCGTATCCTTGAGGGGCTGCAGGGTGTCGGGTCGATGGGCGGACACGAAGAGGGCCGGCCGGCTCTCCAGAGCGCGGACCCGCTCCTGGATGGCCTCCAGCCGCGGCTGCTCAAGTCGGTCGGTCTTGTTGAAGACCAGGATCTGCTCAACCTCTCCGAGCTCCAGCTCCTCCAGCACCTCTCGCACCACCTGTCGCTGCTCCTCCCGATCGGGATGGGAGACGTCGATGACGTGGAGGAGGACGTCGGCTTCCCGTGCCTCTTCCAGGGTGGAACGGAAGGAAGCCACCAGGTCGTGGGGCAGCTTCCGGATGAACCCCACCGTGTCGGTGAGGAGGGCAGAGTAGCCCGACCCGAGCTCCACAGTGCGCGTGGCGGAGTCCAGCGTCGCGAAGAGCCGATCCTCCACGAAGAGATCGGCCCCGGAGAGCGCCCGGAGGAGCGATGACTTCCCCGCGTTGGTGTACCCTACCAGAGCCACACGGAACTCGCCCTGCCGGGACTTCCGCTGCACGGCGCGGGCCTTGGCCACCTCCCGGAGCTTCCCCTTGAGGTCGGCGATGCGGGTCCCGATGAGCCGGCGATCCGTCTCGAGCTGCGTCTCTCCCGGGCCCCGGAGCCCAATCCCACCCCGGGTCCGGGAGAGGTGGCTCCACATGCGCTTCAGGCGGGGCAGGAGGTACTCGAGCTGGGCCAACTCCACCTGCATGCGGGCCTCCTTGGAGCGGGCCCGGGTGGCGAAGATGTCCAGGATGAGCTCGGAGCGGTCCATGACGCGGACGTCCAGGAGGTCCTCCAGGTTCTTGCCCTGCGCGGGGGTCAGCTCCTCGTCGAAGATGACGAGGTTGGCATCCCTCTCCCGGACGAGCCCCTTCAGCTCCTCGGCCTTTCCCTGACCGATGTAGAAGCGCGGGTTCGGTCGGTCCAGACGCTGCTGCATGGTCCCCACCACCGTCCCTCCCGCAGTGTCGGCGAGGCGGGCCAGCTCTTCCAGATGCTCATCGGCGAGCCGGCGATCGAGCTGGCGATCGGGCGCCCCCACGAGGACCGCCTGGTCCACGGGGGTCTGCATGTCGATGAGCTGGGTGGGAATCGGGGTCCTCCGGTCGGTGCGTGCGAACAGGGTAGAAGGATAGCCAAGGAGGGGCGGCCGCAGAAGGCGGCCGGGGGCCGGATTCTACGTGTCGTCTCCGGATGTCCGACCCTCCTCCCCCCGCCCCTCTCCGCCCCCCCTCCGCCGCTCCGCCCACCACCGGAGGCGCTCCGCCACGGTCCGTTCGAAGCCGTACCGGCCGGGCTCGTAGAAGCGCGCCTCCTCCAGACCCTCCGGCAGGTAGCGCTGATCGGCCACGCCGTCCTCTTCGTCCGGGTCGTAGCGGTAGCCGGCGGAGTACCCCAGCTCCTTCATGAGGTCCGTGGGCGCGTTCCGGATGTGCAGCGGCACCGGGGCGGCCGGGGTCTCGCGCGCGGCCTGTCGCGCCCTCTTCCAGGCGGTGTAGGCCCGGTTCGATTTCGGCGCCGTCGCCAGATAGAGGACGGCCTGGGCCAGGGCCAGCTCGCCCTCGGGAGATCCCAGGAAGTGGTAGGCGTCCCGGGCGGAGACGGCGACGCCCAGGGCGTCGGGATCGGAGAGCCCGATGTCCTCCGAGGCCATCCGGACCAGCCGCCGGGCGATGTAGAGGGGGTCCTCCCCCCCGTCCAGCATGCGGGCAAGCCAGTAGAGGGCTCCATCGGGATCCGACCCCCGGATGGCCTTGTGGAGGGCGGAGATGAGGTTGTAGTGCTCCTCTCCCGACTTGTCGTACGCCGCGAAGCGGTGCTGGAGCGCCTCCACCAGGACCGCCCGGTCCAGCGTGCCGCCGGCCTCCACCAGCGAAGCCGCCGCCTCCAGCACCCCCAGGGCCCGGCGGGCGTCCCCGTCGGCGGCTTCAGCCAGGAAGGAGAGCGCGCCCTCGTCGGCTCCCAGCTCCCGCGAGCCCAGCCCCCGTGGCACGTCCTGCAGCGCCGCCTCCAGGATGGAGCGGACGGCCTCCGGTGCCAGGGGCTCCAGCACGTAGACCGGTGCCCGGGAGAGGAGAGGCCGGACGATCTCGAAGGAGGGGTTCTCGGTGGTGGCCCCCACCAGGATCACCGTCCCCGCCTCGACGTGGGGGAGGAAGGCGTCCTGCTGGGCCTTGTTGAAGCGGTGGATCTCGTCGCAGAAGAGGATGGTCCTGCGTCCGGTGGCCTTCTTCCGGGTGTCGGCCTCGGCGATGATCTCCCGCACCCGGGCGATCCCCTCGGTGACCGCGCTGAAGGCCACGAAGGTCACGTCACACTCCGCGGCGATGATCCGCGCCAGCGTCGTCTTCCCGCTGCCCGGCGGCCCCCAGAGGATCATGCTCGCCGGTGCCTTCTTCTCCAGCATCACACGAAGGGCCTTCCCCTCCCCCAGGAGCTGCTCCTGGCCCCGGAACTCGTCGAGGGTGCGAGGGCGCATTCGGGCCGCCAGGGGCGCCGACGCCTCCGGCGCCAGGAGGTCGCCGGCCTGCGAGCCGGACTGGTCGCCGGTGGAGGACTCGCCGAAGAGATCGAGATCGCTCATCCGGTCTTCTCGCGGTCCGGCCAACCCTCGGCCAGGGCCTCTGCCTGCTCCCGTAGCCGTCCGTCTCGATTCGCGTCCGGGTCCTCCAGGACGCCGTCCAGGAGCCGGTCCAGGATCTCCCCGAACCAGGGGCCAGGCTTGAGCCCCATCCGGATCAGGTCTCGGCCCGAGATGGCCAGATCTCCCACCTGCAGCGGGGGATCGTCCGCCAGGATTCCCCGGAGCCGGCGCCAGGACGCCACCGCCTCCTCGCCGGTTTCCTCCACGCGGGCGTCGGCGAGGGCCAGCCGCATGGCCCACCGCCAGTGGTCCCGTCCCACCGAGGCGAGCCAGCGACGTTGCTCGGCGTCCGGGGCGCTGGCGGCCGGGGGCGGTGATGCCCCTGCCCGGACCGCCACCGCATCGGTCTGGGCGTTGGAGAGGCGGAGGCGCACCAGGAGGGCGGCGGCATCCTCGCCCGCCAGATTCCGCACCAGTCCGGCCAGCCGAAGGAGCGGCCGGCCCGGCGGCAGGGCGTCCACGCGGGCCAGGGTCGCCCCCCATCCCGCCCCGTTGCGCAGGGTCTCCAACTCGGGGTAGAGAACCTGCAAGGCTCCACACCGGGCGTAGAGCTCCAGCGCCTCCGACGGCCGGGGATCGGCGTCCAGCACCTTCAGCAGCTCGTCGCGGATCCGCTCGGCGGAGAGCTCCGGGAGGTGCCCCACGGCCGCGCGGAGGGCCTCCCAGCTCCCTCCATCCACCCGGAGTTCGAAGCGGCTGGCGAAGCGAAGGGCCCGCAGGATCCGGAGGTGGTCCTCGGCGAAGCGCTCCTTCGGATCGCCCACGGTCCGCAGGAGCCGGCGCTTCATGTCCCTCGCCCCACGGTGGGGATCCCGGAATTCCCCACGGAGCGGGTGCCAGGCCACGGCGTTGATGGTGAAGTCCCGTCGGGCCAGGTCCTCCTCCACCGTGTCGGCGAAGGCGACGACGGCATGCCGCCCGTCGGTCTCCACGTCCCGCCGGAAGGTGGTGACCTCGTAGAGGGTACCGTCGCCTGCCAGGACGCCCACGGTCCCGTGCTCGATCCCGATGGGCACGGTCCGCCGGAAGAGCCGTTGCACCTGCTTCGGGCGCGCTCGGGTGGTGAGGTCCCAGTCGCCGGAGGGATGGCCGGCCAGGGCGTCCCGTACTGCACCCCCCACCGCCCAGGTGGGATGTCCGGCGTCTTCCAGCGTCCCCACGATCCAGCGGACCGCCGAGGGCGGGCGGGGCGTGGTACGACTCACCCGACCAGCACCGCCCCACCGTTCACGTTGAGGATCTCTCCGGTGACGTGCCGCGCCAGCGGCGAGCAGAGGAAGACGATGGGTCCCGCCACGTCCTCGGGGCTCGCCACCCGGCCCAGGGGGATGGAGGCCTCGATCCGTCGACGCTCCTCCCCCTGGTAGGCCGGGGCCGCCATCTCGGTGTCGATCCACCCGGGGGCCACGCAGTTCACCGTGATGCCCCGAGGCGCCAGCTCCCCGGAGAAGCCCTTCACGAGGGCCCCCAGCGCCCCCTTGGTGGCGGCGTAGTCACCGTGGTGGGCCTCGCCCCGCTGTCCCGCGGTGCTCCCCACCAGCACCACCCGTCCACCGTCGCGGAGACGACGGGCCGCCGCGCGGCAGCAGAGGAACACGGAGTCCAGGTTCACCGAGACAGTCCGGCGCCAGCGCTCCTCGCTCATCTCCGCCAGCGGCACGTCTTCCGGTGGCCAGACCCCGTGGTTCCCGATGAAGAGGTCCAGCCCCTCGAATTCCCGGTCGGCCCGACCGAAGAGCTCCTCCACCGCCTCGGGTCGGGTGAGGTCCCCGGGCTGCGACCAGGCGTGGACCCCCAGCTCCTTCATCTCCCGGACGGTGGCGCGGGCCTCCTCGGCGCGGCTCCGGTAGCCGATACCGACGGAGGCGCCGGCGCGGGCCAGAAGGAGCGCGGTGGCCCGTCCGACCCCGCGGGAGCCTCCGGTGACCAGCGCGGTCCGCCCGGTCAGGTCCAGCACGCCGCTCATCTCTCGCCCCCGCTGCGGGCGGTCGGCGGACTGGCGGCCATCCACTTTCCGCCCAGCTCCGCCCGGTGGTGGCGCTCCGACGTGAGGATCTCCTCCAGGATGGCCCGGGCGGCAGGCTCCTGCACGCGGTCCAGCGCCGCCTCGTACCAGGCCACCTCGTCGGCTTCGCGAAGACGGGCGGCCTCCTCCCAGCCCTCCCAATCGACCTCCGGGCGGTTCGGTCGCTCCTCCTCCAGGCGCTCGCCCAGCTCCAGGAGCCGGGCGGTGAGCCGGGAGACATGGTGCTGCTCGTCGGCCAGGAGCTCGTTGAGCCGCTCCGCCGCCGCGGCGTCCCCCCGGTCCTCGGCCACCCCGGAGAGCGAACGGTAGAAGGCCGCCATCTCACGTTCCCGGCGCCGGCCCTCGCGGAGAAGATCGACCAGAGACGTCATGGAGCCTCCGAAGGGTGTGGGTCGCCGGCCATTACCCGATCCACGACCTCGCAGACGATGTGCTGGAGGGCCAGGTGGACCTCCTGGGCCCGCGCCGTCTCGTCGGTGGGTACCACCACGGCGAAGTCCACCCGCTCCCGGAGCCGCCCGCCGCCCTTGGCCAGCAGGGCCACGGTGGCCACCCCCTCGGCCCGCGCCGCCTCGGCGGCCTCCAGCAGGTTGGGTGAGTTGCCGCTGGTGGAGTGGAGGATCAGGAGGTCGCCCGGCCGGGCCAGGGCCTCCACCTGCCGACGGAAGACCGACTCGAACCCGAAGTCGTTGCCGCCGGCGGTGAGGATGGAGGTGTCCGTGGTGAGGGCCACCGCCGGGAGGGCCGCTCGCTCCCGGGCGAAGCGCACCACGTATTCGGCGGCCAGGTGCTGCGAATCCGCCGCCGAGCCCCCGTTCCCGCAGAAGTAGAGGGTGCCTCCCCCCTGAAGGATCTCGAGGACCCGTCGGGCGAGCTCCGAAGCCTCCGTCGCCAGATCGTCGGCACACAGGCGAAAAAGCTCCGCACGGGCCGTCAGCTCCCGGGCGAAGAGCCTCGCGTTCGTTTCGGCGTGGGCGGAGGCACTCATGCGGTCCCCAGGAATTCCCGGACCTTCGCCCAGAAGCCCTGCTCCTCGGGGAGGCTCGGCACCGGCAGGGGTGCCTCATCCCGGAGGATGCGGGCCGGGTTCGTGAGGTACAGGTGCACGAACGCCTCCTGTCCACCCACCTCCCGGAGCTGGGCCCGGGCCTCCTCCAGATAGAGGGAGCGCTCCGGGCGACCGTGGAAGTCCGAGGCCAGGTAGTCGGCCCAACCCCGACGGAGGAGACGGTAGGCAAGCGTCCGGGCGTCGGCACCGTAGCGGGACACCAACGAACCCAGGTTCACCTGAAGGAGCGCGCCGGCATCCCGCCAGGCCTCCGCGGTGGCGAGCTCCATGCCCACATACCGCTCCGGGTGGGCGATGATCGGCCGGTAGCCCTGGGCCACGATGCGCGCCACCACACCGGAGGTCCCGGGAGGTAGCTGGAGCCGTGGCCACTCCACCAGCACGAAGGAGGTCCCGGCCAAACGGGTCCGCGGGTCGGTGAAGTCCACCTCCGGAACGTCCAGCATGACCTCGTGCCCCCGCCGGAACTCCACCTCGGGGAACCGCCCGCCCACTGCTTCGGCGGCCTCGTCGAAGGCCTCGGACACCAGATCGAGGCGCTCCTTCAGGCGGGTGGGGTCGTGGGTGAGGCTCCCGTCCAGATGCGGGGTGGTGATGAACTTCCGAACCCCGTAGCGGATGAAGCGGTCGATGGCCTCCAGCACGTCCTCCACCGACCGGGCCCCGTCGTCCACGTCGGGGACGAGGTGGCTGTGGACGTCGGCGTAGGCCGTGATATCTCCGTCCATCAACGCTCGGAAGAAGCTGCGCGCTCCACGAGCTCCCGAAGAGCCGCGTCGGGGTCGGGGAGATCCAAGGCAGCCTCGCAGGCGTAGGTCAGGAGCGCATCCGCGGATAGGAGATGGAAGGCACTCTTTCGTACACGTCCCGGCGACCGTCGTGCCCGATCCAGCTCCACGAACGCCGCCGAGGCCAGCGCCGGGAACGGCTCGTCCCCATCGCACGTCGCCTCGAGAACCTTCCTCATCCGGGCTCGGAGCTCCTCTGGGGGAGACGGAGTTCGGCGGGCCAGCCAGTCGCCGAGGCTCACGCCGACTCCGCCAGGAGGGCGCGGACGGCTTCGGCCCCGTGGGTCAGGGCCTCGTCGAGCTTCCCCGGGTCTTCCACGCCCGCCTGGGCCATGTGGGGCCGTCCCCCACCCCGTCCCCCCACCACGGCGGCGACGGATCGGACCACGGCGTCGGCCCGGATGCCCCGGGAGATGAGCTCGTCGGTGACGAAGGCGAAGAGGGTGCGCTTCTCGCCGGGCATCTCCGCGGCGAGGACCGCCACGCCGGACTCGTCTCCCTCCAGGAAGGCATCGCCCCAGCTCCGCGCATCGTCGGCGTTCCGGGCCCGGAGGCGAACCCCCCGGTACAGGGCCTCACCGCCATCGGGCAACCCCACCGACACCCGCGCCACCTCGGTCTCCCCGGACCCTCCCTCCCGGCGAAGCTCCTCGAGCATGGACTCCAGCTCCGCCTTCTCCTCCAGGAGCTGTCGCGCCCGCGCCTCCACGGCGTCCGGCTGGGCGCGCAGCACGCGCGCCGCCTCCTCCAATCGCTCCTCGCGCTCCTGGAAGTACTCGAAGGCCCGAGGGCCGGTGAGGGCCTCCACGCGACGCACGCCGGCGGCCACCCCACTCTCCCCCACCAGCCGGAAGAGGCCGATCTCCCCGGTGTGGCGGACGTGCGTCCCGCCGCAGAGCTCGGTGCTCACCTGCGGGATCTCCACCACCCGGACGCGATCCCCGTACTTCTCGCCGAAGAGCGCCATGGCCCCCGCTGCCACGGCCTCGTCATAGCTGCGTTCGTCGATCTCCACCGGGTGGTCCTCCCAGATCCGGCGATTCACCGTCTCCTCCACCTGCCGCCGCTCCGCTGGCGTCATGGGCGCCGTGTGGGCGAAGTCGAAGCGGAGGCGGTCGGGGGCCACCAACGAGCCTCGCTGCACCACATGCTCTCCCAGGGTCTCCCGGAGGGCGGCATGGAGCAGGTGGGTGGCGGTATGGTTGCGCTCCGTGTCGTGGCGTGGGGGGCGCGGCACGGAGGCCTGCACCTCGGCTCCCTCCGGAAAGGGTTCGGTGAGCTCGCCACGGACCGGCCCCACGACGGCCGTGCGGCCACCCACCGTGTGCACCTCCTCCACCGTCAGCGTCCAGCCATCTCCGGCGACGGTCCCCACGTCGGAGACCTGTCCGCCGGACTCCAGATAGAAGGGGTTGTCGCGAAGGACGAGCCCCAGACGGGCGCCTTCGCGTCGCCAGGCCAGGACCGGGGTGCCCTCCGTCAGGGAGGCGTAGCCCGTGAAGCGCTGCTCCTCGTCGGAGAGGTCGGTCCATCCCTCGCCGGAGTCGCGTTCGTCCAGGGCGACGCCGGAGGCCGCTCGATCCGCCCGGGATCGGGCCCGCTGCTCTTCCAACGCCTCCTCGAAGCCCTCCACGTCCACCTGCCACCCTCGCTCCTCCGCCATGAGCTCGGTGAGATCCAGCGGGAAGCCGAAGGTGTCGTAGAGCTTGAACGCCTCATCCCCGGGGATCGTCCCGGCATCGGTGTCGGCGGGCGCCAGCTCGTCGAACCGGCTGAGCCCCCCCTCCACCGTCGCCAGAAAACGCTCCTCCTCGCCACGGGTGAGTCGCAGGATGTGGTCTCGCCGCTCCCGGAGCTGCGGAAAGGGCTCCGCCATGGCGTCCACCACGGCCTCCACCACATGGACCAGCGTCGGCTCCCGCCGCCCCAGAAGCCATGCGTGGCGCACCGCCCGGCGGAGGATCCGGCGCAGGACGTAGCCCCGACCCTCGTTGGAGGGGAAGACCCCGTCGGCGAGAAGGAAGGCCACCGCCCGAGCGTGGTCGGCGAGGACCCGGTAGCTGACGCTCTCCTCGAGCTCGGGGTCGTAGGGGCGCCCCACCACCTCCCCGACCCGGTCGAGGAGCGGCTGGAAGAGGTCGGTGTGGTAGTTGGAATCGACCCCCTGGAGGACGGCGGCGATACGCTCCAGCCCGGCGCCGGTGTCCACGCAGGGAGCCGGCAAGGGCGTCAGCTCCCCGGCCTCGTCCCGGTCGAACTGCATGAAGACCAGATTCCAGAGCTCGACGATCTCCCCGGACTCGGTGGCAGCGACGAAGGCCTCGGGGCTCTGGTCGGTGGGCACCTCGTCCCGGAGGTCGTAGTGGAGCTCCGAGCAGGGCCCGCAGGGTCCGGTGTCGGCCATCTGCCAGAAATTGTCCTCGTCCCCCAGCCGGAAGATGCGCTCCTCGGGCAGCCCCACCTCCTCCGCCCAGAGCTCCGCCGCCTCGTCGTCCGTGTGATGGACGGTGGCGTAGAGTCGGTCCGGATCCATCCCGTAGACCTCGGTCATGAGGTCCCATGCGTACCGGATGGCCTCCCGCTTGAAGTAGTCCCCGAAGGAGAAGTTGCCCAGCATCTCGAAGAAGGTGTGGTGCCGGGCAGTCCGCCCCACCTCCTCCAGGTCGTTGTGCTTCCCTCCCGCCCGCACGCACTTCTGCGAGGTGGCGGCTCGTCGATAGCCGGGGTCCTCCTGCCCCAGGAAGACCCGCTTGAACTGGACCATCCCCGCATTCGTGAAGAGGAGGGTCGGATCGTCGGCCGGCACCAGCGGCGAGCTGGGGCGGACCTCGTGGCCTCGCTCCTCGAAGAAGGTCAGGAACGCGCTGCGGATGTCGGCGGCCTTCATGATCGGCGGGTATGGGGGCGACGGGGGACGGTCTGCTGGAGCCGTGGAAGATAACGGTCGCCGCGACGGGCGCTCAATGCAGCCCGGCTACGCCCCCGCGGAAGACGAACAGCCCCGGACCGCGAGGCGATCCGAGGCTCTGCGCCGCGAACACGGGGACCCGAGACGACGTGCTACTCGTCGCTTGCGTCCTCCTCGTCGTCGCTCCCCTCGTCTTCGTCCTCGGGGACCATGCCCATGGCCACCTTGAGCTTCTCCGAGATCTCGTCGGCGACGTCCGGGTTCTCGATGAGAAACTGCTTGCAGTTCTCCTTCCCCTGCCCCAGGCGCAGATCGCCGTAGGAATACCAGGACCCGGACTGGTCCACGATGCCCTCGTCGACGCCCAGGTCGATGAGCAGCCCCTCGTGGCTGATGCCGACGTTGTACTGGATGTCGAACTCGGCCTGCTTGAAGGGCGGGGCACACTTGTTTTTCACCACCTTCACCCGGGTGCGGTTCCCCACCACGTCGGTGCCGTCCTTCACGGCGCCGATGCGTCGGATGTCCAGGCGGAGGGAGGCATAGAACTTCAGCGCCCGGCCCCCGGAGGTGGTCTCCGGGCTGCCGAACATGACGCCGATCTTCTCCCGGATCTGGTTGGTGAAGATCACCGATGTCTTGGACCGGTTCACCGCCCCGGTGAGCTTCCGCAGCGCCTGGCTCATGAGCCGCGCCTGGAGTCCCACGTGGGAGTCGCCCATCTCCCCTTCGATCTCCGCCCGAGGCACCAGCGCCGCCACCGAATCGATGACGACCGCCTCCACGGCGTTGCTCCGGATGAGCACCTCGGCGATCTCCAGCGCCTGCTCACCGGTGTCGGGCTGGGAGACCAGGAGATTGTCCACGTCCACCCCGAGCTTCTTGGCATAGCGCACGTCCAGCGCGTGCTCGGCGTCGATGAAGGCCGCCACACCGCCGCCCTTCTGGGCGTTGGCGATGACGTGGAGACAGACCGTGGTCTTTCCGGAGGACTCGGGGCCGTAGATCTCCGAGATCCGGCCCCGGGGGAAGCCGCCGATGCCGATGGCGGCATCCAGGTTGATGGCACCGGTGGGAATCGCCTCGATGGGCACCTTCGCCGAATCGGCCCCCATGCGCATGATGGCGCCTTTGCCGTGGGCACGCTCGATCTGGTTGATGGCCGTGGTGAGGGCCTTTTCCTTCTTCTCGCTGAGTTCCGCCGTCGCCATCTCGCACCTTCTGGGTTCGTGATCGAGGCCCGGAGATCCGTCCGGGACGTTGGAAAGTACCGGACCCGAAGATAATGCGAAAGTCCCGGAAGCCGGTCCCATCCTCCGACGCCCGAACGTAAGGCCCCGGGCCGGGTCACCGGAATGCCGGGACGAGCCGTCCCGACCTCCCCGCGCCTCCTCCCGACCGTGGAACCCCGGCGGGCCATGACGGGTTCGGCACGCGACCACCCATCCGGCGCGTCCCTGCCCTCCCTCCCCGCCCCACCTCCTCCATGAGCCTCCGTGAGACCGACCTCCTCGCCGTGGGGGGAGGCACCGCCGGCCTGGTCTCCGCCGCCGGCGCCGCCTACCTGGGTGCCTCCCCCACCCTGGTGGAGAAATCGGCCCTGGGAGGGGATTGCCTCTGGACGGGCTGCGTCCCCTCGAAGGCCCTCCTGGCCTCCGCCCGCCTGGCCCACCAGATGCGTCACGCCGAGGCTCTGGGACTCCGCGGCACGGCGCCGGGACCGGCCTTCGGGGAGGTCATGGCCCGGATGCGTTCGGCGCGGGACACGGTGGCCCACCACGACGACCCGGAGCGCTTCCGGTCCATGGGGGTGGAGGTGGCCTTCGGTTCGGCACGGTTCGTGGATCGCGACGTCGTGGAGGTGGAGGGGGTGGGCCGCATCCGGTCCAAGCGGATCATCCTCGCCACCGGCGCCGTTCCGGCGCCGCCCCCGGTGCCTGGTCTCGAGGAGGTGGGCTACCTGGACCACCACTCCGTCTTCGAGATCGACAGCCTCCCCGCCCGCGTCACCATCCTCGGGGGTGGACCCATCGGACTCGAGTTCAGCCAGATCTTCCGGCGGCTCGGGGCCGAGGTCACCGTGGTGGAGATGAGCGACCGGCTCCTCCCCAAGGAGGACCGGGACATGGCGGAGGTGCTGGGCCGGATCCTGAGGGGTGAGGGGATCGACATCCGCCTGGGAAGCCGAGCCGAGAAGGCGGAGCGCCGGGGGGAGGCGGTGGTGGTCCGCACCGACGACGGAGGCGAGATCGAAGGGGACGCCCTCTTCGTGGCCACCGGTCGACGCCCCGCCACCGACGGGCTCGAGCTGGATCGGGCGGGGGTCCGTCTCCAGGAGAACGGAGGCGTGGAGGTGGACGACCGGCTGCGGAGCTCCAACCCCCACGTCTGGGCCGCAGGGGACGTAGCCGGAGGCATGCAGTTCACCCATCTGGCAGAGGCCATGGCCAAGACCGCCCTCCGGAACGCACTGGTCCCGGGGTCCTCGACCATGGACTACGACCACGTGCCCTGGGTCACCTACACCGACCCGGAGCTCGCCAACATCGGGCTCTCCCAGGAGGAGGCGGAGGCGGAGGGGGGGACCACCTACCGGTACGGCTTCGACGACCTGGACCGCGCCATCGTGGAGGGGGCCACCGAGGGGTTGGTGAAGATCCACGCCGACGGCGGGGGCCGGATCCTCGGCGCGTCCATCCTGGGCGCCCACGCCGGAGAGCTCCTCTTCCCGCTGGTGCTCGCCCGGAGGAAGGGCCTCACCCTCTCGGACATTGCCGACACGATCTTCCCCTACCCCACCATGTCGGAGGGCATCAAGCGGGCCGCCAACGAATACCAGCGTGGCCGCCTGGACGGCCTGGGTGGCACCCTTCTGAAGAAGGTGATCTCGTGGACGACGTGAGCGAGTCTGCGGCAGAACGCCGGAGTGCCCTCCTCCGCCTCGCCTTCTTCGCGGCCCTCCTGGTCGGGGGACTCCTGGTGGCCTGGACCACGCCGGTGGGAGAGTACCTCAGCCGGGACGGCATCGGTCGGGCCATCGCCTGGCTTCGGGGGTCCACCTGGGCCCCGGTCATCTTCATCGCCATCTACGCCACCGCCACCGCGCTGGCCATCCCGGGCTCGGTGCTGACGCTGGCCGGAGGGGCGCTCTTCGGCGTCTTCTGGGGGACGGTCTACAATTCCATCGCGGCGAACCTGGGGGCCAACGCGGCCTTCGGGGTGGCACGACTCCTGGGGCGGGACGGGGTGCGTACCCTGGCCGGGGACCGACTGGACGCCCTGGATCGAGCCACCGAGGAGCATGGCTTTCGCGGGCTCCTGACCCTCCGCCTCATCCCTGCCGTTCCCTTCAACGCCCTCAACTTCGGCGCCGGCCTCACGGCCATCCCCTGGCCGACCTACGCGCTGTCCACCCTGGTGGGCATCTTCCCGGGTACGCTGGTGTATACGATGTTCGCCGACGCGCTGCTGGCCGGCTCCCGTGAAGCCTCCCGCGAGGCCCTGCTCCGGGTGCTGGTGTCGGGACTTCTGCTGGTGGCGCTGAGCTTCCTCCCCACCCTGGCAAAGAAGCTGGGGTTCCGCCTTCCCGGATCCGAGGACGAACGCTGATGAGCCCCGCATTCGCCCGAGCCCCCTTCGTCGCCGGACTTCTCCTGGCGAGCCTGGGAGCCGTCCTCTGGGCAGGGGCCCCTGCCGCCGCCCAGGAGCTTCCGGACCACGCCCCCTTCTCCCGGGTGTTGGAGCCCGTGGTGGATCCGCCCCTGGTGGACTACGCCCGACTCCAGGAAGACAGGGAGGCCCTGGACGGCTACCTGGAGACGCTGGCATCGACACCGCTGGCCGCGGTGGAAGGCGCCTCCCGGGAGGTCCAGCTCGCCTTCTGGATCAACGCCTACAACGCCTGCATGCTCCGCTTGGTGGTGGACCACTACCCCATCGAGACCCAGGGAGGGTTCTTCGACCGCATCCGAAACGCGGTGACGGACCGGCCCGACAACTCGGTCTGGCAGATCGACGACGTGTTCACCCGGGACCACTGCCAGGTGGCCGGGGCCCCTCGCTCCCAGGACGAGATCGAACACGAGATCATCCGGCCCATGGGAGAGCCTCGCATCCACTTCGCCGTGAACTGCGCCGCCCAGAGCTGCCCCCCGCTGCGCGTCGAGGCCTATACCGCCACGGAGCTCGAGGCTCAGCTCGACGACCAGGTCCGGGACTTCGTGGCGAATCCGGCGCACTTCGAGGTGGAGGACGGCTCCCCGCCGGTGCTGCGCCTCAACAAGGTCCTGGACTGGTACGGCGAGGATTTCGGCGGCGCCGAGGGCCTCAAGGCCTTCTTCGAACCGTACCTCGACGGGGAGCGGCGCGCCCTGGTGGCCGAGCCGGAGACCCGGGTGCGCTTCTTCGAGTACGACTGGACGCTCAACGACACGGGATCCTGATTCCGGCGTGAACGGCCGTGAGCTCTCGGTGGTGGTACCCACCCTGGACGAGGCCGAAACGCTTCCCCGGCTCCTCAAGGACCTGGCGGCCCTCGGCCCCGGCGTGGAGATCGTGGTCTGCGACGGCGGCTCGCGAGACGGCACCCGGGCCCGGGCCGAGGCTGGAGGCGCCCGGGTGGTCACCGGGCCGCGGGGACGAGGGAGTCAGCTCCGGGCAGGCGCCGAGGCAGCCGGTGGATCCTGGCTCT
>JGI12048J13642_11094714_pt1 | contig 15000 bp, 8 predicted proteins | sample ElkSlonscriptome_16_FD_13642 | JGI IMG/M metagenome (IMG submission 13642)
TGCTCATTCACCTCTCGGATACTCACTTGCCATTTCACTTTATCCCGCGTAGCGTTTCGTTTCGCCTCCTGCATAGCGTGGTAAATTTGATATTGCCCTGTATTCAAGCGTCGTACATTCACAAACTGTAGCCAAGCAGGGGCCGCGATCGCACTCCCGATTCCCACAATGATAACCACTATAATCAGTTCCATTAACGTATATCCAGCCGTGGCGCTAGGTACGGGTTTTGGGGTTAATTTTTTATGTAGCATCGTAAATCCACCATTATCAAACTAACGTGTCGGAAGTTCCGTGCTACGATGTCAGCAACCCGCTTTCTCGGTGAGGCTGAATGGTACTTTTTTCAGACCGATAATCAAGCCCGATTCACTATAAAATAAGCAGGTTACTCATCGTAACCAGAGCATCTTGCTCTCTGATCTGATGAATAATCGGCTACAATTCTCCAAAAATGAGATGCTTCTCTGGCAACTCCCTTTTGATATTTTGCGACAAGCGTTTTTTTCTGAACAGGGGAATGTCAAAAATGTTTATTTAATGAATTCTTCTGTATTGAAACTTAATATAACTTAACAATTTAACGAACCTTAGAGATAGGAACACAACTGATTAATCACTGTGGACAATTGTCTCCTTGTTCCGTTACCATTGAGCCGATTATAGTTTTAACGATGACACAACGAGCTGTAGCTTCAATCGGTTGTGTTCCTCCAGTAGACTGGGGAATTGCGGCTGTAACCCCTATGTTTGTATCGGGACTATTTCCAGCTACCTTAGCTAGATTTCCTTGATAATCAAATTCAATCGTTCTTTTCTCGTCATCAGAACTTAAATCACAGCTTACAGAACCAGTTGTATTGGCTGTAGTATCAATATTAGAACATAAAATAACTTGTCCTGCTTTAATGTCTAAACCCTCATTTAACGGCTTCCAGGGGAATGTTGTTGTTCCTTCTGGATAAACGGCAACCTTTAATTGATCTGAGTCAGTTTTGAAACTAACACTATAACTCTTTTTCGTTCGTTTCGCTTCCCGCTGCGCTTGCTGCAATGCCACAAATATGCCATCATTAACCTTAGCCACCCGTTGACGGTTGACAAAAGCGAGCCAACCTGGTGCCGCGATCGCGCTCAATACAGCTATCATGAGTACGACAACAATCAACTCAATCAGAGTAAATCCTGCCCCTGAGCAATGAGCTTGTTGCCTTTGACGAGAGGCTTGCTGGAGTTTTTTGATCAACGTTAGGTTACTCATAGGTTTTGCCATTAGGCTACAGGTAATATTTATTGGGTGAACAGAAAACCGTTTCCTCTGACTAGAATACTTGACGTCGGAAAAAAGGTAGAATATTTGTCATCGTAATCCTCATTCTGCAGAATCGGAATTCGTGCCAAGGCGTTGCCTCTCAGGTAGACTCGTGCTGTCGGGATGGACGGATTTAATAAATTCATACAGACGACAAAGCTATTTACTGTTGAATCATCAGGAATTCGTTGCTCGCCCACCTTACAATTTACTACTGGAGCATTGGAGTCGGGTTCATCGGGTTCATCAATATAGTCGATTAAGGTTGCACCTTCCTGTTCACCGCCCGGTGTGTTCCATTGGTTCATTTTCAATGTTAGGCTACCCTTGCCGTCCAGGTTAAAGGGTTGAAATCCGGCTGGGTCAGGAGCAATCTCATCAGTTCCATCTTGATTAAAATCTAGAGCATCCCGAAGTTCATAGCGAACGATACGGGCGCTGGGTGACCATAAGTTATTGATATTTTGTTCTGTATCAACCAAGGAATAGGCGACGAGCGAATAGACAAAAGTATCATTCTCATTCGTCTTCGTACCAACTATTGTACCACTTAGGACATCATCCTTTGCCAAAAATCGCCGTTTCCAGAAGACGAGAATAGGTTGACAACTGTCGGCATCATTTGGACATTTCAGAGCAGTATCCAGCGCACCTTTAATTCCATCAGGATTTATGCTAGTCAATGCCTCTTCATTGTAGATATAAACCGCCTGCTGCATATCTTGAGCCATGTAATCCAAGGCAGACTGAATATCTTGTTCTGTGGTGGTTTTCGCCTGTTCCCGGCGGTCAGTTTGCAAGAAGTTGATCATAAATCCCAGTACCGGGGTGATGATCAAAGCTGCCATAATCAGAGCCACTAACAGTTCAATTAGGGTAAAACCACCCGGGTGATCAGACTGCCGTTTTAGCTGGCTTTTGAGGATAAATTTGAGGGAACTCAGCATGGGCGTTTCTGGGGGTAAAGTGAGGACAGATCAAGGAACGAAGGCTGGTTCTTGATTATTCGATTAATTCCTGCAAACGGTCAAAGTTGGGGTTTTGGGGAGCCACGGCTGTGGTGATTTCCAGCAGGGGTTGTTTAGATTTTTTCCCCAAGGTGACGCCTGCAGCAGCAGCTTGCTTGGAATTATTATCATCATCCGACTTTTCTAAGTCGCCGGTTTCTTTAAATGCAGAAGCTCTATAAACCCGAATCCCCAGCTTGTAGCCCTCTTCCGCTCTTACGTAATTCACTTGTGAGTCGTTGTCATTAGCTTGCGGGTGATACCCAACCGCCTGCACAATCATATCCGTGGTGCTATCCTTGCTACAGCCTGCTGTATCGTCCAGATCAATACAGTAGAGTGTGGTGACATTTATATTCGGGGCTGTTGTGGTGCTGCTGCATTGATCATCCGCACAAACCTTCTTTGATGTGGTTACCGCATCTACCTGTCCTGATGGTTCTTGACAGTAATCTGAGATCACATAGCCTTGAAAATTTTGTCCACAGGTCAATGTTCCCGTCGCCTCGGGTGCATTAATGTCCTTAAACTTGTCATTGCTAATCGGTGGGTCGAGAATGATGTCAGCCCGTACCCCATCAATATAAGTTCTTGCCGCTTGCGTTGCTAGTTCCACCCGTCGCGCCTGCACCCGGGTAGCCACCGAGAGGACAACGACGGGGGAGAGTGCCACCATTAAAATGCTAACCACCATCAGCGCCATTAAGGATTCAATAATCGTGAATCCGGCTTGGGTGGATTGGGGATGGAGGTGTCGCTTGAGCTTATTCATGGTTGCTACAGATTGAGTTGGAGCATCGACAAGAGATTCGGGCTGATTAGGGGCAGCTACTGGGGCGTTCCGTTTCCGGCAGGGCGAAATCACCAGTATTACCGTTTTGATCTAGGGTTTTGGCACAGAGTAAGGGTTTAAGCCACCGATCATTCCGGCTCACTTCCCGGAAGAATAGATTCGGTTCTTCGTCCGGTGAGACAGCAAAGTTTTGGGCAAACAGGTCAGGAATCTGAGACAACAGTCCCACATCAAATCCCCATGCCCGCCCAGGGGCTTCGTAAGCTGGCTGTTTGCCATTGTTACCCGTTCGATAAAACTGTGGGTAGCCAAACAGCCCTCCAGCTGCGGCTGTTGCACTACCTTTCGGTAACTGGTAGAAGGGAGCTGTAGCATAAGAACTCCGCCCGATTTGGATAAATGACCCGTCAATTTGAACCGATTGATCAGGGTTAGAACCGACTAGCCAGTTTTCCAAAAAGCGAGGGAAAACTGATAATGCACCTCCGATATCCCCTTCATGATCCCCTTCCCCTACCTTGGGGCGTGAAGGGGAGTCTTTGCTTGCCATCACTAGGTTGAAGATGGTGGTATCTGCCGGAGCGGTAGATACTGTGGCTCTGGGTTGCCAGTGAACTTGCCCAGCATTATTGCGCTCGCTGCTTGGTTGATCATCATCGATAGTCGTTGCTTGCAGTTGCAGGATTGGTAAAAGCAGGGGTTGACCTGTGAGATCAGCGCTGCCATCGGTTAGGCGGTAAATTGTACCGTTTTGATCAGCTACTCCTAGGTAAAATAGGGGATCTTGGGCTCTGTGGTCGAACCTTTTCCCGCCATCTGTCTGGACAAACCATAATGTGTTGGTTCCTAGGCGGGGAGAAATTCGATCACCACCACCATTTGTACTTAAGTTGGCAAGGTAATCACCACAAGCAACTTTTGTCTTCCACAGACCACAATATTTTTCTGTATTATATTCCCAATTCTCTTCAGGGAAAGGTTGTGCTGTATCGTCAGCTTCGGGATTAGAACCAGTAGTCGTATCGTTATTAGCGATTCCTAGAGGAATAGGTTTATTACTGGCTGAGAAGAAAAGTGTGTTGGTTGCCGTGTCTCTGAGAAAGGCAATTCGGCGGGGTTTACCAATAGCATCTCCCTGAGGGGGCAACGCGGTGGTTCCGGCGACGAGATCCGTTGCCAATGTATCAATTGCTTCGATCGCTTTTGCGTTTCCATTCCCTGGAATTCCCACCTTCCAGTCGCCAGGTGTACAATCAGCAACAGCCAGTTTATCGCAATACTCCATCACATATTCGGGAGCGTCATCAACCCGTCGCTGCACAGGCGTAACCATGTTATTGAAGTAAGAACTGTTTAGTGGTGCAGGGCTGCTATTTTCTGAATACTTCTTATCCGTGAGCTGTCGCCCCGACGGAAATGGAGCGGGTGTAATATCGTCTAGGGGAGTGGTTAGCGGATCAGGGGTCGCCAGAGGAAAACTACTGTCAGTAGTCGGGCGATTACTAGAAAGTCCATTGATGGCAAAATCGTTATTCCAGAACCCATTCCACAGGCGCTTATGTTCAATCTCCTCGGCTGAATCAATATCGTCTGCACCACTATCATTGGCATTGGCTACATTATCAATCTGATTATTTCGCAGATCGTAATCGCCTTCATTGCGATACCCTTCCCGGAAACTACTGGAAAGGAGGGTGATGGCATCAGAAAGCACAGTAGCATTTCGCCATTCATCACCATCGTTACAAAATTCGGAATCGTCTACTCGGGTATCACCAACCCGACAGGCGAAGTCTTGGTTTATATTGTCTTCTGAACGACCGTAAAATGTAGCAAAATCCGCATTCGGCGTAATATCATCAGGAGCTTTAAACTCTTGTTGGAGTACCCCACTTTGGCTTTGATGAGGATTAAATCCTTCTAACGTCTTACCCGTTTCAGCCGGTTGCGCCTTGATGTAAACGGGCAAATTGCTGGCTAAAATTAACCCTTTTTCCTCCTCGCGAAAACCCCTTTCTCGGTAAAGCTTGGCACCATTGACGAGCATGATTCCATTCGGATGACGGGTGGGGTCGAGTTCAAAATCAGTGGCAGCTATTTTAGAGTTTGAATCCCTTTTATTTAAATTCGTGGTATCGTCACTGGCATCAGGCAAAGCATCATCGCGGGTGGCATAGATAATGCCACTGTTGGGTAACATGTACTCTGTGTAATTTGGGCTGCCAACCGGACTGTCTTCTGCGTCACTCTGGCGCAGTTTATCTAAATCCAAGACAGTGGTGCGAATTTCTAAGGGATAGCGCTGTTCAATCGCCAAGCCGTAGTCGTGATTGAGTGTATAGTCTGTGGTGAAAGTAACACCACCCGCAGGAATTGTCGTGATATCTGGAGAGTCTCCATCCACTGCCTTGATTTGTCTGGCATCCATAAAGGCAGTTTCTTGAATCGCACCATAAGGCAGTGTGTAACTTCCTGGTGTCTCTGTAGGGGTTCCAATGTCTCCAAAAGTTGCATTTCCACTCAGTCTGCCGTAAATTTGCACCGCACAGTTGGTTGCATCATAAGCGGCTTTAGCGGCAAGACTGGCATCAGTTTTCTGTTCTCCATTTGCTTCTGTGGCGTCTTTGAGCAGGGGATGGACAGGACGACCATTGGGATAAACTTGTCTTCTGAGATATTTGACGATATCAGTGTCAATGTCGCTGTTGGGTGGTCTGTAGGTAATCCCGTTTACTGAACGGGCACCATTACCTGTCCGTGGACCTACTCCCAAATCCAAGGATAAATCCCCACTCACATCCGGCAAGTTTAGTCCTGATTTTTTGTGGTTTCTGGCGCTTCTCCAATCCGTGGGATCGTAATACATGGCAACACAGGCGATAGGGTTTCTGGCAACCTGTGGAGGTGGACTGTCTGATGAATTGAGTTCTTCTACAGCTTGGGTGTAGTGATAAACAGCCGCCGCCCGCATTTTCAGGAAAGGACGATTTTTCCCGGTTTTATCTTCAAGCTCTGCCAGAACAGCAGGTGTGCCCGCTGGCGTTCCTGGAGCCGTGACATCAATCGGTGTGCCATCTGCTGCCCTCGGCACAGGCATCCAATCGGGCCAGATGACCTCGGAGGTATTGGGAATCGTCATATCGTCGTCATAAGCCAGATAAAGCCCTGCACCCGTGACCACACGCAAACCGCCAATGGGTTCATAGGCGTCTGTGGGTTGTTTGGCTGATGCCTCTTCCCAGAAGCCATTACGAGTGATATCCCCGGCATCTGCTAAGGTTGTCACCCTGGTGACGCGAGCGCGTGTTTGATCGGCTGGGTCATCCCATGTCGTATCTTTGATCGGTTGTTCTTTTTCTTGTCCCACCCATTCACCGTTTTCATATCTCAGTTCGGGCAGGTTATTGCCAATCAACACGCGATCGCCCACGTATTGTTCCTTGTTGAGTTGTTCCTGAGTCTCGAACTCTGTGGCTTTTGGCAGGAGTGTATCATCTGTACCTGTATTGAGGCTGACTTTGGCATAGCCTGTAGCCGTTGTAGTCGAAATAGCGATATTACCCGCATCTGGTGCAAAGGGATAGATCCAGTCGTTTGGAGGACGCAATGTGTCGGCATTACTGTCATCTATTTGTAGCTTGATGTTTAAGTTTTCATCAACACCAAAGGGAACTTCTGCATAAGGAACCCGGCGGGTGCGCTTTCTAAAATAGCGGTCTAATGCTTTTTCTTTGGCATCTGCTGCATCAATACCCCGCGCTTCAAAGTCTTTTTGATCATCAATAACTTCTTGGGGCAAAGACTTCCTAGCTTTCCCTAGCTCGACCAATTTCTTAATTCGCTCTTCATACGCCTTGTTATTGTATCCAATTTGAGCGGGTGTCAGTGTGGTTGTGGCTGACTGATTTGCTGTCGTTAGGGTATCTTTCGTTGGATCAACGTCTTTACCGTTAAACTTATGAATATTAACCGATCCAGTTCCGGCGCCTAAAGCAATATATCCGTACCCTGTATTCCCACCGACTACAATTTTGCTGTTTTCTTCTTCGTAAAAGCAGGACTCTGGACTGCTCACTTGCCGGAAGGTTAATCCCCCCCCTTGCGTCACAAATAAGTTGCTATTTGTTAAAATTCGTCCGTTGAGGGTAAAGTTTTTACCGGCAAATATCTCCACGTCATCTTCATAGACGACGGCGTTATTGGACAGGGGGACTCGGGGGATGTCTGCTTGTAATTCTAGGGCAGAGAACCCTTTGTTGCCTTTCTGATAAGGTTCGTATTTGTCTGGGTCGGTTGAAAAATTGGGAATGGTGTCCTTAACCTGATCCAGATCAGTGATAGGAACAGTCGCTACATAGACAAACATACTTTTCTTCAGGATGCCGCCCACATTCACCCAACCACCACCGCCGACCAAGCTAGCGCTAGTTCCGGCGGCGGCGGCACAGGCTGGTTCAACGTTCCCACTAGTCATCGGACCGGTTCTTGCCTGTAAAGGTGTTCTTTTATCACTTGCAGAACTAGGGGCTTGATAGAGGAGGCTATAAACCGTGAAGCTGTCGTACTTCCCGTTGTTATCAGTATCTACAGGAAATCGCCAGGCTGTATGGGCTGTCCCTGTACCATCCGTGATCTCTAGGGGGATTTCATCATCAAATTGGTAATCCGAGTTAGGTGCATTATTTCTTTCGATCACCGACGCGATAGACTCATCAGATGGAGTGCCTCGGGGTAGATTCCTATCAGTCAATAGTTTCGCAATTTTAGCTTTTGTCCGGTCTAGGGCTGGGGTAGCCGCACTCAGGGTTGCCTGATTGATCCGCACATTTGAGGCATTTTTTGCCCGGTCAAAGGAGCGAAATAGAATCGCTGTTGTCAACAACGTCACCACCAGCATCACCATAATTACGGTGGGGAGAACAAATCCGGCTTGTGGGGAATTGGGGTGACGCCTAAGCACAAATAAATTCCGCAATAGCCAATTCATCACCTGTTTACTCAGGTGTTTCCCTAGCTGCAAAACATTGCGGAGTAGACGTTGGGCTGATTTAATAAGTTTTTTTGTCGTTGACATAGCGATTTCCTGTCAGACTGGGCTGGAAATAAAAAGGCGAGTTGCTAATAGTTATGAATAAACGTCGGACGTAAACGGAGAAGCGAAGACTCTTTCGGTTTGAGCCAACGCTGCATGTCCTGATGTTCTGTAAGGTGTCACCCATGTCCTACCTTACTCCTGCTTTCCGGATCAGTACCACTAATCAGCGTAAGTTGAACCGGGAAACTCTACCATCTGCCTCTAGAATTAAATTTGACTCTCTACTTTACTAAGGTACAGAGTGCCTCAGCGTCAGTCATCAACCTTGTATCCCTATCATACCCATTTGTCAAAGAAAACCTATCACCCCTGAGGGGAATTTATTTATTGGGGATTGGGGAAGTCGTTACTTGAGTCAGGGCGGGTTTTGCTGTAACTGGTATCGGTGATCTTCAACATTGAGTCCCTAAACCCGCCCCTACGATCAGGCAGGGCGGGTTTTGATGTAAATGGTATCGGTGGGATTCAACCGTGAGTTCCTAAACCCGCCCCTACGAATGGATTCCCCCTCATCTTCCCTATCTCCCTGTCACTGCTTCCTTATTGCTCCCCTCTCCCCTGGTGGGAGAGGGGCTGGGGGTGAGGGGGTTGTGGCTTAAGTGGACACGGATGTACAGTGTCACGCCCTCAAGTGAATTAATAATGATGAAGATTAATCCCCGCTTCTTTTGCCATGGCTGCCAATCCTTTCTTCTCTAAGGTCTTAATCGCCTTGGTGGAAAGTTTTAGCTTAACCCAGCGATTGCCTTCTTGCCACCAAACGCGCTTGGATTGCAGATTGGCGTGTTGGAGTTTTTTGGTGCGGCGGTGGGAGTGGGAGATGGCGTAGGCGTTGTTTGCTTTTTTCCCGGTGAGTTGACATTTGCGTGACATGGTAATCCTCTAATTATAGTCCGTCCTCTATGATATCGTGAGCCGCCTGGGTCAGGGGGAGCTAGGGGAGCTGGGGGAGCTGGGGGAGCTAGGGGAGCTGGGGGAGCTGGGGGAGCTGGGGGAGCTGGGGGAGCTGGGGAAGCTGGGGAATGCCTATTTGCATTGCTGTAGTTAAAGCAGTAGACACATTGATCCCAAATCCGGGTTAGCCACCCCCTTTATAAGCTAGTCCGCGCAGGCGGACTTTGTTTGTGTAGCTGCGACTTCTAGTCGCCAAGGCAAAAAAGGGGTTTCGCTCAGAATGACATGATAGAACGCAACTTGGTATGAGAACGCACGTCGGCTGAGGGCGCACGTCGGTGCGCCCCTACGGTTGGTCTAACGGTTGGTTAATCGCGTCAGGACTTGGTTTGACCGTTCGACAAAGGATTTCATCCCTTGGGCGTCAAAGCCTTTTTGCGCCATTAATGCTAGGTCATACACATGTTGACAAATTAATGTCGCTAGTTCCCCACTGGGGGATGAACCGACACCTTGGACAATACTCCCCTGACTAATCTCGACTAAGTTCTCAATCAAGGGGTGCGCCGTATTCACCACTAAGACATGTTCCTCTGGAAACTGTGCTGCTTGTTGCTGCAATAAGGCGGTCATATCCTGCAACCGCCGCATGGCTTCCGGTAACAATACCATGGCTGGGGGTGTCCCTTGGGGATCATCGGATTTCAGCGCCTGGGTTTTAACATTAACTTTGGGCTTGTTTATCGCTTTCTCGAATATCTCCTTAACCAGTTCGCTGCGGGTTTTATTGGTTTTGGGATCAACGATGTCCGAGGCTTTGTCTTGGTCAACTAAAGTATTATCTAACTCCGAGTCTACCCGCGAGAACTTGACATCGGAATATTCCTGTTCGAGGAAACTAATAAAGTGGGTGTCGATAAACGAGTCCATAAATAGGACTTCTAACCCCTGATTCTTATGCAGTTCCACATAGGTGGCTTGGGCGGCTTCGTCAGTGCAGTAGAAGACGTGGTTTTCGTGTTTGGTTTTGTTGCGGTCTAAATACTCCTTCAGCGTCGTATAGGTTCGTCCCTGCTCATCCTGATTCACTTCGGCTGAACTCACCTCTTGCCAAGCATCGTCTTCTGGCGACTGCACCTCTACCTCCGGTGTCTCTGGTTGGCTTTCAGACTTCCCAGGATATGTGGTGCGATGGATAATGATATCTTCGACTTGCTTTTTGAACTTGTCGTTATTGAGCGCTCCAAACTTGACAAAGGTGCCGACATCTTGCCAGCAGCGGATATAGTCTTTGCGTTGCTCAGTGTAAAGTTGGTTGAGACGGTCAGCAATTTTCTTGGCAATGAAATCGGCAATCCGGCGCACCGTCCGGTCATTGGTCAGGGCGGAACGGGACACATTGATGGGAATATCCGGACTATCAATCACCCCGCGCAAGGGCATGAGGAAGTTGGGAATGACTTCTTCACAGTTGTCACTGACAAAGACCTGATTACAGAATAGTTTAATATGACCTTTGGTCACATCTACATCCGGCTTCAGCTGGGGGAAATAGAGAATCCCATTCAGCAGAAACGGATAATCGGTCTTCAGATGCACCCACAGCAGGGGGTCTTCCTGAAACGGATAGAGATAGCGATAAAATTCTAAGTAGTCCTCATCCTTGAGATCCCGTGGCGATTGCTTCCACAGTGCCTTGTGTTGATTCAGTTCCTCGCCATCTAGCTTAATCGGTACAGGCATGAAGTCGCAGTACTTCTTCACCAGTTGACGAATCCGGGCAGGTTCTGCATATTCTGTTTCCTCATCCTGTAGCGTCAGTGTAATCGTGGTTCCTCGTTCTTTGCGAGATGATTCGGACAATTCAAACTGAGGCGAACCATCACAAGACCAATGTACTGCCTCAGCCCCCGCTTGGTAGGAGAGGGTATCAACTTCGACGTTCTGCGCCACCATGAAGCAGGAGTAGAAGCCTAAGCCGAAGTGACCGATAATTTGTTGGTCGGCGTCTTTTTGGTATTTCTGGATAAACTCTTCGGCGCTGGAGAAGGCGACTTGGTTGATATATTTTTTGATCTCCTCAACCGTCATGCCAATCCCATTATCGGAGACGGAGAGGGTTTGATTATTTTTATCCAGAGAAATTGTAATTTCTGGTTCCCCCACATCCCCATCCACTTCCCCGGAGTAGGAGACCATTTTCAGCTTCTGGATAGCGTCTACGGCGTTGGAGACGAGTTCCCGCAAGAAGATTTCGTGATCTGTGTAGAGAGACTTCTTGATAATCGGAAAGATATTCTCGGTATGGATTGTGATTTGTCCCTGTTCGAGTACAGTCATAGGTGCTACGTAGTATAGGTTTCCACTCTCAAGATGATTGTGAGCGATCGCGCCTTAATTTAAGGATAGGATTGCCCACCGCTAGAATTCGGATCTCCCTACTTGGGGGGTGAGGGGGTGATACGGATATAGGGAGATTGGCTCTCATCCTTGTAGTGCGAGCCAGCAAGCTCGCTAACCATTCCAATTTAAATTCATGACAGCTTATTAGACTGCAACTTGATATCTCCCCCTCTCCCCTCCCGATTCTCTGATGTCTGTTGCCTTCCTGGCAAATGTTATAACCGTACTGAACCTAGACGCCAACCTGGGTTTGTGACCCAAAATAATCGTTTATTGCCAATAGAGACTCAATGACTGAACCATTCAAGGATAGAGTATATAACCAATTACTCGCCTTTGCCCAATATAGTTACGATTTACCGAAAATTATTGAGTTTATTGATCGCTATTCCTCTCAGGAGAAAAAATCCTGCAAAATTTTAGATGTGGGCTGTGGCTATGGCAAGAAACTCCAACCCCTACAAGAGGCGGGCTATGATGTGTTAGGAGTGGATGTCAATCCCCAACTAATTGCGGCGAATCGGGCAAAAGGGTTGAACTGTCTCACCGTTGAGGAATTTGAGGGATATGGCGAGCAATTTGACCTGCTGCTGATGTCTCATATTATCGAACATTTTCCCCCAGGAGAGTTAAAAGAGTTTATGGACTCCTACCTGGAACGCTTAAAAATGGGTGGATACCTGATTATTGCCACTCCCTTACTCAGCGATTTGTTTTATGAAGACTTTGACCATATCAAACCCTACTATCCCCAGGGTATCCTCATGGTATTTGGCGATCGCTATGATGATCAAGTGCAATATACCTCCCACCATAAATTGCGCTTACAAGATCTATGGATACGCCGCCGCCCCTATATTCCCCAGTTTCATAAGGGGCGGTATATGAGTCGAGGCACCGGGCAAAATAAAGTGTTTCTGGTTTGGGTTGTGGCTCTAATTCTTCTCTATCGTCTCTCCTTTCGCTTCATCGGTCAAACCGATGGTTGGGTGGGGGTGTTTCAAAAAGTTAAACCCATCCATAAATAAAATAGGATCAGGCGATCATGCTGTTTAATTCCTATAGTTTCATCTTCGCCTTTTTGCCGATTACGCTGGTTCTCTTCTTTGGATTGGCGAAATTGCGCCTACTCCGATTGGCAACCGTCTGGTTAGCGATCGCGTCTTTCGGGTTCTATGCCTATTGGAATAGTGCCTATCTCCCCCTGTTACTCATTTCCATTGTCGGCAATTATGGGATTGGTCGCCAGATCGAACGGGCGAAACCCAAAACGCCAGCGGCTAAGGGCTTACTCTGTCTCGGTATTGCCTTGAACTTATGCCTTCTCGCCTACTACAAATATGCCAGCTTTTTCGTCAGTTCCCTCAACAGCATCCTGGCAACCGAGTTCACGCTGCCTAACATCATTTTACCCCTCGCCATCTCCTTTTACAGCTTCACCCAAATTGCCTATATCGTTGACGCCTATCGGGGGGAAACTCTAGCCTACCGATACAATTTTCTCACCTACAGTCTATTTATCTCCTTCTTTCCCCAACTCATCGCCGGTCCAATTTTACGCTATGATGAACTCCTGCCGCAATTGCGTCGATTACGCCATTTTCTCTGGAATCCCAAAAACCTGGCGTTAGGCTTAACCCTATTTATCCTCGGCTTATTCAAGAAAGTCGCGATCGCGGATAATCTTTCCCCTTGGGTGAGTCCGATTTTTACCCATGCTGACTCGGTGACGTTTCTAGAAGCCTGGGTGGGGGCGTTAAGTTATACCTTTCAACTCTATTTTGATTTTTCTGGCTATTCCGATATGGCAATTGGTTTAGGCTGGATGTTCAATATCCACCTACCAGTTAACTTTAACTCTCCCTACAAAGCAACGTCTATCACCGACTTCTGGCGACGTTGGCATATTACCCTATCTAACTTTCTGCGCGACTATCTTTATATCCCCCTAGGTGGAAACCGTAAGGGACGCCTGCGCCAATCGATTAATTTATTAATTACCATGTTACTAGGGGGATTGTGGCATGGGGCGGGATGGACGTTTGTGATTTGGGGTGGACTTCACGGACTCTTTCTAACTATAAACCGTCTCTGGCAACAGCTTCAGATTTCTCTGCCCAAACTCCTAGGATGGCTAATCACCTTTGGGGCGGTTGTCGCCAGTTGGGTATTGTTTCGCGCCCCAACGTTCAGGGAAGGATTAGCCATTTTACAGACGATGGTGGGGATTAAATCCATGGTTTTACCCACCGCCTATCAACCGATTTTGGGCTGGTTAACCCCACTAGGGGTAGAGTTTAAAGGCTGGCTAGAGTTCCCCTATCTTCCCCCCCTAGGAGGGCAAAAAAGTCTTCTCGTCTTAGCCTTTTTACTCCTTGTCGTCACCCAATGTCCCAACACCCAACAACTTATACAACAGTTTAAACCTACCTGGTGGGTGGCGGCAATTGTCACCAGTCTGGCTGTTTTCTGTTTACTGTCTCTCAACCAGGTGAGTGAGTTTCTCTACTTCCAATTTTAATTCCGCCCAACTATGAAACGTTACTCTCGATATCTGGGATGGCTGCTGACATTTTTCTTATGCCAATTTCTAGGAGTAGTTCTATTTAATGTAATGATTGATCCCTATGGCGCGATCGCGACGCCAACAATGGCTGGGTTCAACCAATCTAAACCCGAACAACGAAACCATACAAGGCTATTTAAAGCTATTGCCATAACCCGCCAGAAACCGACGATTATTTTATTAGGTTCCTCTCGCACGGAAGTGGGGTTAAATCCCAATCATGTCAACATTCCCACGCCCTCCTCGACGTATAACTTAGGCATTTCCGGCGCGAATATGTATGAGGTGTTCCGCTATTTTCAACACGCCCTGAAAAATCAACCGGATTTAACCCATGTGATCCTGGGGATTGACTTTTTCATGTTTAATCACCAGCGGGAAAATCAAATTGATTTTGATGATATTCGTCTAGAAAAACAGCACATTACCCTTCCCGACATCCTGGATGTAACCTTCTCTCTAGACGCCTTGAGTACAAGTTACACTACTCTGTTAGCCAATCGCCCCGACTCTAGTGCTACTCCCTATTACACCAATGGGATGCGGAATCCTGATTTCTTTATTCAGCATAATTTACCTGAACAATCGATTGTTAAAGGATTTAAATTTAGTCTCAGCCAATATTTACATGACCCAACTCTTTATCAAGATTATACCTTATCTGACCAACAATTAAACTACCTCAAACAACTGATTCATCTGTGTGAGGAGAACCAGATTAAGATTCACCTATTCATCTCCCCCTCCCACGCCACTCAATGGGAAGCCATTCACAAAGCTGGACTTTGGGCTGTCTTTGAAGAGTGGAAACGAGAGGTTGTTCAAATTACGCCCGTTTGGGATTTCTCCGGTTACAACAGTATTACCACAGAACCCATTAGTGAAACAATGAAAAATTATTTTGACAACTCCCATTACCGTCAAAACGTG
>JGI12048J13642_10840974_pt1 | contig 14959 bp, 11 predicted proteins | sample ElkSlonscriptome_16_FD_13642 | JGI IMG/M metagenome (IMG submission 13642)
TGAGGATAAAGGTAGGCACAATGGAGATATCATCGAATTTTGTAGCATAAACCGCGTTGATGAATCCTCCAAGAGAGAATAATACCGCCGTCAGGAAGATGACCGATAGCACGATCCAAAGATGCTGAATGTGTAAGTCAGTAAACCAAAGCGCCACTAAGGTTACAATAAATCCCACCGCCAGGCCCCGAGCTACGCCTCCTGCTACATAACCCAACAGAATAATGTAGTTGGGTACCGGTGAGACCAGTAATTCCTCAATGCTGTGCTGAAACTTCATGCCGAAGAAAGAGGAAACCACGTTGGCGTAGGAATTAGTGATTACGGACATCATAATCAAGCCAGGCACAATGTACTGCATGTAGGTGAAGCCGCCCATGTCGCCGATTTGACGTCCAATGAGATTACCGAAGATAATAAAATAAAGGGTCATGGTGATCGCTGGGGGCAATAATGTTTGCGCCCAGATCCGCATGAAGCGACGGACTTCCTTTACTACGATTGTCTCGAAGGCAACCCAGGCCGCTTTATTCATAGCTATCACTCCTTTGTCTGCTACCTTCCATCGTGCTGGCGTTATTCCTGGTGGCGGTGTTTTCTTCGGTGCGTTGTGTTGACAAGGACGGTGTTGACAAGGACGGTACTTCTCTGTTCACCAGTTTGACAAACAGTTCTTCAAGGCGATTCGTTTTATTGCGCATACTAAGGACTTTAATGCCATATTGATCCAGTTGCTGAAACAACCCATTAATATCCTGTTCACGATCAATGCCAACTTCCAGTTGTCCTTCGTGGTTTAGCCGGCAGGGGTAGTTGGTGAGTTTTGGTGCTTGGGTCAACTTGCTTTCCAGGTCGAGTAAGAAACTTTCCTGATTGAGTTTCTGTAGCAGTTCTCTCTTACCCGAATTCTCGAGAATTTCGCCCTTATCAATAATGGCAATATTCCGGCATAGTGCTTCAGCTTCTTCCAGGTAGTGGGTGGTCAGGATGATGGTTTTCCCTTCTCGGTTGACGTCAGTGAGAAATTTCCACATGGATCGGCGTAGCTCGATATCAACTCCGGCGGTAGGCTCGTCCAGTAGCAGCAGTCTGGGTTCATGCACTAAGGCGCGAGCAATCATTAAACGTCGCTTCATGCCACCGGACAGATTACGAGCTGGCTCATCCCGCTTCTCCCACAGTCCCAGTTCGCGCAGATATTTTTCAGCATGGTGGCCAGCTATGCGGGCCGGAATACCGTAGTAGCCAGCTTGTGTCACTAATATGTCGAACACTTTTTCAAATTGGTTAAAGTTAAATTCTTGCGGAACGACACCCAGGTTAAGCTTGGCCTTAACTAACTCTTTATCAATATCATGCCCGAAAATCCTCACTGACCCCGAGGTTTTATTAATGAGAGAGGACACAATTCCAAGCGTTGTGGATTTGCCGGCACCATTGGGGCCGAGCAGTGCGAAAAAGTCACCTTCTTGTACATCAAGGTTAATGCTCTTGAGGGCTTCGAACTGACTAGCGTAAGTCTTGCGGAGTGAGGTTATGGATAGGGCAAGTGACATAAATTCTGCAGACTAAAGTAATCGAGTGATGGATGCTTTGGTGGCGGATGGGCAGGCAAAATTCGCGACCTCATCTTTAGTAAATGGTGGCCATCAAGTCAGAATTCAACAATAGCAGAGAATTATACATCAAGGCTCGTTGCAGGGTGGGTGGTTGTTTTGAACTAAGCCAGATGAGATGCGCTCCGTGCGTTGGAAATTTAAAACAGATTGCCTAGTGACCATTTAGGGGTGGTGGAAGCAATCAGTTCCTTTGGGTCGATGCTAACGCTATCCTGGGGTAGAGTCTTGGTAATTTGTACGTAGCGTCCCACATCTTCTTGTTGTTCGTTGTACTCCATCAGGTTAACCAGTTTGCCTGCACGGTTTTGCTGGCGTTTGTCTTGTCTGATTAACATAACGGTAGGCCATAATTTACGACCTTCGTTAGGGCTGACCACAATGCCAATATCACCGCTATTAAGTTCAACCAGGCTGCCAGTCGGATAGACGCCAATTGCACTAACAAAGCGTTCAACCAGATCCGCTTGAAATTCGATATTACTGCTCTGAAACAGCACGCTCATTGCCTGTGCTGGTCCCATCGGGTTGGCGCCGGCGTGGGGATGAATTAATTCCTGAAAGCGGTCCACCAAGCCAGCAATTTTACCCAGTAATGGGATTTGCTCGCCGGTGACGCCTTTGGGGAAACCGGAACCATTGTGGCGTTCCCGATGGTGTTCGACCACTGATATGACTTGAGGACCGATGGCCGGGTCCATTTTCAGCAGTTGTACGCTTTCCATTACGTAGCTTTGATAGTGCAGATAATCTCTGGCACTGAGCGTATCCGCGTCTACCAGTAGTTGGTCGGGCAGTTTGGTTTTGCCTACCTGGCTCAGTAAAAGGCCAGTGGCGAGAGTTTCCAGTGCACCTAATTCCAAACCGAGCTGGCGACCCAGTACCAGTCCCCAAATACTAGCCGATACCGCGTGATAGTAGGTGTGCTGATCTTTATTCTGCATTCTCGCCAACCACACCAGCGCATCAGGATTGTCAGTGACATTAGTGACCAGCCCTTTGGCGATATTGCGGGTGGTCTGTAAATCAAACCTCGTATTTAGTTCGACTGCCTGATAGAGATCATGAATTTGGTGTTCCACGTCATCCATCAATTTAACCGCCTGTTTGCAGGCTCTGGACATGGGTAGGCGCGTGCTGTAGGCAACAGGAGATTTTATTTTGATCGGAGCCACTTTCATGGTGGCGTTCGCAGACAGCGACATCGGCTTAAAGGGCTTGGCATTATTGCTGGTTTGCAGAGCCGTTTTTATTTTGTGCCTTGAAATGGTCTGGCTGCTAGTCTTGCTTGCTGTATTCGCTCGTTGCCGGCGCTTGAGCTTGTGCTGGCTGCCGGCCTTTTTTTGATTGTCGGCATTGACAGGTGCGATAGTTCTAAACAAATGGTCGTAACTGCCCTTAGAGAGTGGGACATCAATATAGACATAGTTGCAGTAGCGTCGGATAGTGGGAATGTCATCCGTGTTTTCAACATAAAAACCTTGCAGAGGAAACGGCGTCTGACACCAAGGGCGGTCCAACTCGCAAACGAACATCCCTGGTATCAGGTCTGTCACCGCCAGTTTCTGTTTCTTTGTGGCCATCTCTTTCTTCCTCGGTTGCTGGTAACGGGATCATTTCTTCCCGGTTTCTTATTGTATATTCGGCCATCGTCTGTTCAGGTTTTGTGTTCCACCGCCCAACTTCTGCCAAATTGTTACTAAGTGTTACTAACAGGCAGAACATGTGTCCGTATACTCAAATTGTAGTTGAATAAATACAGAGGCTGCGGGAACTGACTCACAGTATGGTCACAATTAATGTTGATGACCTGTTCCGGTCAATTTTCGCTTGGCCGACTACCGCAGAGAATCCATAGAATCAGTTCAAGGGGTTGACTTTTTGTAATGATATATTGAGAATGTTTATCATTAGCTTTTGCATGCTTGTTAATTTATCGAAACACATTTCTCAATCAACTTTTCAGCCCAACTGGGCTCTTGTTTGGCTGATTGCTCGACTTAACACGACAAATTAATAGAAAACAAGGAATAAGCACTGATGATTAGACTTATCTTTCTGACCCTTTGTCAGAAGTTTGCACTATTGACTGCATTAATTATGATCACTCTGGCATTGATGGCTCCTCCAGCCTCAGCCGATGGAGTGGTGAATATTTACTCCTACCGACAGCCCTTTCTGATCCAACCTATGTTGGAAGCGTTTACTAATCAGACAGGTATAAAAACCAATGTGGTATTCGCCAAAAAAGGAGTCGCCGAGCGTCTTAAGCAGGAGGGCAAAAACAGCCCCGCAGATTTGGTGTTGACTGTTGATATCGGACGCCTGCAAGAGTTGGTGGATGCGGGTGTATTACAACCTGCAAAAAGTTCTGTGCTCACCAGCAATATTCCGGCGCAGTATCGCTCGGATCAGGCGCTTTGGTTTGGCTTAACCGTGCGGGTCCGCAATATTTATGCATCGGTAGACCGGGTAAAATCCACCGATATTACTTATGAAGCGCTGGCAGAACCGGAGTGGAAGGGCAGAATTTGTACCCGTTCAGGTAAGCATCCCTACAATATCGCTTTGATTGCTTCCATGATTGCCCACCACGGTGAAGCTGATACCCAGAAATGGTTGCAAGGGGTAAAGGATAATCTGGCACGCAAACCACAAGGTAATGACAGAGCGCAGGTGAAGGCGATAAAAGAAGGTATCTGTGATGTGTCTCTGGGTAATAATTACTACTACGGCAAGATGCTGACCGATGAAAATCAGACAAGCTGGGCTCAAGCTGTAAACCTGGTATTTCCCAATCAGCAAGATCGGGGAGCACACGTGAATATTAGTGGCATCGCCCTCACTAAAGCCGCACCGAATAAGGAAAATGCCATCAAATTGATGGAGTTTTTGTCTGAGGATTTAGCGCAACGCATGTATGCCGAACAGAATTTTGAATACCCGGTGAAGTCCGGCGTCAATCCTTCAGGTTTAGTGTCTTCCTGGGGTGAATTCGATGCAGACCCGCTGCCCCTGGATAAGATCAGCCAGTATCGTCGGGCAGCTTCCAAGCTAGTGGATAGAGTCAACTTTGATGGCTAATAGAAAGCAAGGTAAGTGAAAGCAAGTTAAATGGAAATCAATAACCGCGAGCCCAGACAAAGCGATGCCGCATAAAGACCCATGCAAAATGATATAAGAAGCTGACGATTGAGCACTTTAACTCAAGCCAGAATGTCTTTGCTCAGTCGCCGGGACCGCACCAGTCACCGTGGGTGGTATGTGGTGACTGGGTTGGTGGCTTCCATTTGTGCACTGCCGCTGATGGCTGTTGTCTATACCGCCTTCTTTCCGCAAGAGAATATCTGGCCTCATTTAGCTGAAACCGTGCTACCGCGTTACTTGTGGACCACCTTTGTGCTGTTGACTGGAGTGGGTTTGCTCGCCACTGTATTTGGTCTTATCAGCGCTTGGCTGGTTGCTCATTTCAGCTTTCCGGGTAAACGTCTGTTTTCCTGGGCATTGTTGTTGCCTTTTGCGGTTCCCGCCTATGTGATCGCCTATGTGTACACGGATTTACTCGAGTATTCGGGCGCAGTTCAAGTGACTTTCAGGTACTGGTTTGGCTGGGAAATGCCTACAGACTACTGGTTTCCTGAAATCCGCAGTACTGGAGGGGCGATTCTTATGTTTTCCCTCGTGCTATATCCTTATATTTATCTCACCTGCCGTGCCGCCTTGCTGGAGCAATCAGAGAGTATGGTGTTGGCCAGTCGCTCGCTGGGTGTGGGTACATTTAAAACGCTGTTTCGTATTATATTGCCAGTCATCCGGCCTTCGCTGGCGGTTGGCCTGGCCTTGGTGTTAATGGAAACCCTGAATGACTATGGCACGGTCAGTTATTTTGCGGTGCAATCGCTGACCGCAGGTCTCTACGATACCTGGCTTAGTATGGGTAATTTAGGTGGTGCGGCGCAAATTGCCAGTTTGTTAGTTGGTATAGCCTTTTTGTTGCTGTACCTTGAGCGATTTAGCCGTCGACGTATCAAGACTTTTCAATCCGGCGTGCGCAAACGGCCACTGAGGCCGCGTAAGCTCTCACCAGTTAAGGCAGTGTTGGCGGCCGCCTTCTGTGGTTCGCTGGTGTTCTGTGGTTTTATCGTGCCGGCTGGCTTGTTGAGTTACTACGCGGTGATCTATTTTCAGCAAAGCTGGACGCCAGAGTTCCTTGACTATGCCATTAACTCCCTGACACTTGCTTCCAGTGCGGCTCTCTTGTTGGTTGTGTTGGGCGTGACCCTGGCCTATGCCCTTAGAATTGCACCGAGTGTCTTTAATCAAACTATGGTGAGACTGGCTTGTGTGGGTTATGCAATGCCGGGTGCCGTGCTGGCTATTGGTGTTATCGTGCCACTGGGCTGGTTGGATAACAGGATTAATCAATACACCGAGTATTATTTCAATTTCAGTCCGGGTCTGGTCTTCAGCGGTACAGTAATAGCGATTCTTTATGCCTATTCTACCCGTTTTCTAACGGTGTCAGTTGGCTCTGCCGAAAGTGGTCTGGCGCGGATTACCCCGTCTATGGATCAGGCATCCAGAACCTTGGGTAAAGGTTCCACCCAGACCCTGCTGCGGGTGCATCTGCCTCTGCTACGCAAGAGTATACTGACGGCAGCGTTGATTGTATTTGTGGACTGTATGAAGGAATTACCAGCGACTTTGCTGTTGCGGCCATTTAATTTCGAAACCCTGGCTACTTATGTATACCAGTATGCTTCCGATGAGTTACTTGAACAGAGCGCGTTAGCCGCATTATTTATCGTACTAGCCGGGTTGTTACCCGTATTGCTACTCAACAGGGCCAGTGCGCGTCAGCAATGATTGATGGGGTGGTTTCTTCAACGCTTTTTTTAAAGCTTCTTTGGACCTTTAACGACGTCCTTGTCGTGCCAGTCATTTTCCTGACTAATCACCAGGCTATTCCCAGATAACTAGCTGCTTCGCTGCATACCACTGATCCATATGAGGGTTGTACTCGTTCTCGATGGCATTGCGCTTCATTTTCATGGTTGGAGTCAGGAACTCATTATCAATGCTCCATTGATCTTTTACTATGATGACGAATTGCAATTGTTCGTGAGGGTCAACACTGGCATTAACCTCTTGTGTCAGTGCTGATAATTCGGCTTCAAAGGTCTCTCTGAAAGCCGGGTCGTTGCGGCGCGGGAATTTGCTATCTGACAGCATGACGAGGCAGCAGGGCTGGCCATAATCTGCCCCGGCAACACAAGCCATTTCAATATCTGCATGGGCCACCATTTTGGTTTCGATTGGCGCAGGAGCGACATATTTACCCTTGCTGGTTTTGAACAGCTCTTTGGTGCGACCGGTGAGTCTGAGGCGGCCCTGTGCATCAATTTCACCCCGGTCTCCAGTACGAAGCCAGCCGTCTTCAGTAAAGGTTTCCTTGGTCTTGTCCGGTTCTTTGTAGTAACCCATCATGGTGCCAGGGCTTTTTACCTGCACTTCGCCTTCTTCACTGATGCGATGTTCTACAGAGGGCATGGTTTCACCCACATAGCCTACCTTGGGGCGGCCGGGCTTGGTCATATGCGAATAGGCAAAGTTCTCTGACATGCCATAGCCTTCCAATAGTTCAAGGCCCATTTTGTGAAACCAACCCAAGATATCCTGTGACAGCGGAGCGGAACCACTACCAGCGATGCGGGTGTGCTCAAGACCCAAAGATGTCAACACCTTCTTCTTAATCACCCGGTTCAATAAGGGGATTTTAAGTAGGGTGTTTAATTTCTGCTCTGGCATTTTTGCCAGTACTCCGGACTGGAATTTCGTCCACAGTCTTGGTACTGAAATGAAGACGGTGGGTCTGGCTCGTTGCAAATCTTCCAGAAAAGTCTCCAGAGAGTTTGAAAAGAAGACCCGGAAGCCTGCTACCAGAGAGGTCATTTCCAAAGCGTAGCGCTCAAACACATGGGATAATGGCAAATAGGAGAGCATGCGATCATCTTTGTTCAAGCTCAACTCTTTTGCCATACCTTCTGAAGAAACGGACATGGCCTTAAATGAAGTCATCACACCTTTAGGCATACCAGTGGAACCCGAGGTGTAGATAATCGTCGCTAGTTCATCGATTTCCCGGGTTGGGCTGTCAGCCATTGGTTCGGCTTTACTGACAATATCATCCCAACTGATAAAATCAGTGGTGGGACTCAGTGGGAAGGAAATACAGGGTAATTTAGGATCGACGCCGGCCTTCATGGTGTCCCAGTCATCTAATTTGCCGACAAACAGCACCTTAGTTTCACTGTGGTCCAGGATCTGCTTAACGCTGTCAGCGTGCAGTGTGGGGTAGAGTGGAATGGAAATATGCCCAGCCATCCAGATGGCCAAATCACTCATAATCCAGTGCGCGCAGTTTTTAGAAATAATGCCGATTTTTGATTTTTCAGGCAGGTTGAGTGACTTTAAATAGGTGGCCATGCGCCGGACTTCCTGGCCGGTACGCGCCCAGGTATATTCTTCGCAAGTGCCATCGCCCATTGGCTGAGTCATATAGAGATCGCTGGGCCTGACTTTTTCCCAGTGATAAAAACGTTGGAGAGGGGTCGGTACGTTCGTCGTTAGCGCCATTTTGTCCTTTGCCTTTAATCTGTTTAAGTGTTGTCAGAACAATGGTTTATGGTTGTCGATGTTGCCTCTGCAATAAGCGTTGCCGGGGTGGCTCCGACTGCCTGCTAATGGTTGTTCAAATCAACCTTGGAATGGAATCCTTGTGCAAGCATTTCGTTACAGTATTGTCATGTTCAATTTGGACTACTTAGATGAACTACTTGGATCAACCTAACTACTTTAAGCCGGCCGCTAGTCTACCTTAGAATTTCCAGACTGCAGAAAGATTTTTAACTTGTTAGTGAAAATTCATAATTTTTTTGGCTCTGATAGGGGCTTTTAGACGCAAGTATTGCTTTCAATCCCAGCGACAATAACAGAAAATCGGTGCCCAATGGCTGTCTTTCCTGCTGAATCTTTGGCAGGGTATAGAAATTGATTGTGGAGTAAAACATGCGGGACAAGACTTTGCTTTACTTTCCGGATTCTCTGCTGCTTTCTGCAATCGTAGTAGTCGGATTGGTGTGGGCTTGCATTGGCCAGGTTGTAGCTGCCGATAAGGCCGGCAAGCTGGTAGCCATCACTCAAATCGTCGAACATCCGGCTTTAGATGCCTGCCGCCAGGGGGTCAAAGATGAATTAGCTGATCGTGGGTTTGTGGTGGGCAAAAATCTGCAGTGGATGTACGAAAGTGCTCAAGGAAATCCTGCGACCGCCAGTCAGATCGCAAAGAAATTTGCTGGCGCGGAACCGGATGTCATCGTCGCCATTGCGACACCTTCCGCCATATCGGCCGCTGCCGCCGCGCGCAACACAACCATCGTTTTCTCGGCAGTCACTGATCCGGTGGGAGCCAAGCTAGTACAGTCGCTGCAGCAACCCGGTGGCAGAATCACCGGCACGACCGATATGCTGCCCATCGACAAGCATATCGACCTAGTGCTGAAGATTGTTCCCGACGCCAAGCGTATCGGTACGATTTACAATCCCGGAGAAGCTAACTCCGTTAGCTTATTGGAACGAACCCGGCAAGTGCTCGGCAGTCTTGATATCAGGCTGGAAGAAGCGGCCGCCACCAGGAGTTCGGAAATTCTCAACGCCGCCCGCTCATTAGTGGGCAAAGTGGATGTTATTTATTTGCTTACCGACAATACAGTTATTTCGGCGGTAGAAGCTGTTATCAAAGTGGGCGAGCGCAACCAACTACCGGTCATCGCTGCCGATACTGATACTGTTAAGCGAGGTGCTATCGCTGCCTATGGTTTTAATTATTATGATGTAGGGCGTCAGACCGGTGCTATCGTTGCAGATATTCTGGAGGGACAATCACCCGCTGCTATTCCCGTGGCGGGAGTTGAAAAGCTTGAGCTGTTTATTAATCCTGGTGCCGCCGACCGAATGGGTGTATCGCTACCAGAAAAGCTGCTGAATTCGGCCAAAGTGGTGGTTCAATAGGTAAATTGTTTCGCCGTCTTGCAAACGAATGTCGTTCGGGTTGCTCACTGCACAGTCCTTGTAAATGCTGGTTACTAGTCGGGGTATTGGTTGAGTCAAATCGCCTTTTTTGGCGCCTTAGAAACAGGGCTGATATTTGCGCTGGTTGCCTTCGGTGTTTTCATTTCTTTTCGTGTGCTCGATTTTCCTGATTTGACCGTTGATGGCAGCTTTCCTCTCGGGGCGGCGGTGTCGGCCACCTTGATTGTTAGCGGTTATAACCCTTGGCTGGCGACTTTGGTTGCTACTTTTGCGGGCTGTTTGGCGGGTACTGTCACGGCCTGGATGAATGTGAAGCTGAAAATACTGCATCTACTCGCCTCTATCTTGACCATGATTGCGCTTTACTCTATCAACCTCCGCATTATGGGTAAGCCAAATACTGCCTTGCTGGGTGATGTCACTGTTTTAACGCATTTTGAGCAACTGGGGTTACCTTATTACCAATCCACCCCTCTGGCTTTTTTTATCATCGTGTTGCTGGTGGCGGTGACACTGCTGCTGTTCCTAAAGTCAGAATTGGGTCTGGCCATGCGAGCCTCCGGGGCCAACCAGAGCATGGCTCAGGCGCAAGGCATCGCCACAGGAATGATGACTGTAATGGGCATGGCTTTATCCAATGGCATGGTCGCATTGGCCGGAGCTTTGTTTGCTCAATCACAAGGCTCTGCCGATGTTACCATGGGAGTGGGTGTGATTGTGGTGGGCTTGGCATCGGTGATTGGAGGGGAAGCTATTCTAAGCCCAAAAACTTTATTGCGGGCGTTGATTGCTTGTGTTTTGGGCTCCATACTTTATCGGTTGGCAATAGCGCTGGCGCTGAATGCAGACTTTATAGGTTTGAAAGCACAAGACCTGAACTTGATCACTGCCGTGTTGGTGGCGGTGGCGATTGTGATACCGCAATTGAAGAATAGGTTTAGTCGTCGTCTGGGAGGCTCGGCCTGTGATTCGCGTTGAGGATTTACATGTGCGTTTTGGCCGCGGCACGCCTCTGGAAGTCCACCCATTGCGCGGCATTTCGGTCGTGATTCCACAATCCCAGTTTGTTACCGTCATCGGTAGCAATGGTGCTGGTAAAAGCTCGCTGTTAAATGCGCTGGCTGGCGACATTAGCCCTGAATCCGGTCGCATAATTATTAGTGATCAAGACGTTACTCAGTGGCCCACCCACCGGCGGGCGAAGTCTGTGGCGAGGGTGTTTCAGGACCCGAAAATGGGTACATGTGAAAGTCTGACGTTGGAAGAGAACCTGGCTCTCGGCTTGACTCGTGGTAAAAGACGAGGCCTTAAAGCTGCGCTCAGGAAACAACATGTTGCGTCCTTAAAGGAACTAGTGGCCAGCCTTGGTTTGGGTCTTGAAAACCGTTTGAAAGATACCATTGGCTTGTTGTCTGGTGGTCAAAGACAAGCCTTGAGTTTACTGATGGCCACCTTACAACCCGTGGATATTCTCTTGCTTGATGAGCATACCGCTGCTCTTGATCCGAAAACTGCTGCTTTTGTGCTCAAGTTAACAGCGGATATTATTGCCAAAGAAAAGCTCACGGTGCTGATGGTGACTCACAGTATGCAGCAAGCCCTTGCCTATGGTGATCGCACGTTGATGCTGCATGAAGGTCAGGTTATTTTTGATATTGATGGGCCTGAGCGGAAGCGCTTGCAAGTGGCAGATTTACTTAAACTATTTGAGCAAAAGCGTGGTGAAAGTTTATCTGATGATGCTTTGTTGCTAGGCTAGTGCTCATCCAGAAACGCCAGTTTTTGATGGGCACTAACGCAGTACAAGGAGGTACTGCCAAAATCGATCGTCTAAGTGATTGATTTTGCGAGCAAAGTAAAATCGATATTTTACTTTGCGACTCCGCGAAACGGCATGGAAGCCGTTTCAGGATGAAAACCAGATAGTGTATTTTGATAGAGAAAAATAGAGACATTCAGTAATTTTGCGTTAGCTTTCAGTCTTTTAAATTAACTTGCTTCAACTTCGAGTAGCGGAGTATTTCGGCTTTAGAGGGAGACGAAGTAATTTAGTCATCAGGCCATTGATTGTTTTTTCAACTATCGAGCAATTTTTGAGTGATTTTTGAGTAGCCACGAACTAAAAAAGTATAAATATAAATGAACGAATTTCTGGCCTTGTTGGGACTTATTCTGTTGGTGGTGATTGTTTTCAGACTATCGGTTTGGTTGATTGGTATCGACCGCGCCGCTAAAGTTTTTCCGGGTAAACGGGAGGTCGTAACAACGGGAAGTTGGGGTGTATTGTATGTTAATGGTGAAACCCGTGAAGGTTGGGTGCGTATGCTGAACTGGCGTTTCAGCATTGAAGGTGGTGTACTTTTTATCAATCCGGCACCACAAATTCCTTTGCTATGGTTGCTGCCACCACTTGCGATTCCATTATCAGAAATGACTGAAATTTATAGCCCCGGCGCATGGTTTAGTGGTGGTTGGAGAAAGGCTTATCTGGTGCAGCGTGCAGGCATTAAAATCAGGTTGCCTGAGGAGGTGTCGGCACAAATCAAGCTGGAATTGAACCGGCTAACCAGCCGCCAATGAGCTGGTTGGGTGGCGTGGCAGCATGATTGAAATGGCAGCGGCCAGCAGGATGAATACCATGGAAATGAGCAAGCAGGCCGTTAACCCATAAAGTTGGAATACCCAGCCGGAGAGGACTGTCCCCGTTAACCGCCCCATGGCGTTGGCCATGTAGTAAAAGCCCACATCCAGTGATACGCCATCCGCATTAGCGTAGCTGACAATCAGGTAGCTATGCATGGAAGAATTGACAGCGAACAGGGCACCAAAGAGCAATAAACCCAGAAGCAGGCTAATACCAGGAGCGAGATTGAAAATGAAGGTAAGGGCAATCATGCCAGGGACAAATGCCAGGGTTACTGCCCATAAAAAAGCCGTTTTACCATCGGGTAGTTTACCTTGTTGCTTGCCGGTAAAGCGAGGCGCTATGGATTGCACAAAGCCGTAGCCGATAATCCATAGGGCTAAAAATCCCCCAACGCGCCAATGGTCCCAGTTAAATTCAGAAGCGAGATAGACGGGCAGGGCGACCACAAACCAGACATCTCTGGCCCCAAACAAGAACAAGCGGGCGGCAGACAGACTGTTAATGGCTTTACTCTTTGAAAATATCTGGCTGAATTTTGGTTTGATCTTGGCTCTACCTAAATCTTTCCTTAGTAAGACAAAACTCAATATCCAGATCAAGCTAAGGATTGCTGCCATGGCGCCTACAGCACCTTGAAATCCAATCCAGGTTAGCAGACCTCCACCGAGAAAAAAACCTACGCCTTTCAAGGCATTTTTTGATCCTGTGAGTAAGGCGACCCACTTGAATAGGCTACCTTGGGCGTCATCGGGAACCAGTAATTTAATGGAACTCTTGGCGCTCATTTTATTGAGGTCTTTGGCAATCCCCGAAAGCGCCTGAGCCGCCATGACCCAAATGACAGTTAGCATGTCAGCGGGTACTAACAGCATGGATAAAGCAATGACTTGCAAACCCAGACCGATATTCATGGTTCGGTTCAGACCCAGATGAGCGCCCAGCCAACCCCCGAGTAAATTGGTGACCACACCAAAAAACTCATAGAACAAGAACAACATGGCAATCTCTATGGGGGAATAGCCTAGCTGGTGAAAGTGCAGGACCACCAGCATTCTGAGCGCGCCATCAGTTAAGGTAAACGCCCAGTAGTTTCCAGTAATCGCCAGATATTGCCTGACTTCAGGCGATAAGGAGGCAAGCCCGTCAGAGGGTGGGGCAGGAGTTTGAGTTGGGTGTGGCATGGAATTAATTCACTCGGTCCAGGTCTGATTGGCCAGCGAGGGCTGATCAGAGCGCCCCACCTTACGTGTGAGTTCTGCGGTGCGATTAGCGTAGCCCCATTCGTTATCGTACCAGACGTACAGTTTTACCTGAGTGCCGTTGACCACCATGGTTGACAGTGCATCGACCACACTGGAGCGGGGATCCGTTTTGTAGTCTACAGAAACCAAAGGACGTTCTTCAAAACCCATAATGCCATCGAGTTCCCGGTTGGCAGCATTTTTTAGCAGCGTATTCACTTCGTCGATATTAGTGGCGCGTTCAACCTCGAATACACAGTCGGTCAGCGAAGCATTGGCCAGCGGCACCCGCACGGCGTGACCATTCAGTTTCCCTGTTAATTCCGGGAAGATGTGAGTAATGGCAGTGGCGGAACCGGTGGTCGTCGGAATCAGGCTGATACCGCAGGCGCGTGCACGCCGCAGATCCTTATGGGCGGTGTCCAGAATGACCTGTGTGTTGGTAATGTCGTGAATAGTTGTCATAGATCCATGCTTGATTCCCAGTCCCTCATGGATGGTTTTAACCACGGGTGCCAGGCAATTAGTGGTGCAGGAAGCCGCTGTGACAATGGGATATTGGTCGGGATGATAAAGGTGGTCGTTGACACCCATCACCACGTTTAAGACGCCGGGTTCCTTGACTGGTGCGGTGACCACCACACGTTTGACTCCTTGATCCAGATAAGCTTGCAGTATTGCCTTTGATTTCATCGCTCCAGAGGCTTCTATTACCACGTCGCAGCCAGACCAGTCGGTATCAGCAATGGTAGTGTTTCGGCTGCACGGAATAGTGGTGTCGTTGATGTTAAGAATCCCTTGTGAATTGCCACTGGCCTGGTGATGCCAGCGGCCATGAACAGAATCAAATTTGAGTAAATGAGCCATTGTGGCCGCATCTCCAGCAGGCTCATTGATGTGGACAAATTCCATGTCCTGCCAATCGAACGCAGCTCTGAAAGACAGTCGGCCCATACGGCCAAACCCATTAATACCTACTTTTATTGTCATTCTTTTTCCTCAAACAGGGTCGTCGGTGGTGGAGTGCGATTAACAACAAAGCAGTGTTCGCTCCGGTCGCTTTCCCATTTGATTGAGCAGCGCCAAATGGGGTTCGATCATCGCGAGGTTATGCTCCGTTGTCAGTGCCAGAATTGAAGTAACCCAAACGGGTAAGGAAGGATTTAAGCGGTAGAACACCCACTGGCCTTGTCTCCTGTCCAGTAGTAGTCCGCTTTTTTTTAACTGTGCTAAGTTGCGTGAAATCTTGGGTTGAATCTGTTGCAGGGCCTCACAGAATTCACAAACACATAATTCTTTTTCCAACTGGATCAGCATCATACATTTTAAGCGGGTCTCGTCGGTTAAAGACTTGTGTAGTTGAA
>JGI12048J13642_10734967_pt1 | contig 14953 bp, 8 predicted proteins | sample ElkSlonscriptome_16_FD_13642 | JGI IMG/M metagenome (IMG submission 13642)
AGCGGTCCTGCAAACTGAATGCGTGACCCGGAGCACGAGCAAGGAGACCCGGGGTCTCGACGTCATGCCGGTTCCTTCGTGAACAGCAGGTAGAGCACGGGCACGACGAGCAACGTGAGGAACGTCGATACGAGCAGGCCGCCGATGATGACCGACGGTCGGTGCGCACGTCGGTCCCGGGTTCCCGGCGCTGCGGGTACCGTCCTCGCGCCCGGCACCCGACGGCGGCAGGAGGCGCCCCGACCCTCGCTCCGCACCCCTGACGCAAAGGAGTTCGTGCTCCACCGCGAACCGGTCCGTAGCTTGGATGGCATCGGGTAGCCGGGCGTGTCTCGTCCGGTACCGTCACGCATTCCGGAGAGAGGGACGTCGATGGCGCAGGAAGACGAGTTCGGAGCCGGGCTGGACAACGCCTTCGAGGTTCTGGGGATGGATGAGGAGGCGCCCTCCGAGCGCCGAGGATCCTCGGGTCGGCGGCGGGGGCGTGACGACGAGGAGGCGGAAGAGTTGACGCTCCGCTTCGTGGACCGTGAGGGCGTACTCCTCCTGGACGACGGCACACTGCCGCCCCTCCCGGACGAGCGCCGTCGAGGGCGGCGAGGGACGTCGGAGGACGCGGTGTGGGAGCGGGATCTCTCCGCGCTCCCGCGAAACCAGATCGGCGAGTGGATCCGGAAGCTCGACCACAAGCTCACGCCGAGGACGGGGCTCAGGGCGTACGATCCGAAGGAGGAGGGGTGGCACGAGCGGACCTCCGCCGGCCCCGATCCGGCGGACGCTCCCGATCTCTCCGGAGTGAAGCGCGTGCTCCTCCTGGTCCACGGGACGTTCAGCCATTCCGGCGCCCTCCTGAAGCAGATCGTGGAAGAGGACTCGGGGGCGGGAGAGAACTTCCTCGACTGGGTCGCCACGACGTACGACAGGGTGCTCACCTTCGACCACCCGACCCTCGCCTCCAGCCCGGTGATCAACGCGCATGCGCTGGCCCGCGCCCTCGGCGACTACGGGGGAGATATCGACGTCGTCTGCCACAGTCGTGGCGGCCTCGTCACTCGGTGGTGGCTGGAGGGCTTCGACCGCGGCCCGGGGCGTCGTCGGGTCGTCTTCGTCGCATCTCCGCTGGCCGGGACGGGACTGGCTGCACCACCCAACCTGCGCTCCTCTCTGAGCATGCTGAGCAATGTCGCGCGGGCGCTGGGTACCGCTGCCGCGGCCGCACCCTTCCTCGTCTTCGTGTCGGGGGTGTTCAAGGTGGTGGGGTCGGTCTCGAATCTGGCCGCGAAGACGCCTGCGCTGGACGCGGCGGTGGCCCTCGTACCCGGGCTGGCCGCGCAGCAGCGGGTAGGGAACACACCCGAGATCCACAGTCTCCGCGCCGCTCCGCCGGATCCGGCGGGCCTGTACTTCGCGGTACGTGCCAACTTCGAGCCGGTCGCGCCGGGGTGGAAGTTCTGGAAGTACTTCCGGGCCGACCAGGCGAAGAACATCGGCGCGGACACCATCTTCACGGGCCACAACGACCTCGTGGTCGACAGCGGCTCGATGGTGGAGCTGTCCGATACGGTGGTCATCCCCGGTGGACAGGTGCTCGACTTCGGCACGACCGACGTGGTGCATCACACGAACTACTTCAGCAACGAGCGCACGCTCCGCTTCATCGAGGATGTGCTCAGCGACGGGCCGGGTCTCCATGCCTGAGCGGGGACTTCGCCTCGATCCCCTGGTGGAGCTCGCGGGACGTGAGGGCGCCGACCCCGTGGAGCGGGCACGCGCGTGGCGATGTGCAGTGCGCTTTCCGAGAGAACCCGACATGGACCGGCGCCTCGACGGGCTCTTCCCGGGACTCGTGTCCGCCCAGGACGATCCCGACGAGCTCCGCCGGCTCCTCGAGTGCGCGCGGGAACTCCCTCTTCCGGAGGTCCTGCGGGTGGCGGGATCGCTCGAGCAGTCTCCCGACCGCGTGGTGCAGGCGGAGGCCCGTCGACTCCTCGCGGGGTCGGCGGGGGGAGGCGCCTACCTCAACCTTCTGGAGAGGACGCTCACCCGTAGGGATGCGGAAGACGCCTTTGCCCTCGCCTGCGTGCAGCGACCCCCGCAGGTGCCCGACAGTCTGATCGCTGCGCTGACCTCGGCCGAAGAGGACCAGCCGGGTGACCCCGTCCCCTTCTGGTGCGCTGTCGCGGCAGCGCGTCACGGACGAACCGGTCGCCTGGTCGACTACGCAACCGGCCACCGCGAGGGACCCAACTTCACGTGGGGCGCGCCCGGCCCGGCCTACGAGCGCCTGGCCTCGGTCCGACCCCTCCCCCCCGCCCTGCTCGTCGAGATGCTGCGGGCCGCAGGGATCGATGATCCCACCGATGCGGATCAGGTTCGTCGCGGCAACCTCCTGCTCTGGGGGCTGACGGGAATCGCCGATGCCTTCGGTGACGTGCCCGAAACGACAGAATCCGATCCGATCCGCGGCAGGGAGGAGTCGCCGGGCGTGGTCGAGACCGACGATCCCGGGGCATCGGTCCTGAAGCTGCTCTCTCGCCTCGAAGGCGAGAAGGCGCTCAGCGAGTCGCCCGAGTGGGTCATCGGGGAGGGAAACGCGATCATCCAGCGGGCGATGGACGTGCCACCGATGGACGACCGCGCGCTGGGTCGCGCGATCCTGCGAACGGTGGGCCGCCCGCACGGGTTGGACACGGCGCAGCTCAGCGCCCTCGCATATCGATTCGGGAGCGTGAACGCCCTCATCGAGGATGCGGCCGCCGACCTCGGGGCACCCGGACGAGAGGCCTTCCTGAGCTACCTGGCGGACGAGACCGCCGGTCGCGCGGCCACCCCCTTTCGTGGCTCCGGCGGCGGCGGCTCCGCAGATCCGGAGGCCGTACGCTACCTCGCCGGGCTCATGCAGCCCGGGGGTGCCTCACCGCGGCAACCCGCGAAAGGGCATGACGGTCAGGCTGCCGAAGAGCGCGGCGGCGCGAGCAGTGGGGCCCATCCGCCCACATCCGCTCCGATGCCTCCAGCGTCGATGCCGGCAGCCTCGCCGCCTCGACCGGACCAGCAGCAACAACAACAGCAGCAGCAGCAGCAACAACAGCAGCAACAACAGCAGCAACAACAACAGCAGCAACAACAACAACAACAGCAGCAGCAACAACAGCAGCAACAACAACAGCCGCAACAACAACAACAGCAACAACAACAACAACAACAGCAGCAGCAGCAACAACAACAGCAACAACAACAACAGCAGCAGCAACAACAACAACAGCAGCAACAACAGCAGCGGCAGCAACGGCAGGAGCCGACCCAGGTACCGATGGCGATGTCGGTCGGTCCCGAGAGGCCCCCGGCCGCTGCGCCTCCCCGGATGCTCACCCGCACTCCGCACATGGACCTCGACGCCGATGCACCGGTGGCTCCCGGCACCCTCATCGAGGTCGCGGTATGGACCGATCAGGAGGCGGCGCGCGACGGGGAGGCGGTCGCGCCTGTGCGGGTGTCGCTGCCCGAGGGGATCGACGAGATCGAGCTCCGTGTTCGGCTGGTGACAACGGGACACCTGCGGGTCGTGGGCCCCGAGGTTCGGGCGCTGACGCTCGACTGGAACCACGCCCGGAGCGCCGCGACCGCCCGCTTCACGGTCGAGGTGCGTTCGCTCGAAGAGTTACGGGCGCAACTCGCGGAGGGCGCGGACGGGCGGGAAGCCGGCATCATGGCGCTCTTCGACCATGCGGGTCGCCCGTCGGGGTCCGTGGCGAGGCGGATCACCCTCGATCTGCCGGCCGACGTGTCCACGGATCGCCCTTCCGCCGCAGACGAGCCCCCGGAGGAAGCACCCGCGGAGCTCGAGGTCGATTCCGCCGCCATGGCGGCCGACCTGCAGGTGACGATGGTGCACATTCCCGGAGATCCGCGGGACCGGTTTCTCTGCACGGTCACCTCCCCTCATGTGGATCTGGGGCTGGAGCCGGAGCCGTGGCACGCGGGAGAGGGTAGGGCCGTGGTCGACGAGGCGCTCGGTCGCTTCATCGACGCCGACCCGAAGCACCGCGCTTCCGAGCTGCGGGGGGCGGGCTACGGGTTCTTCGAGAACGCTCCCACGAACTTCCAGGCGTACTTCTGGCACCACCACGACCATGTGCCCGGCTTCGAGACGATCTCGATCGTCACGACCGAAGACACTCTGCCGTGGGAGTTGATGGTGCCCACGCGAGACGACCCGGGGGACGACGATCCGATCTACCCCCTGGGCGTCGAGTACGACATCGGGCGGTGGACGAGCCCGAAGGTGAAGGCCGCCCCGCAGCGGATCCCGCTCGGGCGGGGGATCGTGGTGGCACCCCGCTACAGGAAGCTTCACCTCGAGTGGGCGGAGGACGAGGTCAAGGCGGTCTCCGAGGGGTTTGGCGCGACCGCCCTGACCCCGGCCAGTGGAGATGATCTGGAGCAGGCGCTCTACGACGGTGACCCGGGCCTCTTTCACTTCGTCGGGCACGGCTACGCGGAGGGGGCCTTCCAGGAGTTGGCCCTCGACAACGACGAGCGGATCGGCGAGAACGTCCTCCGCGATTGGCTGAAGCTCTCCCGCTATCTGCGACGGGGACCGACGCTGGTCGTCCTGAACGCCTGCGAAGTGGGTCGACCCGAGCCCCGACTGATGGGCTCGGGCGGCATCCCGGCGGTCTTCATCGCGGAGCGCGCGGCCGCGGTACTCGCACCGATCTGGAGCGTGAAGGACTCGGTCGCGAAGGACGTCGCGGACCGCTTCTACGCGGCGCTGCGAGAGCGGCCGGGCGTTCCGATTCCGCGGATACTGCGGGAGATCCGACGACTCTCGTACGGCCGCGGGGACGACGTCGAGGACAGCTACGCCGCGTACTGCTTCTACGGAGACCCGCACGCGACGGCGGAGATCAGCCCGGCGGAGTAGGTGGTACCGGCCACCAGATCGACCCCGATCGGTTACGGCTTCGTCTCCTCCCCCTGCGGAGTCCGTCACCGGCGGACGGCAACTTGGACATCCTGCCTCCGTGCGGTCGGTGGCGGGCCGGGCCCCCGGGGCCGGAATCCGAGTCGTCTTCCAGGAGTTCGCATGTTTCGCCGAGCCACGCTGGTCCTCGCCCTGATCGCCCTCGCGGCGTGTCAGGACGAGCCTGTAACCCCCACCTCTCCCGAGTACGAGTCGATCGACGCGACGGCGGATATCCTCGCACGCGGCGATATCTTCGTTCTCACCCTGCTTCACAACAACGATGGCGAGTCCGCGCTCCTCCCCGACGGCGAGATCGGTGGGGTGGCACGATTCGCGAGCCTGGTCGAGAAGCTCCGATGGGGCGGCGAGCGGTGCCTCTCCTTCTTCCGGAACCCCCTCCGCAAGTGCGACGCGATTCTCGTCTCGTCCGGCGACAACTTCCTCGCGGGTCCGCAGTTCAACGCCAGCCTGGAGCTTCCCGCGGGGACGCCCTTCTACGACGCCGTCGCCCTCGATCGGCTGCGGTACGACGCGGTCGCGATCGGGAACCACGAGTTCGACTTCGGGCCGGACGTCCTCGCCGACTTCATCGGCGGATTCGAGGAGTCCGCGCCCCCCTTCCTGAGCGCGAATCTCGATGTGTCTGGGGAGCCGGAACTCGCTGCGCTCGAGGCCAGCGGTCGGATCGCCCGAAGCGTGATCGTGGAGACCTCCGGCGGACCGGTGGGGATCATCGGTGCGACGACCCCGCGTCTTGCCACGATCTCCAGCCCACGCAGCGTGCAGGTCGACCAGGCCGTCGCCCTGCGGATCAACGCGGAGGCCGAAGCGCTCGAAGCCAGCGGCGTGGACCGGATCATCCTCATCAGCCACCTGCAGAGCCTGGAGGAGGACAAGGCGCTGATCGGGCTGCTGCGTGGCGTCGACATCGTGGTGGCGGGCGGCGGCGACGAACTCCTCGCCTCGCGACGCTCCCGCCTGCTACCGGGAGATGAGGCGGTCGACGACTACCCGGTGATCGTGCGCGACGCCGCGGGGCACCGTGTGCCGGTCGTGACCACTGCGGGGAGCTATCGCTACGTGGGACGTCTCGAGGTGGTCTTCTTCAAGGGCCGCGTCATCTGGTTCGATCGGAACTCGGGGCCCGTCGCCGTCGTCGGGCGCGGCACCGACGCGCAGATCGAGGCGGACGTCGAGGCTCCGGTTGCTGCCTCGGTGGCCGATCTCGCCAGCAACGTCATCGGATCGACGGGCGTCGGTCTCGACGGCGTCCGGGCGAACATCCGTACCCGCGAGACCAACCTCGGGAATCTCATCGCCGACGCACATCTCGCGGTCGCGCGTGATCTCGGCCCCAGCTTCGGCATCGCGAGTGTGGATGTCGCGCTCCAGAATGGCGGCGGGATCCGCAACGACGACGTGCTCCCCGCCGGGCCGATCACCGAGCTGAACACCTTCGAGGTGCTCCCCTTCTCCAATGTGCTCTCCGTCGTCGAAGGGGTGAGCCGGGATCGCTTCAGGGAGATCCTCGAGAATGTGGTGTCGCGGGTGGAGTTCACCGACGGACGCTTCGCGCAGATCGCCGGATTCACACTGGAGTACGATGCTGCCGCGACCGCGCAGGTCATCGACGTGCCGACCGGCGCGATCACCACCGCTGGGGAGCGGGTGCGGAGCGTGACCCTCTCGGGCGGCGAGGCGATCGTGGTGGATGGCATCGTCCAGCCCGGTGCACCAATCAACATCGCAACGATCAACTTCCTCGCTGCGGGCGGCGACCAGTACCCGATGGCCGACCTCGCGTCGACCAACCTCGGCTTCACCTACCAGCAGGTACTGGAGACCTTCGTCGAGGATGCGAGTTTCCTCGGCGGGACCGTCTCCGCGACGGACTACCCGGCCGGCGGTGAGGGGAGGATCATTCGCCGGAACTGAGGTGCGGCCCGGAGCGGGCCACCGATCGGATCGGAGTGGGGGGAGCGGCGGAATCTCGTCGCTCCCCCCATGTCGTCTCTGCCTTGCCCATCCATGGCGCGATGTGATGCGACACAGTCGGGCGATCTGGTGTGACAGCGAGACTTCTGCGGCACGTCACGAGCCCGCGAGTCGCTCCTTCCATCGCTCCACCACCCGGTAGACGGTCGGCAGCACCAGGAGTGTCAGGAGAGTCGACGTGGCGATGCCACCGATGACCACGGTCGCCAGCGGGCGCTGCAGCTCCGCGCCGGGCGAGTTCGACAAGGCCATGGGAATGAATCCGAAGCTCGCGGCCAGGGCGGTCATGAGAACCGGGCGCAGGCGGGTTGCCGCACCCTCGAGCAGCGCCTCGTCGAGATCCCGACCCTCGTCTCGAAGCTGGTTCACGTAGCTCACCATGACCACACCGTTGAGCACGGCGATCCCGAATACCGCGATGAACCCGATGATGGCCGACGTACTCAGGTTGAGTCCCGCGATCCAGAGGGCGCCGATGCCCCCCACGAGTGCGAAGGGTACGTTGAGCATGATCAACGCGGCGTGGCGCACCGTTCCGAAGGCTCCGAAGAGGAGCAGGAAGATGACCACGACCGCTATCGGAAGAAGGATCGACAGGCGACGCAGCGCCGTCTGCTGATTCTTGTACTGACCGCCCCATTCCAGCGCGTAGCCTTCGGGCAGGCTCAGGTCCCTGGCGAGCACATCCGATGCCTCGGCCACGAAGCTGCCCACGTCGCGCCCCCTGATGTTCGCCCCGACCACGACCATTCGCTGGCCGCCCTCGTGAGCGTACGCTTCGGGCGACTCGTGACGCTCGACCCGGGCCACGGCACCCAGCGACAGCAGACCGCCCTCGGCTCTGGCTACCGGCAGCCGGGCCATCCGGATCGGGTCCACGCGGTTGCCTTCCGGGGCTCGCACGACCACGTCGATACGGCGGGGACCGTCCACGATCTGGGTAGCTACCGACGCACCGAGCGCCAACTCCACCTGGTGCCCGATCGCGTCGCTGGACAACCCGTACCGTGAGAGGGCATCGCGGTTCAGTTCGACTCTCATCTCCGACACCCGTGCCGCCGAGCTGACCTTGACGTCGGCCGCTCCGGGCACGGTCGGCAGAATCGCTTCGACCCGATGCGCCAGCGCTGCGAGACGCTCCGGATCCGATCCGAAGATCTTCACCCCCACATCCGTGGTGATGCCGGTCTCGGCCTCGTCGAGGCGCATCTGGATCGGCTGGGTGAAGGCATACTCGAGCCCCGGCACCTGTTGCAGGACCGAGTCCATCGCGGCCAACAGCGACTCCTTGCCGTCGACGGTCCACTGGTCCCGAGGCGTGAGCATGACGTAGGTGTCGCTCTCGTACGTGCCCATCGCCTCGGTGGCCAGGTCCGGTCGACCCAACTTGCTCACGACCTGATCCACCTCCGGGAGCTCCAGCAGCGCCGCTTCGAGTGCCGTGGAGAAGTCCGCGCCGGTCTCCAGCGCCGTCGAGGCGGGGCGCAGTCCCTGAACGAGGACGCTGCCTTCGTCGAGCCGGGGCATGAACTCGGTTCCCAGACGTGTGCCGCTGTAGACGGCACCGCTTACGAGGAGCAGAGCGACGCCGGCAACGGCGCCGGGCCGGGTCAGGGTGGCTGCGAGCAGTCCGCGGTATCCGTCTCTGAAGCGATCGAAGAGAGGGGTGTCGGGCTCCCTGGCATTCACCAGAAACATGCGGGCCGCGGCGGGCACGAAGGTCAGCGCGAGGAGGAGTGAGCCCAGGACTGCCGCGATGACGGTGAAGGCCATCGGCACGAACATCTTCCTCGACGTCCCCTCCAGGGCGAAGATCGGCAGATAGACGGCGATGATGATGGTGATCCCGAAGACGATGGGACGCCCCACCTCGGTGGCCGCTTCTCTCATGCGCCGGATAGCGCTCTTCCGGGACTCGTCGTCGGAGTCGGCCGCCGACACCTCGGAGCGACGCATGATGTTCTCGACCATGACCACCGATGCATCGACCAGGAGCCCGAAGTCCAACGCCCCCAGGCTCATGAGGTTGGCAGAGAACCCGAAGATGCGCATGGAGATGAAGGCCCACAGCATCGACAGCGGAATCACCAGCGCCACGATGACCGAAGCGGCCACATTGCGCAGGAAGGCCCACAGGAGGATGACCACGAGGGTCGCCCCCAGGAGAAGGTTCTTCTCGATGGTGTGTGTGGTCTGCTCCACCAGGTTGGCCTGGTTGTAGAACGGCACCAGCTCCACGCCGGCGGGAAGCGTCGTCCTGACCCGTTCCACACGCGCCTCGATGGCTGCGATCACGTCCTGGGCATTGGCACCCTTGCGCATGATCACCATCCCGGCGACCACCTCACCCTCACCGTCGAGCGTGACCGCACCCTGCCGGGGAAGCGGCCCGCGTTCCACCGTTGCCACCTCGTGCAGGAGAATGGGTGTTCCCTCTCGAGTCACCACGGGCACCTGCGCCAGCTCGGAGAGATCGGAGAGGCGCGCCTGCCCGCGGACCACGTGACGCTCTCCACGTGCCTCGACGTAGGTGCCGCCGAAGTTGCGATTGTTGGTCGCCACGGCCGCCTCCAGATCTCCGAGCGTCAACCCGGTACGGTCGAGGCGGAGCGGGTCCGAGATGACGTGGTACTGCTCCACGAACCCCCCCCAGGCGTTGACCTCGGCGACCCCCTCCACCGTCCGCAACTGCGGAGCGATCGTGTACTCCTGCAGCGTCTTCACCGCCATCAGGTCCCACGACGGGTCGGTGGAGCGCAGGACGTACTGATACACCTCGCCCATCGCAGTGGAGACGGGCCCGAGCGCCGGTCGTACGCCCGATGGCAGATCAGCCGCCACCCCTCCCAGCCGCTCCGCCACCACCTGTCGGGCGAAGTAGAGATCCACGCCGTCGTCGAAGATGACCTGTACCATCGAGAGGCCGAACTTCGTGGTAGAGCGAACGGACCGGGTGGCGGGCAACCCGAGGAGGGAGCGCTCGATGGGAAAGGTGACGAGCTGCTCCACATCCTCGGGTGCCATGCCCGGTGCCTCTGCGATGACGCTGACCGAATTGGCGGTCAGATCGGGAAAGGCCTCGAACGGAAGGCTCACGAAAGACCACAGCCCGACGACCATCAGTGTGGCGATACCACCCGCGATGAAGAGCTGCTGCCGAAGCGAGAAGCGGATCAGGCGCTCGATCATCCCTGGTCCTCCACCTCGCCGCCACGGTCGGCGGTCGCTTTCAGGAACGGAGCCCCGCCGACGACGACGCGCACCGCCTCACCGAGTCCCGTGACCAGGAGAGCTCCCCCCGCGAGGGGCTGAAGCTGGACCGGCACGGCCCGGTATCGTCCGGGTTCCTCCTCGACGAAGACGGACGGCTCGCCATCAACCTGCTGTACGGCCTCCCCGGGCAGCTCGACGCCGATTCGGGTATCCGCCTCCAGGAGCTCGACCCGGGCGAACATGCCGGGCCGGGCGCCGGCCGGGGCATCCAGGACTTCCACACGAACCTCCACGGTGCGTGTAGCCGGGTCGACCCGCCCTCCCACCCGAACCAGACGTGCCTGCAACGTGTCGCCGGGGTACGCCTGCAGCGTGACCCGGGCCTGCCCGCCCGGACGCAGCCGGGCGGCGAGGTCTTCGGGCAGATGGGCGGTGGCCCACAGGGGGGTCAGCGCTCCGACCTCCACGAGGGCATCGCCGGGGAGCACCGTGGACGAGGGCTCGACGAACACCTGGAGCACCACACCCGTCCGCGGCGCTCGAACCGTGACATCGCCCTCCGACGAGGGATCCAGATGACGCATCATCTCCTCACCCCGGCGCAACTCGGCCGCGGCTGCGTCGCGATCCGCGGTGCGCCGCTCGACCTCTTCACGGCTCACCGCCCCGGCCGCCAGGAGTTCGAGGGAACGGGCGAGTGCCCGCTCGGCATAGTCCATCTCCGCCCGAGCAGCGTCGAGATCGCGGCGGGCATCCAGCATCTCGTGGGAATGAATGAGGACCATCACGTCACCGACCTCGACCGGGTCCCCCGGCAGCACCCGCAGCCGTTCGACCCTCCCCTCCACGATGGAGCCGACGAGGGCGCGGGACGTATCCGGTGGATTCACCTCAGCCGGCACGGAGACCGGCACGGCGATCTCCGTGGGTGACACGGCCCGTACCGAGATCCCGGCCCGGGTACGCTGGGCCTCGGTGAGGATCACCACTCCGGACTCGGAGGGGGCGGCTGGAACCGCGGGCTCCTCGTCGGCCCCGCAGCCCGCCACGGCGGCAAGGGCCAGGGAAACCCAGATGCGAAGACTCGGAGCAGGATATCGAGCAGTCATGGGGTCTGCCTCCGCAGTGGCTCACAGAACAGGTCGGGTGTCGGTTCGGCTCCGCCGTACCGGCGGGCCCGGGCGCGCGCGACGAGCCATGCAGCCGCCCAGCGCTCCCGGGCTGCCAGCGCCTCGAGCCGGGCACGCCGTCCATCGAGAAGCTCCATGAGGGTGCCCTCTCCGAGTTGCCAGCGAGCCTCGACGGATTCGACGGCTCGCTCGAGGTCCGCGGCCCACCCGGGTGCGGTGAAGTGGCTGCCGGCGTCGGAGTGGGCGTCGAAGGCGGCATCTGCGGCAGCCCGATCCGCGGCCAGTTGGCGTCTCACGTCCCGCGCCTCGGCATCGGCGGCCCGCGCCTCGGAGCGCGCCGCATCGACGGCTCGAGACTGGCGATCGAAGAGCGGAAGCCCGACTGAGAATCCGGCGTAGAGCGCCTCGACGCCCATGGTCCGCCGCAGCCCCACCTCCGGGGAGATGTCCGGGATACGCCCGGCGAGAGCCCGGTCGAGATTGGCCGCACCCCCGGCGTTGCGGGCTTCGGCGAGGGCAATCTCGGGCGGCGGCAGGGCGCCGGGAGTCGCAGCCGGAACCGGGCAGCTTCCGCCCACCACCTGGAGCGGGGTGTCGGGTGGCTCCCCGACCATCAGGGCCACGCGAGCTCGTGACTCGGTGGCCTGGGCCTCATGTCTCGCGAGCCTTTCCCTGGCAACCGACAGGGCCAGGCGGGCCCGCGCGGCGTCGCCCTCCGATGCCCGGCCGGCGGCAGACTGGGCCCGCAAGGCGGTGGAAAGCTCCACAAGGGTGGCCACCTCCGTGGAGGCCTGGCGAGCCAGTCGCTCGTCGCGTCGTGCCGCAGCCACCGCGTCCACCGCCTGCACCACGGCGTCCGCGACCGCCAGGCGGGCCTGCGCCTCGGCTCCCTGCCGACCTGCGTCGGCGGCAGCGATACGGGCGCGGCGATCGCCACCCAGCGGAACGTCGAAGGTGAGGACGGCCTGGCCCTCCACGCCCCGCCATCCCGAAATGTTCGTCACCTCTTCCTCTGCACCGAGATTGTCGACGTTGACGGAGAGTCCCGGGTTCGTGAACGCCCGGGCCTGAGCCGCTCTGGCGGTTGCGGCATCGGAGCGAAGAAGCGCCGCAGACACCCCGGGAGCCCGGGTGAGGACCCTCGAGAGCATGGTGTCCGAAGGGAGGCGCACGGTGTCCGCCTGAACCAGGAGGAGGGCGGCAAATACCAGGCTCATCGAGTAGCTCCTCCACACGTGTCCAGAGACGTACATCGCGATCTACATCTCCGAAGGTACGGATCGAAGATGAACCCACGATGAACGCCGGACCGGGACACCCTCGTGCCCGGACCTTATCTTCCACGACATGAGGATTCTGTTGGTCGAAGACGACCCCCGACTCCGCGAGATCGTCGGAAGGGGACTGCGGGAGGCCGCGCACGCCGTCGACGAAGCGGGTACCCTTGCGAGGGCCCGCACGCTGGCGGCCATAGGGTCGTACGACGTGGTCGTGCTCGATGTGAATCTGCCCGACGGCTCGGGATTCGACCTGACCCGTGCCTGGCGCGAGGAGGGGGCGGCGTGGCCGATTCTCCTCCTGACGGCACGCGACGACGTCGAAGACCGGGTCGAAGGCCTTGATGCCGGGGCCGACGATTACCTGGTCAAGCCATTTGCCCACACCGAGTTACTCGCACGTTTACGCGCATTGGGGCGCCGGTCGGCAGATACTCTGCCCCCACTTCTCGAGATCGACGGGCTCGTCGTCGAGCCCGGAGCCCGCACGGCTCGCTATGACGACATCCCGCTCGAGCTCACCACCACCGAGTATGCTCTGCTCGAGCTTCTCGCCCGCCACGTCGGGCAGGTACTCGGCCGGGAGCGGATCAGCGCCTCGGTGTGGGACGCGAACTACGATCCCCTCTCGAACATCATCGACGTATATATCGCCCGCCTGCGCCGAAAACTCGCCGCGGCGGGGTCCAGCGACCTGATCCACACGGTTCGTGGTGCCGGATACGTGCTGGATCCCCAACGTTCCGAGGCCTCATGAGATTGCCCCTTCGTGTTCGCCTCGGCCTCCTCTTCACCGCTGGCTTCGGAGTGCTCCTGTGCGCAGGGGCGTGGGCGCTGCATCAGCGACTCGTGCGCGGCTACGAAGCGGAATTCGATCGATCGCTGGAGGCCAGCGCAGACGGTTTCGTAGCGCTGCACCGAGAGGAGATGTCCAGCTTCGGTGACCCCTGGCGAGCCGCCGAGCACGCCCTCGGGGAGCTGTTGTATCCGGATCGCTTCTTCATGGCGTGGCGCGACGGATCCGACCCGCTGGTGAGTCGCGGGCTCGGGGACCGCACACCGCCGGAGGCCTTTCTCCCCCCCTCGGGAGCGGAGACCGACTGGGACGTCTCGGTCCAGGGGACGCCCTACAGAGTGGTGAGCCGAACGCTCGCACCGGATCTCCAGGGGTATGTGGTCCACAACCGCTCACCCCTCGATCAGCGGATCGAAAGCCTCGGCACCACCCTTCTGGTCGGGTTGCCCCTCGTCCTCGTCCTCGGCGGGCTGATGGGCGCCGTTGGATCTCGGTCTGCCCTCACCCCCGTGGTCGATGTCGCCGCATCGGCCCGCTCCGTCGCCCAGAAGGTGGCCGGGGGAGGCGACAGCTTCGAACATCTCGGAGAGCCCGAGGGCCGGGACGAAGTCGCCATCCTCACCTCCTCCTTCAATGAACTGGTCGACCGCCTCGGTCCTGCGCTCCAGCGGGAGCGGGCCCTGGTGGATCAGCAGCGCGCATTTCTGGCCGCGGCGGCGCACGAGATGCGTATGCCGGTCACGATCGTCCGCAGTGAGGCAGAGGTGGCGCTGGAGGGTGACCCTGAAGACGGCGAGCGCCTGCGGCGAGCGCTGGAGCGGGTGGTGGAGGAGTCGGAGGGACTCGGCGAACTGGTCGCCGATCTTCTCCTCCTGGCCAGAGCCGATGCGGCAGGTCCGGAGCTCCACCCACGGCGCGTTTTCCTCGACGATCTGGCGGGAGAGGCGCTGCACCGCCTGTCGAACCATCCGGCGAGCAAGGACAGAAGCCTTCGGCTGGGCAACTTCGAGACAGCCCCGGCCCTTGTGGATCCGGGCCTCGTGCAGCGAGCCATTGCCGCTCTGCTCCACAACGCTCTGGTCCATGCCGCGCCGTCGGCCGTGGAGATCTCGGCCGGCAGCGACGGAACCTGGTCATGGGTCTCGGTGGGCGACGGGGGCCCGGGCATTCCCGAGGCCGAGCAGGAGCGCATCTTCGAGCGCTTCGTGCGGCTGGACTCGTCGGTCGCCGGTACAGGGCTCGGACTCCCGATCGCCCGCTGGATCGTCGAGGCGCATGGGGGAGATCTGTCGCTCCAGAGCGACGAGTCCGGCGGCGCTCGGTTCACCTTGCGCTTCCCGGCCGCGCCGGGTCGGCCCAGCCTCACACCTGCCGCATCCGCACCCGACCGCGCCGTCTGACCTCGACCCGCCCGGACCGGGATGCAGGCCGCGATATACATCTCCGAGTCGATCGAGGAGGGGGGGTCGAGCTGCCCGGCATCCACCAGGGACATGCGGGCCGCCGCGGGCGCGGAGGGGTCGGGCGATCCGTCGCCGCACCGTGTCTGCGGTGGGGCCCTCGGCGTTGCGGC
>JGI12048J13642_10678552_pt1 | contig 14927 bp, 12 predicted proteins | sample ElkSlonscriptome_16_FD_13642 | JGI IMG/M metagenome (IMG submission 13642)
AACGAGAACTTCATATGGATCTGTGGAATATTTCCGCAATTGATATCCACGCTCATTTTCTATCCGCTTCTGACACAGCCTCAGACGACTTTAGCATTGCCCTTGAAAGAACAGCATTCGCCTCAGAGCACCCTGCCCAGAGACTGTACGATCAGCGCAGTCTTAGAGATGTAGGAGCCCTCCTCGGCTGTGAACCGACAACTGAGGCGATCGCCACTCAATGTAACAACTACGGTGCAGAAGAAGTAACTCGGATCTGCTTCGAAGCGGCAAATCTAGAGGCTATTTTTCTAGATCACGGTCATCACAAAAGCGATCGATCGGAACAGTCCTTCTCTCCAACTCTTCCTCAAAAGCACATCCAATCTCATCAGCTAATTTGCTTGGAGTCTTTAGCGGAGCACCTCATCTCGAAAGTTGATCGGTTTGATGTATTTTTGGAGTGGTTTCGGAGTGAGCTTGATCCGCTACCACAAGGATGTGCTGGATTTCAGAGCATTGCGGCAACCCGTTCGGGGCTTGATATTCATCTGGTTTATCCCCATGTCGCTGAAGAGTGTTTTTATCACCTCAAGCATCAGCAAGATGAAACAAGACGTCATCCCAGCCTTCCTAAAGAACTCATTGATTTTCTATTGCTCATTGCTTTTGAAGTGGCTGCCCGCTATCGTATTCCGTTACAGTTTCAAGCGGGTTTCAGCGGCACGAGAGCCGACTTGCGTCTAGCAAATCCTCTACATTTACGCCCTATTCTAGAAGAGTCACAATATAGCGAAGCTCCAATCGTTATTCTGTGTGGAGCTTATCCATATACCCAAGAAGCAGGAATTTTATCGGCGCTTTATCAACAAGTCTACGTTAGCCTCAGCACCATCGTTCCTGGTCTCAGCATGGCAGGCATAACAAACGTTTTGGGTCAACTCTTAGAGTGCGCCCCCATCAGCAAAATTCTCTATTCTTCCGGGGGGCAAGCACGACCAGAACTGCTCTACCTAGGGGCAAAATGGGGGCGAATGGCTTTGGAAAAAACATTAGAAGAAACGATTCGAAATGGAGACCTAACAATTCAGGAGGCTGAAAAAGGGGCGATCGCCATTCTCAACAGCAATGCTCGTAGATTATACTCTCTGCCAACAGACGACTGAGGCCGAAAAAGGGGCGATCGCCCCTCCTCATCACTGATCACAATAATTTCTGAAGCGATTTGAATTTAGAGAAGAAGGAAAAAACATGCAGCTCAGTTTCTGGGCATTGACCAAAGTTATGACTCTTCGGAGTTCTGAGTAGATGCGGCTTGTCCTGATCTTGTCCAACGTCGGTTTTCATTCCGGTTCACGCGCTGATCAGATGGGACTTGTAGAACCTGACTTTTTCTCTGAGCTGCTTCCTAACACAAGTTATGACTCGGACTACACTGCATGCTTAAACAGAGCATCGAGATACACTCGGGCCGTGCGTCGATAGTTACGCGACGACTCCAATCCCGTACTGTTGCCATTTTGCAGAAGGAATAGCGATAAGGCGGCAGAAAATACCCGATCTTGATCCCAATCGGGATGAGTTTCTAAGTAGCCCTTGAGAGATTCATGCAAATCCTCAGGAATTTCAGCCAAGATGCTTACAGTGGCATTCATAAGAAAACTCTCCTAAAAAATAAACAGGTCACGCCTTCCTAGACTTTTCTCGCTGTCCCATCGGTTCTGATCAATTCATCATTAATCAGAACCGATGATTTCCAGCACAAAACGACGCAGGCTGAACAAGCAGAGTACATGTGCGGTTCATTCCATCACCTCAAATCACAGCGAATAGACAAAGGTAGGATCGTCCGTCCGGAGTAATCAGATGCGGCTGGGTAAACCACTCAACTTAGGAGTTACTCAAAGTTAAAGACAAAAACAACAGATCTCAATTCCAAAACAAGAGAATCGACAAGATGTAAACTCTCTCCGGAGGTTTTGCAAATGCCTGTTGCCTGCATCGACGATGAGTGACCTAAGCCGTAAGTACAACTCAATTCAGAGCGCTTTCATTAAAGGTATGTGGGCTTATTCTGCGTGATGAGGAGGGGGGTGTCAACGCTATTATGTGAAGCCCAGAGCTTTATAAAAAGATCTGATTTACGAAGGAATAGGGGTTTGAGGTCAGTTTTCGTTACGTTGCTTAACATATTAGAGCCGTTTCTCAGAAAGCCGCGCAACATTCAGCATATTCCCCAGAAACATCGACAAAGGCTGATGAGTCGGTATTCGAGTTGTGGAGAAACTGTGGAAAGCTGTGGAAAACTTGTGGAAATTTCGAGTGCCGATGTGGAAAGTATGGGGAAAAGGTGGGGAAAAAAATGTTGAAAGATAAGAAATGCAAAAAGTTGAGAAACTGGCCTCTGTTACGATGCTCTGACAGATTTCACTGATTTGCTCCTCCACTCCTCTATCCACACCTACGAACCCAGCGAACGAAAGAAGCAATGGATTCAGAGGTATTGCACATCAGGCGAACAAAGCTCTTGACTGAGTTTTGAATCGTTCTAAGTCTCGGCAATGCGTTGAGCCGCAAAAACCACACCAAATAATAAGTCTATGTGTTGGTTTATTCTTCAACTGAGTATGAGCGGAGAGAACCGTGAAACGGTGAGAGTTTCTCCCTAAATTTTCCAGACGTTGCAAACATATTTTTGTGTCAGTGAAGTCTCGCGATCGCCCTTCTCCTGGAAGACAGGTGCCGCCACTTCATCATTAATGTAAAAAAATATACTAAGTGCTTACGCGTTCTCAGATACTTAATTATTAGAGGCTATCAACAGAGAAAACTTACGAGTCTTGCCTAGATTGGTCTACAAGTCGTCAATCTAGGTCAGCATAGCGTTGGTATGCCGAAAGGTTCGGGCATATTAGGTATAGCAAATGACCTTCAGTCAGGTTTCAGATGGACGGATTTTCAGAACACTCCCTTCAGATGTGTGCCGATTCTTTTCCACACCAGGCAGAGCTACCCTCTCAGCGTAGCTTTTCACCCGTATCCAAAGACATCATTGTCGCTAGAGATGACTGGGAGCGAAGGCGATTGCAGACCATTCAATCGTTGGGTCTCATTCAAACAGAGCCTGTCACAGTGTTTGATGAGGCCACCCAGAATGTCGCTCGCTTCTTGAGTGCATCCATTTGCTTTTTAGGCATCATGGAGCGCGATCGCCTATGGTTGCGCTCGGCCATAGGTCTTTCAAACAAAGAAAACACACAACATCTGGCTTCAGTTCAACAGATTCCGCGTCATGAGTCTTTCTGCAACCACGTTATTCAATCAGGACGGCCACTAGTCATCGAAGACACTCATGCTGTCTCTGACTATCAGCGATTGGCGCTGGTCAGCCTCTATGGAATGAGAGCCTATTTAGGTGTCCCTCTCATCACCTCGTCCGGCGACTGCGTTGGCACTCTCGCTGTCATGGAACAGCAGGCTTGCATCTTCGATGACAAAGATGTGTCTTTTCTAGAGGCGATCGCTCGTTGGTGCATGAGCGAGTTTGAGCGCCATCATCTCGCGGTACGGCTCTCCTCTTCTCCTGATTCGCCTTTTCATGACTCTTCTGAGACTGTCACTTCTCGACAATCCTCAAAGACAACTAAAACGGATAGCCGGAACAAGCTCAACTCGACAACATCTAACAACAATTCAGTCCGTCGTTTGTGTTGGTTCAAGGCCAATCTAATAGGTCACATGGTGCAAGAGCTACAAACTCCATTGACCAGTATTTTGGGAATGACTAGCGTCTTGACCCGCGAAATCTACGGCCCGCTCACGGATAAGCAAAAAGAGTATATGGGCATTGTTCACGGCAGTGGTCAACATTTACACTCGCTCGTGAACGAAATCACGGATCTGGACGAGTTAGATGGGCAGCCTCAGATCAACCTAAGTCCAGTTGATATCGAAATGCTTTGTCAACAAGCTTTGTCGGTCTTGGATCAAGCATCGAAACAGCGAAGCCAAAATTTGCGTTTATCGATCGAACCAGGGCATCGAATCTGGCTGCTCGATAAGATTAAAGTCCGCCAAATTCTTTATCACCTTGTCTTTAGAGTCATTCAGGTCTCTAATCCAGATAGCGTCGTGCGGGTTCACATTTCACGCAAAGATCAGCAACTCAACATTGCCATCTGGATCTCCCATCCCTGGTTGGGTGAAGGGTTACCTCACTCTGAGTTCTGTGCATATCAAGACCTTTTACATCGAGAGAATCGAGAGAGTGGCAAGACCCTACCTCCAGCTCACGCTGAGCTGATAGGACAGAGTACTGCTGATTCTTTGCCGCTAGACAGTGATTCCCATTCGAACGATAAAACAGGGCGGGCAACCCTTACAGAGATTGATCAACTCCCATCGTCGTCATCTAATAGTCTTCCATCATGGGATATCGGAGGAATGTCTGATGAGACAGGCACAACACCTACCTTGGACGACGGAGAAACAGTCCGACACAACTTAGGATTGTTGCTGAGTCAAGCACTCGTTGAGCTTCATGGAGGTTCTATTTCACTTCAAGGTTCTCCAGAGTCAGGGTATCGATATGTAGTTGCGATACCTCAGATGCAAACTAAAAATGAGCTTGATGACTAGGCGATCGCCTCCCACCCCACTGAAGCTAGACAAATTATTCACAGCAGATCCGCTAGAAGCTGAATTCTGGGGGCTTAGCTAGACTCGCTTGGCCGATCAAATCGACGCATCAAATAAGCTACCCCAAAATCTCCGTTGGGATGCCTTTCCAACAGCTCAGCCAGCTCAAAAATTCGACTGGCAATGTCATCTCCAAGCTTGTCAATCGTAGCTTGTCGTTCACGCTCGAATGATTCTAGTTCCTTGATGCGAAGTTTCCATTCGGCCGTGAAAATGACATCAATAGAAGCATGAAGTCCCATCTGGCGAAGGGCTTCCCATTCGCCGCGATCGCACCAAATACCCTCACAGTTGCTACACCGCTCGACGTAAAAACTGTGTTGCCGTCCCACCTTGGCCCGAGACATGTAATGGCTACAGACAGGGCAGAAAGCAGCAAGAACATCACTTGGAGGGCGATCAAATGCTACGTCCATTACTTTGGGCTCTAGAGCGGTTCGCAGTTCCGAAGATTGCTGACGCCGCCATTGCTCATAGGAATCTCTAGGCAACCAACATCCTTCACATGTTGAACATCTCAGCCCATTAGGGCCATTATGAAGGGTGGTTTCAACTAAGGAAGCAGTCTTGTCTTTAGGACATTCCACTGCGCGTTTTTGGTCTCCTAAAAAAGAGTCGTGTTCCCCATCCAGGCTATCAGACAAGTGTGATCAGAAACTTTGTTCCGAAAACAAACAGCCTGTCATGATCTCCAGCACAATCTTAAACGGTGGCTTAGAACTCACCGAAAGCATCGCGCGTCACAATAGTAGTCATGCTCAGCGACAGTCGCACTAGGCTGCGCAAACAGATTGCAGCATTTCATTAGAAATAACCGCTTCATGCACCAAATTGAACTTCTGACGACAATGATTGTCGACTTTGAGAGGAAGCTCTTCATTTTTGACCACAAAGTTCATCTGCAGTTCGGTGTCCGATTGAGTCGGAACAGCAAGCGGCTGGTCGATTAATACTTCGACAGTCACCAGCTTGGAATAACCAACACTGCCAGGGACTTCTCGAGCAAACAGATAGTCTTCACGGTCGTAAATGACGTCAAAATCACACGACCGTAGCATGTTGAACAAGAATTCTTTCACATTAGTAGAGGGGGCTACGGACTTGTACAAACTTGTATAGCGAGCCATAAGATTAATATCTGCTTACAACAGCCGAACCTTCTTTGGAAGACACACATTTTGGAACATCGAAGCTAGATCAAGAGCATTGAACGTCATGAAACGTCGCAGATAGACACGGTTTCATTTGGTTTTAGGATACTACCAGCCAGTGCATGAACAAAGATGGTAGATCACCCTCACGAAGCTAGAGATACAGGGAAATAGCACACCAGCTAAGTAAAGATACCTTAATCTTTCTTAGCTCTTTTTACACCTTTAACACAGGTGAGCCTCAAAACAAAAGATCAAAATCCTAATGTTTCCTGTACTAAAGGTATAGGCTGGCGATCGCAATAGATGTTACCCTAGATACAGTCATTTTCTCAGAGATTCGTAACTCTGTATTCTGAAGATTCAGGTTATTGCGAAGCAGCCTGTATTGAAAAGAGAACCCAGATTTTAGCAAGAATCGCTGTCTCTGCTCTTTCTTTGACGAGTTGATGGAAAAGTTGTTCCCGTTGATGAACAAACTTCACTGAATCAACGATAAATTCACCATTAATCAGCAAGAGAAGTAAATAAAATCAAGATAGTCGCAGTCTCGAAGCCTTACCTTTGAGCGGCTCTAAATCGGCTTGCGAGCCGTTGTTGCGAAGGGTGAGACCATCTTTTGGAGAAGCAAGAAAGATAGGTTGATCGCGAAGGCCAGCAAAGATACCGCGATCGCCCCAGCCCAAATCTTGTCATAGCGTCCGGCTTGAGCAATTCCTTCGAAGAGGAGTGTGCCGAGTCCTCCCGCACCAAACTTTGCACCAATAGTTGCAATGGCGATCGCCACAATGGCTGACAATCGGACTCCAGCCAAAAAGACGGGCAATACAAGTGGAACCTGAACCATCCACCACCGCTGCCAGGGACTCATGCCCACTCCCTTTGCTGCTTCGAGGATAGCACCGTCAATGGACTCTAGACCCACCAGCAGGTTTCTCACCAAAATCACCTGGGTGTAGATCACCATCGCCACAATCACTGATACCTGATTCAGCCCAAACACAGGCACCAGCAGTACGATCAACGCCAGACTGGGAATGGTGTAGAAAATTCCTAGCAGTCCTAAAATCGGAATCTTCAACCACTCATATCCCCGTACCAATAATGATAGGGGGACAGCAAGGGCGATCGCTGCCAGCAGTGTGTATCCCGTCATTTGTAGGTGCTGCCAGAGGAGCAGCAAAATTTCGCCTGAGTTGTTGAGGAGATAGCCCATGATGCAGAGATAAAGAGTTGAGCCGACAGTGTAAGATGCGAACAAATGATGCACTCTATGTTACGCCCAGGTCTGCTCATGTGGAATCAAATTGCTGCAAACATTAGCCAAGCGACAGATGAACCTTTTGCAGCGGAACATCGCCGTCCCGTAGGCGGAGGCAGCGTGAATCAAGCTTATGCTGTCTCCGAAGGGGATAGAGCCTATTTCGTGAAACTGAATGACGCAACCCGTCTCGGTATGTTTGAGGCGGAGGCCATTGGTCTCAGGCAAATGTTGAATTCAGGCACAATTCGAGTGCCTCATCCCATCTGCTGGGGTGAAGCAGAGGGGCACGCCTATATTGCTTTGGAATGGCTTGACTTCGGCTACGGTAACCACGAAGGCTGGACAAAAATGGGCCAGAAACTTGCCGCGATGCACCGCGCTACTAGCGATCAGGGGTTTGGCTGGGTACAAGACAACACGATTGGCTTCATTCCGCAGAAAAATGGATGGATGGCAGACTGGGTTACGTTTTTCCGCGATCGCCGGATGGGCTACCAGTTCCAGGTCGCACGAAAACGGGGCGGACATTTTCCCAAAAAAGACGAGCTGATGCAGGCCATTCCACAATTGCTGTCTGACCATCATCCTTCTCCTTCGTTGGTTCATGGCGATCTGTGGTCGGGCAATGCGGCCGTCACAAAAACAGATGAACCTGTGATCTTCGATCCGGCAACCTACTTTGGCGATCGCGAAGTCGATCTTGCCATGAGCGAATTATTTGGACGATTTCCGCAAGAGTTCTATTCAGGCTACAACGAAACCTATGCCCTCGAAGACGGGTATGAGCAGCGCAAAACTCTCTACAATCTCTACCACATCGTGAATCATTTCAATCAGTTTGGCGGTAGCTATGAATCGCAGGCTAACTCCATGATTGACAAGCTGCTGAGAATGTAGATTTTTGGGCTATGGTGCCTCTTATTGTCGTGACTTTGCTCTGACGACACCATTTTTGCCTTAATTTATGCACCACAGATTGCTTATCCGCTTCATAATATTCAAGGACTGCTGAGTGTTCCTTTACTTATCGAGGCGACTGTGGTTCCGCTGCATGACAACAATCCAACCCGCACGACTCCCGTCATCACCTACGGATTGATTGGGCTAAATCTCTTCGTCTTTCTGTACGAAATTATGCTGCCTGGCCCAGCACTCCAAGAGTTTATTGAAACCTGGGGTGTCGTTCCAGTGCTCTTGAGTGCCAGTTTTGACGGACAAGCTACTGTTTTTGTCTGGCTGACACTGATCACTTCCCAATTCCTTCATGGTGGCATTCTGCACGTCGCGGGCAACATGCTTTATCTGTGGGTGTTTGGCAACAATGTTGAAGATAAGCTGGGGCATATCAAATTTTTACTTTTTTACCTTATTTGTGGCGTCTTAGCATCTTTGTTTCAGTGGTTTTTCTCCCAGGATTCGGCTATCCCGTTGATTGGAGCCAGTGGGGCGATCGCCGGAGTCATGGGAGCTTATATTTTGCGATTTCCTAAAGCGAAGATTCTGACTCTTTTTCCCCTATTCATCTTTTTTACGACCATACGAATTCCGGCCTATCTATTTTTAGGATTTTGGTTTGTGCTTCAAGCCTTTAACAGCGTCGTCAGTTTGGGGATGCAAACCGCAGAAGATACTGGCGGAGTCGCCTACTGGGCACATGCAGGCGGGTTTGTGGTGGGCGCAGTGCTGGGGCCGATGCTGGGGCTTTTTGATGACGCAACCAGCGCGCGCGATCGCCGCTTCTAAGTTCAGTTCTGATTCAAGTTCAGTTCAGCAAGAAATTTAGCAAGAAATTTAGCAACCGAGCCACTAAAGCAACTGATCCATCAAGTCCATCATGTGAGTGGCTGTTTCTGACAACTCAGGCCGTAAACCTGTAGACAACTCAGGTTCGTTGTTTGCTGCGATCTCAGTTTCTAGGAGTCCCTTTAGAGAAATTAGCTTGAGGCTGTTTTCAGCCAGAGTTTTGGCGATCGCCTCTGCCGCAGGGCCGTAGCCGATCGCGCCCAGATCCATCAGAGCAGAACGTCGAAGCTGCAAATCTGGATTCTGCAAGGCTTGAATGAGGCGATCGCCATACCTTGTCTGCCCCGTGATCTGATACATGGCGCGGGCAGCGGCAAACTGGATTTGTGAAACGGGATGCTCAACAAAAGGATAAATGCATTCGGTCTCAGATTCTGCTTTGAGCGTTCCCAACGCCTCTAACACGGAGTCATAGGGTTGTTTGAGGTGGGGCTTTCCAGGCATCATCGTCGTATCATCAATACCGTCCTCAAGTAGCTGAACTAGGGCTGAAATCGCTGCGGGATCGCCCAATTCTTCTAAGGCTTGGGCAGCGGCTTCGCGAACGTAGTAGTCTTCGCACTGGAGGCTGTCTATCAACGGTGATACGGCTCGACGATCGCCCAACTTACCCAGAGCACGAGCCGCGTTGCGTCGCAGGGGAAATCCCCCATCGGGTGAGCGATCGCTTTCATCCATTAGGGCTTCGATCAGTGCTTCAACCGCATTTGGATCTTGCACCCGAAATCGTCCCAGCCACCAGGCTGCATAGTATCGGCTACCCAAGTCTTCGGTTTGTCTCAGGTTGGCGATCGCAACTTCTGGCGTAATCGCCTGAGTCGTGTCTGTTGCAGAAGAAGCTTGAGCTTGGGGATCGTTCATAGTTCAGGCCATTGCAGTCTGTGCTCAGTCGATAGAATCGTTGAAGATCACTTCATAACGATTCACCTATCGTCGATATCCTATCGCTAACTGCAACCCCAGAAGCAGACTCGGGTCACGATTTTCTTCAAATCGACTACTTTCACTTAGATTGCTTCTGTGTTGAAGACTGATCACCTCCAAGGCGCAGTCCCAGCATTTGCTGTTCTCGCAGATTGGGATGAAGTCTCGCGCCTGTGTGTCCGGTCACAATCCACAACAGCGATCGCCCGACATCACGAACAATTTTGAGCGATGATTCTTCAGGTTCAGACGATGACACGATCAAAGGAGTAGTGACAATGCCACGACTACCAAACACAAAAAAGGCGATCGCTCGTGCCCTTGGCATGTGGTAGTCAGACGTTACAAGGTAGACATGCTGAATATCTTGTTGCTGAAAATCATGGACTAGGCTGGTGAAATTAGTGACGGTGTCGATGGCTCGCCGATCCAGATAAAGCTGGGACTCAGGAATCCCTGCTCGCCGAAAAATCTGCCGAGACCGGGCTGGAGACGCACCCGTAGAAACCCAAATGGGTAGGGATGGGGTCGTCTGAGCATACTGTGCCGTAAACCGCTCACGCGACTCACTGCCCCCCAACACCAAAAAAGCTTGGGGCTGGGGTGACTGGGTGTAGGCGATCGCGAGTCGCAGCGGAATAACACTAAACAGAACAAGAATAATTAAAAAAACACCCATAAGGTAGAGCCCCTTCCTCGATTTCAACGTGAGATGATCGAGCATAATGTGGCAGATGAAAGCGATCAAATGAGACTAACTGGGACGCGTTCCCGTGTCTCCAGTGTGGCTGAGTTCAGACTAAAATGTCATCTTTTCAGTTCACGTTGGCGATCGCTATCATTTCACCCGTCAAGTGCAATTCTCCGCTAGCATGTGTGAGGTCTCCGAAATCTGAACTTAGCCTCTCACTTCAAATTCTTAGTTGCTGTTACTTTTGCTTAGTTGCTGTTACTTTTGCCCCGTCTCATTGGCCTGTTTAGAGTGCGATCGCTATGATGCCTTCATTTCCCGTGATTCCTCGTTCTCTCGTCGTTGGTTGTTGGCAGCTTGATGATCGAAGTTGGCGATCGCAGTCTGAATCTGATATTTTTCGCGCCATCGATACTTATCTGGCACTGGGCGTCACCACCTTCGACACGGCAGATATCTATGGGCGCAGCGAAACGCTGTTGGGAAAAGCACTCAAAGGCCGAGACTGCAAAGTATTTACGAAGGCTGTGTTTTTCGGCGATGAGATGCCTTCGTCTAGCCAGGTTCGTAATAAGATCGACAATTCTTTACGCAACCTGAAGCGCGATACCCTTGAGCTGCTCCAGATTCATTGGTACAGCCCTGACTTAGATTTTTCTGAGGTATTTGAGCAGCTCAATCAGATGCGAGAGCAGGGGAAAATTCAGCGGATTGGCGTCACCAACTTCAACACGCCCATGCTAGAAAAGGCGATCGCCCTAGCTCCGATTTGCTCTAACCAAGTGCAATACAGCCTCATCGATCGGCGAGTAGAGTCTTCTATGCAGCCCTTTTGTCAGCAGCATGACATCGCTCTTTTGCCTTACGGGCCTCTGGCAGGAGGCTACTTGTCAAAGAAATTTGTGGGAGTCGAAACCCCGCCTAGAGAGTCTGATCACGCGCGCTCTTTTTACTACAGCAGCATGATTAAAGCTCATGGCGGTTGGACACCCGTACAGGAGATGCTGACCGTTCTCAAAGAAGTTGCTCAGAAGTACAAAAAAACGATGGTTCAAGTGGCGCTGAACTGGGTGCACCAGCAGCCCGGAGTCGTCGCTGTGATTTCGGGGCTGACCCTCAGTCGAGAACGCATGTCGCTCAATGCCGAGGCTCTAGAGTGGCAACTGGCTCCAGAAGATGTGCAGTTTCTCTCAGAGCAATCGACAAGACTGTTTGAGCAACCGGGTGGTATTTATTCATACGAACAAGGATAATTTGCGGAGCTAATGACACAGGTTGAAGCAGTCGGGGAAATGGGGCGATCGCCCAAAGTCGTTGTCGTTGGGGCAGGTTGGGCTGGGCTAGGCGCAGCCTACCAACTCACAAAGCAGGGCTATGAGGTGACGCTGTTAGAAGCTGGAGGCCATCCAGGAGGACTGGTGGCAGGCTGGCAAACCGAGGGCGGGCGATCTGTGGAAGCAGGCATTCACGGCTTTTGGTATCCCTACCGCAATATTTTTTCTCTCGTCGATGAGCTAGAGATTCAGCCATTTACGCCATTCACCCGCTCTGCCCAATATTCTCCAGCGGGTTTAGAAGTCGAGTCGCCGATCTTCCAAGACATGCCGCCGTTGCCTACGCCCCTGGGCACGTTTGTCTATACCCACTTTTATCGACTGCCGCTGAGCGATCGCCTCTCTGCCTTGCCGCTGCTCTATTCCGTCATCGATTTTGATAATTCTGACGACGCCTGGAAGCGCTATGACTCCATGACGGCTCGGGAGCTGTTCAAATCTTTTGGCTGTTCAGAACGACTCTACAAAGAAGCATTTGAACCGATGCTGTTGGTGGGGCTATTCGCTCCGGGTGAGCAGTGTTCAGCCGCTGCGACATTGGGAATGCTCTACTATTTCATCTTGGCGCATCAGGCTGATTTTGATGTGGTTTGGTGTCGGGGCACTGTGGGCGAGCAGATTTTTCGCCCCTGGACGCAGCGTATCGAAGCTCTGGGCGGCAAGATTTTGCCCCACCGCCGCGTTACGGATGTAGAACTTGGAGACGACAATCAAGTATCTGCCGTAGTGTGTCAGAGTCGCGACGGGGATCAATCCAGAGAAGAGCGATTTGAGGCAGATGCCGTCATTTTTTCAGTGGGCATCTCTGGCATGAAAAAGATTGTGGCAGGTAGTTCTGTTCTGAGTCGGCGTTCAGAATTTTGCAACTTGCGAAACCTAGGCGGCATTGATGTGCTGGCGATGCGGCTCTGGTTTGACCGCAAGGTGATGATGTCGCGTCCGTCGAATGCCTGTTTTGGTTTTGACTCAACTACGGGCTGGACATTTTTTGATCTCAACTTTCTTCACGATGAATACTGCGATGAGCCTGGAAGCGTCGTGGAAGTCGATTTCTATCATGCGAATCAATTGCTACCCAAGAGCGACGAAGAGTTAGTGGCGATCGCTCACCAACGACTTATCACCTGCATTCCAGCCTTTCGTAATGCGAAGGTCGTTGACCAAAGCGTGATTCGTATCAATGAAGGAGTCACCCACTTTGCTCCGGGTAGCTATCAGTACTTGTTGCCGCGAGACACCAGTTTCGCCAATGTCTTCATGAGCGGCGATTGGGTCATCACCCGCCACGGTTCCTGGTCTCAAGAAAAAGCTTACGTCACGGGCATTGAAGCGGCTAACGCGGTGATGCAATATTGCGGGCAGGGAACTCTAGCTCCAGTGATTCCCATCGAGCCGGACGAACCTCACATTCAGCAGGCGCGATCGCTCAACCGCAATCTACGGCAGTTTGCAAACTCGGTTTTACCCTGGCCGTTTTTACCTTAGTACAGCGTCAAATCTAAAAAGTAGGTTGAGTTAAGCGCCTGCGAACCCAACAAAACCGCTGTCAATATTAGGTTTCACGTTGTTCAATTCACCGTACGGCATATAGTGCTACGCGCTGATATAAAACCAGATATTGATGGAGAAGCCGCGCACCGCGCGGCTTCTCCATCAATATCTGTCCTAATCTATCTGCGCATTGCTATAGCAATAAAATTACCGAATTTAGTACCGCTCCAGCAGCATGTCTACTTCTTGGTCGAGCTTCAGTCCTTTGAGCTTTTCCCATTCAGCTTTTCGTACGGCAATAAAGGCTTTTGCGAGATCGGCTCCTAAAGCATTAAGCAGAATTTCATCGCCTGAGAGTTGAGCGATCGCCTCTCCTAGGTTTTCGGGCAAGCGATCTACGCCCTGCTTCTGACGCTGATCATTAAGCAGATAACCGGGATCAACCGTAACGGGTTTAGCTAGTTTCATTTTTTGATGAATGCCATCAAGCCCGGCTGCGATAACAGCGCCCAACGCCAGATAGGGATTAGAAGAGGCATCCACCGTCTTTAACTCAACATGAGTTGGGCTGGGTGGGTATGGATTAGACGGAATACGAACAGCGGCTTCCCGATTGTCGTAGCCCCAACAGCGGTAAGCTCCGCTCCAAAAATGAGGCTGGAGGCGACGATAGGAATTGGCGCTGGGGGTCGTGATCGCCATCAACGCTGGTAAATGAGCCAGAATGCCTGCGACGAAATGCTGAGCCGTTTCTGAAAGCTGACCCGACTCCACATCGCTGGGAATGAGGTTGGTGCGATCGCGCCACAGACTCAGGTGAAGGTGACAGCCACTGCCCGCGTGGTCAGCAAAGATTTTGGGCAAAAAAGAAGCTCTCATGTTGTGATGAATTGCTACCCCTTTCACTGTTTCCCGAAAGGCAACTTGCCAGTCTGCCGATTGGAGTGCTTGAGTGTAGCGAGTTGCGATTTCATGCTGGCCGGGGCCAGACTCCGCATAATATCGCTCGACAGGGATGCCCTGAGCAATGAGAGCCGAAGCGATGTCATTAATCACGGCGCAGTTGGCATCCATGCCAAAAGTAGAGGCAAATACCGTGTTATCGACCGGATACACGGCTCCATCTGTTTCGGGCGGCTGAAGCAGGTAGAATTCATTCTCAAAGGCAGACATCACCTGCAAATCCATGTCTTCCGCAGCAGCAATCATGCGGCGCAAAAAGATGCGGGGACAGAGAGACCACGGCTGCCCCTGGGAAAACAAATCTCCCATAACGCGAGCATGTCCCGGAGCATAGGGCAAGGCATTGAGCGTTGACCAGTCAGGAACAAGCCATGCTTCTCCCACAGGACTGAGGCCGCTGTCGGGGATCACTGCGTCGAAGAGGGCAGACACTCCTTGTTGAGCGGCTGAAATGCTAATGCCGTATTCTTCATGCTCATTCAAAAAGGCGGTATGAAACGCTTTACCGCGAATGATATTCGCATTGTCGCACCAGAGAATTCGGACAAACTGGATGCTCTGATCGGAAAGAAATTGATAGAGTTTACTAATACCCATTAGAAAAAATGTAGGAGGCGATCGCCTCTTCA
>JGI12048J13642_10130923_pt1 | contig 14910 bp, 11 predicted proteins | sample ElkSlonscriptome_16_FD_13642 | JGI IMG/M metagenome (IMG submission 13642)
GGAGTCGTGTAGTACATCCTTTTGCCCGTCCGCAGTGCCTCGTAAACGGCGGCTTCCGCAATCAATGTCTTGCCAGTTCCGGTCGGAGCACACACCAATACGCCCTGTTCATTAGTAAAAAAAGCCAGCAAAGCCTCTTCTTGAACCGGGTAAGGCTGAAAAGGGATCCGTTCGAAGTATTCGGATGCCAGTGTATCGCGGTCAGGGTTTTCGTTCGATTGTGTCATAGTACCAATGTTGTAACACTGATCGACGGCTGCGTTAAGAGACGATAAAATCGCTGGTGAAGTGTGCGAGTGTTTTCTTTGGAAGGTTGATAGCCAATGCACTCGATTCCTTTTTTACCTATCAACTCCAAAGCGTGTCTCGATGTTAGCCAACCCGTTTCGCCCCGCCATGATCCTCTGCATCCCGATGGTCTATATGAGTTCGTTTACTGACGCAGAAGAGCCAAAGCAAGAGGTGCAGACGGCGCACACTTTTAGTCGCATGATCGAATTGAAACAGGAACTAGACTATCTGTTGTTTTTTCCGAAGGATTATGATGCCAAGCGAGCGGAGGGTTGGCCGATGATCTTGTTCTTGCACGGAGCTGGCGAACGCGGTAATGACATTGCGCGGGTCAAGGTACACGGACCACCCAAGCAGGCGGAGTCCGATCCGAATTTCCCTTTCGTTCTCGTTTCACCTCAATGCCCCAAAGATGAAACCTGGGATGTCGCGGAACTCAATGGACTGCTGGACGAGGTCATCGCGAAACATAACATCGATACGGACCGCGTCTACCTGACGGGCCTTAGCATGGGCGGGTTTGGCACCTGGAGTCTGGGGGTTTCGAACCCCGAACGGTTTGCAGCGATCGCCCCCATCTGCGGCGGCGGCGAGCGACTTCCGGTACTGCTTGCCGCAGGACCAAGAAAAGAAGCCCTCATGAATCTCCCTGTCTGGGCATTTCATGGCGGAAAAGATCCTGTCGTTCCACTCGAAGAATCCGAACGCATGGTCGATTCAATGAAGCGAATGGGAGCCGAGGATATCAAGCTAACCATTTATCCTGAAGCGGGACACGATTCTTGGACGCAAGCCTACGAAGACCCTAAATTCTATGCTTGGCTGATGCAGCAAAAACGCTAAGCGAAGAATCGAATCCGACCAGCCCGGCCCATTCGCCAATATGCTGATTTGCTGGCTCCTCAGAAAAATCCACGGGTTCATTCGTGAGTTCCAGGGACAGCCAGGAAGTTTTTCTAGGCATGCCAGGGCAATAAGAAACATCTTTTCAGCGGACAATGGTACGACACCCGAAGACGGGTTGGTGACGACGACACTCAAGATGGCGACATGTTGGCGTTCTTGATTGGCGACCCGGTATCAGGAACTTTCAATAGCGTCTCGGTGAGCAATGCTCCCGGATGGAAGGTCGACATGATTTACGGAAGTGGTCCGGTTGCCGCTCGATTTACGGCCGTATCGATATTGGTCAGACACGGTGTCTCCAAATCGTGGAAAGAGGCGAAACCCACGATTTTAAGTGTCGCGTCTAGAATGGTTCTGATGTACGGTTACGTGCAATTGGAAGACTCGAAAGCAAGTGATGGGCTATCGCCCATTACTTTCGTCCTTGGGGCTCATCTGAATCCCGAATCCCGAGGCTGACCCAAATTCTTTCCATTTGCTCGGATTGAAGTTCGCGTATCCGTTGGTCGCGAGATGTCCTTACCAAGTCAACTCGGTTCCGACGGTCACGCCTGCGAAGGAAATGGAGTCATCCAGGGGCTCGATCCTGATAATGCGCTATCGTCGCCTGCGAAAATGCCGGTTGGGTTGGGACCGCCTACGTTCGTAAAGGTTTGTGCTTCGAAGGCGACGGTGAAGGCAATCCAATCGCTTGGGACGAATCGCAAACCGACTTGAAACTCGGCGTTGTTCGACAAGGTGTCTCCTCCGTCGCTGGACAGATTCACGTCTTCGCTTCCAATCGTTTGCAACGACTCGTTGGCGTCGTCATAAACCGAAAAGCGTTTCTGGCCGTTTACCTTCTCGTTTGTGATTCTTCCATCTTCTGTCGCCAATAAGCGTTGACATCGTATTTGGCCTTTGGTGAAAGATCTGCTTGCTCCTTGGGGATGGCCGCTTTGAACGGTACTTTTATCCCATCGTATCTGGAATCGTTCGCCAAGTTGGTCCACTCGTTCGGGTCTTCCAGCATGTTGTATAGTTCTTCCGAGCCGTCTTCGTAGACAATGTAGCGATGGGTTCGGCTGCGCATCGAGACATTTCCTTTTCCGTAGGAGGAGATAGCAAATCGATCCCAGCGAGCGTTTGGATTGCGGATCAGTGGAACGAGGCTATGCCCCTCGTTTTTCGGATTCTCAGGCAGACCACACAGACTTAAAAGTGTCGGATAGATATCCAACAACTCAACGGGTGCCTCGCACGTTTTTTCCACTGCCCCCTCGTTTCCATCCAGGCCAGCGTTTCCATCCAGTCCGGCGGGTACTTTGAACATCAGCACCGTGCGCGTGTCACGCTCCCAAATCGCCTGTTTGGCGAAACGATTCTTTTCCCCTAGGTGATAGCCATGGTCCGACCATAGCACGATGATCGTGTTGTCGGCGTACTCGCTTTGCTGCAACGCATCGAGCACTTTGCCGATTTGTGCATCGACAAAGGTCACACAGGCCAAATACGCCTGGACAATATGCTTCCACTCGTTATTCTCTTTCGCCCAAACGGTCGTCGGCATCATCGGCATCTCTGCGATTCGTCTCCCAATCTCCGGAACATCCTCCATGTCATCGGACCGATAAGGCGGCGTTTGAATCGAATCGATCGGGTGCATTTGGAACCATTTTTCGGGTACATGCCAAGGCACATGGGGCCGACAAAATCCGGCGGCTAGAAAGAAAGGTTGCTCGTGTTTCTCCTTCAGTTTCTCCACCGCATAGCTGGCCGTTCGGAAGTCGGGCATCTGTTCATCGCGCTGCGGGAAAGCGCCCCAGTCGGTTTGGGTTCCAGGCGGAAATCCCTCGGCTGGCCAGTTCATTCGGTTTGCCGGCTTAGGACCGAAATTGCTGCCGTAGGCAAACTCATCGAACGACTTCGCCTTGTCGCCGTTGTGATAGATTTTTCCCGCCCCAAACGTCCTGTAACCGTGCTGCTCAAACCAATCTGGCATGAACACCGATTCCCGAGCGGCAGCCGACGCTTTCTTAATGTCCTTGTCGGAGATTTGCAAATAGATGCCCGTTGTCGAGGGTGCCAATCCGGTCATGATCGACGCGCGTGAGGGTCCACAGATGGGTGCTTGGCAATGAGCGTTCGTAAACAGTATGCCTTGCTCGGCTAAGCGATCCAAATTCGGTGTGATCGTTTGCGGATGTCCTTGCAAGCAGCCGATCCAATCGTTGAGATCATCAACCGCAATGAATAAAACGTTGGGCTTCTCCGCCGCACTGACAATCGACGGCACGAGTGAGAACAAGATGGCAGCAAGATATTTCATGGCTGGATACTTTCTAGTAAAAGGAAGGGATGGAACTAGAATTGTAACCGATGCATGCCGATTGATCGATGAGGAACTCGTCTTCGCTCAAGCGAATTTCATGGTGAGAGGAATCTGGCATCGACGACAATCTTGTTTCGGAAGACCCCATTTTCCTGAAAAACCACGCGGATGCGCCCGACCAGGCGACGTCGCAAAACGAACTCATCAAAGCAAGATCAATTTGCAAATATCTCTCTTGCGAGTTTCACGCCCGATCGCTCTAGGCGTATCCCGCATGACACTCTATTTTTGCAAACTGTTTCTGACGTTCTTTTCATTTTGACTCCAGTCAATCGAAAGAACGGCCGACAAGCGTCTGCCGGATTCGCAGAAGCCTCCATCACCCATCGAATGACCGATTTGATCGCGGACCTTTCTGTTGCAATCACATCCGATGGAGCCGAGGACGACTCGGATGGAGATAAAGGCAACGATTGGTTCTTCAGCGAGTTAGCCGACAAACTCCGCACCGACCGTCGAGAAAGTGACATCAAAACCACGTTCTAGTGGCGTAGTGGTATAGGCTGGGACTGGGGTGCTCAATCTTCGGGTTTAATACTGTATCGGTAAGCATCATTTTTGTTCCACAGTTAGCTCTCTCCCTCGTGAACGCCTTAAGGGCGTCACTCGACCCTTCCCTGCTGCGCCGGGAGAGGTACAAAAACTGCGCAAGTTACGAGCACATTAACACCAAGCTTTTGAGCACCCCAGCCTACGCCCAATCGCCCATGCCCCAACTGGTTACCAAACGCTTCCAATCTTCGATCAGTCGGCCGCAGAGAAACGCGGCGTTGGCGGCATAACGGGGGACCAACCGACGGGGGTCGCTGAGCATCCGATGCAACCACTCCATCCCCAAGTTTTGCCAAAGAATCGATGCTCGTTGAGATGTCCCGGCAATGAAATCAAACGAAGCACCAAGCTGAATACTGACGGGTACGTTCAACCATTTGTAGTGCTCGTGAATCCACTTTTCGCCTTTCGGTTGGCCGAATGCCACGAGCAACACCTGAGCCCCTGAACTCTTGATTCGCGCATCCTGCTCTCGCTGCTCTTGTTCATCAAGTGCACGAAACGGTGGCGATTCGACACCGGCGATTCGTAGTCCGGGATACATTGCGGCTAACTTGTTTGCACACTTATCAGCAACCCCTGGCTCGCCGCCCAGAAAGTAAATCCCCCACCCTCGCCTGCTACATCGCTCGGCCAATTCGTAGATCATCTCGCTACCGGCGACGCGTTCCGGGAGAGACACCCTGTTGAGGCGACTGCGAAGAACAATCGGTTGTCCATCCGCAACAATCAAATCGGCGTCTCGAGTGATCGCAGCCATACTAGGGTCGCGATGATGCAACATGCAATAGTTCAGATTGGCTGTGATCACGTAGCTCGGGGAATCGTTTTCGATTGCATGATCGACCAATTGCTCGATGCGGTCGATCGATTCGTCGAAATTCACGCGGTCAAACGGAACATCCCAAACCACGCATCGCTTCAAAGGAGCGAGCTTTTTCGTCTGCGGAACGCTGACCTGATTGGATATTGGTTCAATTTGAAGATCGGATACAGACATCGAACGAACTCGTTAGAAATAGTCGAAAAGCTTAGGTGGACGATGAAAACCTAGCTCACAATTTGCTGGTCCGGGCTAGAACGATCCGACTGCCGTTGCGTTTTCGCTGCGTCGAATCGACGCGGCTTCCTTTTTAGCAGTTACACCGATTATCCGGTCTGCCGCAGTCAAACGGACTCGGTTCTGTTAGAATCTCGCCCATGAATAAACCTCGTCCAAAACTAATCGTTCTGTCATTCGAAGGGCTGGCGACTGCCTCCCTTGGATGCTTCGGGTCCTCGTGGAATCAAACACCCGCGATTGACTCGCTCGCGGCGTACGGCAATGTCTGGGACCGCTTGATTGCCACCCACAGCGATCCCAACGAAGTCTTGAGTCAGTGGTTTAGCGAGGGTACCGGTCGATCTTGGATCGAAGCATGGCGAACATTAGGCAGCGTCGATCTGATCACCGACAAACAGGAGATTCCCAAACGACGGTTGGACGCCAGGTTCGACAAAACCGTACTGGTGGAACAGTCGCCCACAAGCGATCAAGGCCGAGCGGTCGAGGAGATCGAGGAAACTCATATGGCAAAGTTGTTTGCTGCCCTTTTCGACAATCTCGAAAGTGACTCCGATGCCAGTGCGATTTGGATGCACTCGCAATCGCTTGCTATCACTTGGGACGCCCCGCGCTGGTTGGTTCCTCAAGATGAACACGAATACGATCTCGAACCTTTGGCGGACGCCCCCGACCTTCTCAGTGACGACGGTATAGAGTCGACGGATAATGAACCAGCGACTCCCGTTTGGTGTTTTGACCAAACTAGACCTCCGTACTACGCAGTCGCGAAGACCGATCATCCTGATCAAGTGGTTTCGTGGATGCGAACCTATGCTTGTCAGATTCAATTGATCGATCGAATGATCCAATTGCTCGTTGAGGCGACCGAAGGAAGCGAGACAGCCATCGTTGTTGTCGGAGCAAGCGGTTTTTCGTTGGGGCAAAACGGCTGGGTCGGTCACCGTGCCGGTCCTCTACGAAGCTGTCACCACCACCTGCCGCTCATCATTCGCAGTCCAGCGTCGGCACCTGCGAAATCGGGTTGCCATGGTCCGATCCGAACCGGTCATATTACCGCATCGAATGAGCTGAACGACATCTTGATCCATTTAGCGGAAAGTGATGACACACTGATTTCGCCGTCCGCTTGGCGACAATCGAAGAATGAATTTGAACCCAAGGTCGTCACGGTTGGAGAGGGCGGTGAAGCGGCGATCACGACTCCGCACTGGTACATGGTCCACCAATCCGATGGCGAGACACCACTATTTTTCAAGCCGGATGATATCCAAGATCACAACAACGTCGCTCGCATCCGCAACGACATCGTCGAGCGATTGGAAGCAAGTCTGTAGAAAAACGTTATGGCATCTCGTGCGCACAGGTTCAAATGTTCGGGGCAAAGCCCCGACAATTTTCCTAGCCCAGCCCGCCGGGCTGGGCCGCGTCTCACCATCGAGAATTTTCAATCACTTGGGTCTCTGATGTCGGTATCCAACATACTCGGCCGTCCGCTAACTCGACGAGCGACCAGCCGGATCGTTGCTCGACAATTTGGAACTCAAGTCCATCATGAAGCGGTTCATGAAACGCAGTGCTGTAGCTGTATGCCGGTCCTTTTCGTCCATAGATTTCACTAACAATCACGACCCCTTCTTTGCCTGCATGACGATTGGCGACAAACCAGATCCCGAAGAGGGTCAATGTCACGATCAACGACAGCAACGATGCAACCAAACTGACTCGTGTTCGATAGCGAACGTGAACTAGCATTAAGCCCCAAAATAACATCGATACAACAGGGATGGCGGCGCAAACCCAGCGAATCGGTATCGAGGCGATCTTGAGTGAACCATCCTGCTCCATGACATCGAGTGTCAACGCGCGAGCCGCTTCGAGATTCTTTTTAATCACTTCGTCAAAGGGACGATAGACCTGGGCTTGGCGGTAGCTGCCGATCGCTCGCCCCAGTTCGCCTGCTTGGAACCATGCGTTTCCGGCGTTGTGCCAGGACTCACCGGTGCAGTCGCGTTGCCGTGCGGATGCTTCGTATTTCAACGCAGCCTGACGAAATAGCGACTCCGTTTCTGGCATCCCCGTTGGCAATTCGATCGCCGTGTCGAACAGCGACTGCGCCTCCGACCAATCCGACGCTCGCAATATCCCGGGCGAGAGTGCGATGACCAAGGCAAGAAGAGGAACTTTGCGACGAAGTCGATCGAATAAACGGCGCGAGAGTGAATCGAGATCCGGAACGTTCGGCAGCGGCTTTTCCGCTGAAAAGTGTGCGGCATCGCTGGCTGCGTGAACGTCAAGAATTTGCTGGATCTCTTGCTCGGGCAGTCCGATCCTATGAAGATACTTCTCGGCATCGCCCGATGTCCAAGCGCTGGAGGGAACAGAAAAACTGGTTGCCAGGAAATGTTGAAAGGCATTCCACTTTTCGATGGTTCCATCGGGCCGTTTCCGCAGCTCCCTGTAGGCATCGGAACAGGCACGATAGGCATCGTCAATCGCTCGCCTCCGCCGCTCTCTTGCCCAGGGGAGTAGTAGCGAGAACAACATGGGGCCCGCCAACAACATCATCCAAACGTTCTCGGCCAGGACGCCAACGATCATGTTGAGAGTATGAGTCATCCTAGTTGGTTCCCGGTTGTGCCAGATCCCCGCAGGCTGATCCGTCAGCGTCGTTTCGGTCTGTGTCGTTCGAATGTCAAAATAATCACGTCCATCGCGCGGGAGAACGCGAATGGGAACCGCCGATGTCTGCAAGAAACGGTAACGACCCGAGTCAGGGTCGAACAACTGAATCTGTAGCGACGGAAACGCGGTTACCTTGGTCGTCAACGGCCTCGCCCGAGCACGAAACTCGGTCCCATCAGGATACCACTTGCGGCCCAACTCGCTCGCTACTGAAAATCGTCCACGAAGACTCCGTTGCCGGTCGAGCGGTGGAAGCTCTAGCATACCGTGTGGCGCATCCGAACGCACCCGCAAGTCCACTTCCAAGACTTGCCCCACTTCGATGGTATCCGTATTGGGCGTTACCTCGACCTCACATGGAGCGAACAAACCACTGAAACTCTCCGAACGCCCCTCGGTTGGCAACGGTAGGACTTCTAATTCGAATGGTTCTGATTCAGCGAAGATCCGATCAAAGGCATTCAAAGAGGACATCGGTTCAAACAAACCATTGTTGAAATATGCGGCATAGGGCGACAGTCGACCGCCATCCCCTTTTAAGTAGGCACACTCCAATCGCGTCGCCGGCAATGACACCCATCCAGGTTCGGAAAACCGTAGAAACAAAGTAAAAGTAACAACACCCAGCTGCACCGGGGAATTCTTCGGGGCGATGCGTCGAGCAATGATTCGTCTTCCTCCAATCGGTAGCCCCAATTGTTCCTTTTCCTGAGCGGTCGTGCGTTGCACAACCGTTTCGATCGAGGAGTTGTTAAAGAATTCGGGAAAACATCGCAACGAACGGATCCGATTGGTCGAAAGTTGACTCTTCCAGGTGACGTCCACTCGTAGCGGCTGCCCCACGTACACGACCTGTTTCTCAGGACGCAGTTCGAACGTCATCTCTAGCTCAATTGTCCCAGCGTCAACCGCTTCGGATTCGGACTCACTAGCGCAGGCAAATCCCGATATCAAAGCGGTAAGCATCATAACGATGTCGATGCGGAGTCTCACCAGTCTTTCTCCACACTTTTCTGATTGCTTTTAGCTCGTTGCTGTTGACGAAACTGGAGGCTCCCTTGTTCCTGCTGCAAAATATCGTCTACCGAGTAGTTTGGTAACGGTAACGGTTGCATCGCCGCATCGCTGGCAAAGTCGCCTTGACCTTCCATGGATGCCGAAATGGACTTATCGGAATCACTCGGTTCCATCATGTCCCCATCTTCTTCTTCGTCATCCCCATCACGTTCGTCCGAATCATCACTGGCTAATAGATCGAGGATCTCTTGGATTTTCTGGATCGCGACATGTTGTTGGTCGCGCGCGTCGGGCCATGTGCCCCATCGCGTGAGCATCGTTTCCGCACGCGCTAGCGACGAGATCACTTCGGTCATCAAGCGGCGAGGTTGCTGTAGAAGGCTGATCGGAGCGTCTTGGAGTTCCATTTCCGGCGGCATCATCGCTTGGTCAAGTGCTTTCATTTGGTCTTCGATCGCGGCCCCTTCCTGTTTTAAGAGTCGCTGCGTCTCAGCGAATTGCTTGGAGTCATCGGCAGCGGTTTCTGGTTCGCGAATTGGCGGCACAGGATTCGTTCTTTCCTGTTGCCGCAACTTGGGTAGCGTCTTTCGTTCAGGGACTTTGTTTCGCAGTGCGATCTGTTTTTGTTGCAATTCTCGCAGTCGATCGACTAGTTGTTGCAACTTTTCTTGTAACTTCTGATTACGAGAGTCCTCTTCCGCAACACGGGCCTCATAGTCCGCAATCAATCGTGCCGTCGAATCCAATCTTAGCGCAGGCCGGTGAAAGGTAGGAAGGATTCGACGCGCAGTCAGGAACTCCAACTGAGCCTGGCGTGCCTTCGAAAATGCCGTTCGCGGTTCCGCCTCGGCAATCGCTTTCGCTTGTGCTAAATGACACAGCCCTCGATTGAACTCCAGCGAAGCTTTTCCGGCGAGCGACAGCCGATCACTCGGCAATTCAGCTTCCAGAGACGCATACGCTTCCAACGCTTCATCATATTGACCTTGCTGTTGCAATTGCATCGCCGCGCCAAATTGATGTCTCGCTGGAAAATCCGCCGCATGCAAGGTTGACGCCGTCAACGTGCAGAGTACGACGAGACCCGCCAACGCAGCCGAGCGGGCGTTGATAGTCAATCGCTCGGCAATCATCAATAGGACGAGGGCTAAGGCGATCAAGGCAAATCCAGCTTCACGATACACCGTGTAGGTATCGGTTCCAGCGGTTCCGGAAATCGGTTTGTCGACAACGTACTTTGCATACATGTCAGCCAAGTCAAACGCGGCAGTCCCAACGGGTTGATAGACGGCATCACTGGAAAGCGACGCCAACTTTCGCAAACCTTCATCGTTCAAACGAGTGGTAACCATTCGATCCGCATACTTCACATAAACCGTCTTTCCATCGTCGTCTTTGATCGGAATCCGAGAGCCTGAACTGGCATCGCCCAGGCCGATCAGCAACAATCCCAAATCGAGCTCGCCGAGTAATTGCGTTACACGTTGATTGTCGGCGTCATGATCTTCGCCGTCGGTGAGAACGACTAGGTCTTGCATTCCTCGTCGATCATCCGACAACATGCTGCCGATACATTTCTCGACGGCTGACAACAGTGTTGTTCCGCCGAAATCAACCGTTCGTGTGTTCGCTTGATCCAACGTATAACGAACGAAATCGTAGTCATAGGTTAGTGGGCATAGAATATTCGCGCTACCCGCGTAAACAACCAATCCGGCTCGCTCGCTTTGAAATTGATCCAACGCGTCGCGAATGCCATCCTTCGCCGCTTCCAAACGAGACGGATAGGCATCTTCGGCTAACATGCTGCGAGAAACATCAAGGACAAATACAACATCACGTCCCTGTTTCGAAATCGAAAACCGCTGAGGACTGTAGCCGGGACGAGCAAACGCAACGATCAATAGTGCGACCGAAACGAGCCGAATGCGATCGGGCAACCTTCTTCGGCGCAGCGAGTCGTCAGCTCCCATCTGTGCCAACACCATTTCTCGACGTTGCCGCGCGCGTTTTAGCAGAATCGCCAACGGAACCATCAACAGTAGCAGCAATAATGATACGGGGTTTTGGAACATGATCGGGCTCATGGCACGCTCCTCAACCAAGTCGCTTCGACTAAAAATGCCGGAAAAAGTATCAGCAAGGCCGCGGCCAAAGGTAGCCAAAACCACTCGGCGATTCGAGAAAATTGGCGACTCGCAATCCGAGACCGTTCGAGCTGATCGATTTCGGTATAGACGGCCAATAGTGAGTCATAATCGGAGGCCGTTCGAAACACTCCGCCCGTCTCGAGACTGATATGCTCGAGTACCCGTTCGGATTCCGATAGCTGTGAGGACTCCACCGATTGGTCAGAATCATCACGTGGTCGATCACCAAGGCTAATGCAGTAGATTCGGCATCCCCACTCTTTTGCAAGTCCCGCCGCCTCAATAGGCATGTGCTGGCCCGAATTGTTTTCGCCGTCTGTCAGTAGGATGATGACCTGGCTAGCGATCTCGCCTTCCAACGATTGCATCTGGCGAATGTTAGGATCGTCAAGTTGTTTTAGTCGTGCCGCTGCGATTGCCAGTGCGTCACCGTAGGCGGTTCCATCTTCATTCGGACGATCCTGGATTTCGAGATCGCGGACCAGTTCCAACAGAGCGTCGTGACCAAACGTGAGCGGGCTTCGCGTATCGGCATACCGCGCGAACGTGATCAAGCCAATCAAATCACCGTCGCGTCCCTGCAACCTAGTTTCATCGCCTGCAATGAATCGCTCCACCAGTTCCTTGGCCACATCAATGCGGCTACGAGACTCGCCTTCCGCGAAGTTCATCTCCATACTCATGCTGCTCGAAACATCGATCAATAGTTCGATAGCAATTCCTTCAGACACTTGAATGGAATGTGTCGAACCAGCCTGCGGACGCGCCAATGCAATGAGCAGTAGAGTCAAACCAAGGATTCGAAGTGTCGGTGGGACCCAAAGGTAGCGAGCGCGACCCCGCTCGGTATCGTCCCATTGCCTCAGCGAAGGCACCGATAGACTTCCACGTTGACGACGCCACAGCAAAGTCAACGCGAAAGGAATGGGCATGAGTAGCAATAGCCAAGGATACGCGAAACTCAATTCACCGTCTCCCGGCGCAATAAATCACAAAGTACCGCTGGTTCACACCGATTCGCGTAAACCGATTGTTCGATTTTGCAGCGTAGTTGTGGCGACAGGTCACCGCCACGCTCTGCCAAAATCTGCTCCAACAAGTTCGTGGGAACCGAACCGGATTGCAGTTGTTCGACGATATCGAGCATGAGGTCACCTTTCGCATTGCCATTTTCAATCGATGGTCGCTGCCGCATTGGGTACAAGACCGTCACGACCAATAGCAGTAGCCCCGTCAGGAATCCCGTGAGATAGCGAGTTTCAAAAAGCGCCTCATCGCGTTGATCCACCGCAGGCGGTAATGGTTCGGGGGCATCGCTTAAGTCAATCGACTCAAACGGAACCACGCTAAGTGTCACCGGCGGCAACGCAACCGTCTCGGTTCCGCTGGAATCGCTCAGCTCGACCTGTAAATCGCTAATAACAACCGATCCAGACGCAAGTGGCTGGAAAAGCAAGCGTTGACGTTGTTGATAGCGACCGTCCTTCAACGACACCGGAACCTGCTCGATCGATACAAGGTGAAGTTTAGGATCTAAAGGAACGGGCAACTTGAACTGGCCAAACCTCTCTCGGTCCATTTCCACGATCAACGCACAGACATCACCAGGATGCACCTGAGGCGGATCAAACCGCACCGAAAAGCCAGAAAAATCCGCGGCCTCGGCGGATATTGCAAAGAGACATGAGAGTAGTGCGAAAACACGCAAAACACCCCAAACGGAATTGGCCCTTAATCGTTTTGTGGCCCTTAGTCGTTTCGTGGGTTGCGAGGATGAAGTCACCAGCGCAGTAGGTGGCATCGAAGTGCCCTTACTTCTCAGCAGCATTTCTCTACGAATGATCTTTCCAATAACTTCGTCTTCCCGAGCTAAGTACACTCCACTATCAATTTCGCTTGATACGATGGTTATCCTTACGCCATTCTAGCAACAACGATTCATGATGGTATAGAGCTTTGATATTTTGATTCTCTCGCTTTATTGCTTATTGCATCGATTGTCGGCAGCAGCGGCCAAACACTTGACCAATGACGTCTATCCCCCCGACTCGTCAGCCACGCGTCGTTGGCGTGAACGAAAGAAGCTTGTCAATGCGACCACACAATCCTCGCCTACGGCGATCTCCATCAAGTCCACTCCGCTTTGCAGCATTTCTTCTTGGAGTGTCACGTGGTGTTTGCTGCCTTGGTGATGGCGCCTTTGCAGATCAACATACCGGCTGGTACCCGATTCGGCATCTTGCAATTGAATCAACTCCGTACACGACGACAATTGGCTCGGCGAACTGAGTACATTCACGGCATTGACGTCGTGCCGGATCGATAGCGCTCGTAGCTCATCGAGATAGTCATCGGCAAAAAAGTCCGACATCACAAACGCAATCGAACGCTTACGAGCGACGTGCCCGAAGTGGGACAACACGTTAGCGAACTGCGTTTCGCGACCGTCCGGTTGGAAGCTAAGCAGCGCATCCATAATACGCGAGGCATGCGAAGAGCCCTTTCCAGGCGGGACCATCAACTCGACATGATCGGAAAACAGAATCAAACTGACGCGATCATTGTTGCGTAGTGCGGCCATGGTCAACAACGAACCAAGTTCCGCAATTATGGCTCGTTTCTGACCACCCGATGCCGTAATCATTGACGCGGAGACATCGACGAGCAGGTAAAGAAATTGTTCACGTTGTTCGATGTACCTGCGGATATGAGGCTCGCCCGTCCGCGCAGTCACCTTCCAATCCATCGCACGAACGTCGTCGCCCGGTTGATATTGACGCACATCTTCAAACTCAATCCCCTGGCCACGAAAAACGCTGCGGTATTCGCCCGCCAACAGATGCTCGACCGGTCGGCGACAGCGAAGTTCTAAGAGCGACAATTGGGTGACGGCGTCTTGAATCATGATGTCGTCACAGGAACGGTCGACAACATTTGATCGAGCAGGTCATCCGAAGTGATCGACTCCGCTTCGGCGCGATAGGAGATTGCCAATCGATGACGCAGCACATCATGCGCGACATCCTTCACATCTTGAGGGATCGTATAGTCTCGCTGATGCATCAGTGCATTGCCTCGCGCCGCCAGCGATAGGTAAATGGATGCTCGTGGAGACGCACCGAAACGAAGATACCGATCAATGTCCATTCCATAGTGATTAGGATGCCGTGTGCAATCGACGAGACGCACGATATAGTGTTCGATTTTTTCATCCAAAAAGGTCGCCTCTAAAGCCCCACGCATTCTCAGCAGTTCATCGATCGTGAGAACCGGTTCGATTTTGTAAGCCGATTTGGTTGTCGCCATCCGCTGCATAATCTGCAACTCTTCGTCCATCGATGGGTAGCCGATCTTCAGCTTGAACATGAATCGGTCCACCTGCGCTTCGGGCAGTGCGTAGGTACCTTCTTGTTCGATCGGGTTTTGCGTGGCGAGCACAAGAAACGGGATGGGAAGATTGAAGGATTCCTTGCCCAGGGTGACCTGCTTCTCTTGCATCGCTTCGAGCAACGCCGACTGGACTTTTGCAGGCGCCCGATTGATTTCGTCTGCCAACAGCAGATTTGCGAACACCGGCCCCTTCTCGGGACTGAATGTATGATTGCGAGGATCATAAACCAACGTGCCGGTTAAGTCGCTCGGCAACAGATCGGGAGTGAACTGGATTCGGCTGAAATCAGCATGAATCGCCTGGGCGAGAGAGTTGACTGTCAATGTTTTCGCGATTCCAGGAACGCCTTCGAGCAGCACATGGCCGTCGCAAAGCAGTGCCAGCAGCAATCGATCAATCAGGCTCTGCTGACCAACGACCAATTGTCCAATCTCGCCTCGCACCTGGTTCAGCTTCTCACCGCACTCGATCGTTTGGGGTCCCA
>JGI12048J13642_10406921_pt1 | contig 14900 bp, 13 predicted proteins | sample ElkSlonscriptome_16_FD_13642 | JGI IMG/M metagenome (IMG submission 13642)
CGAGCGCGCCCAACGGCGCTTCGAGCCACGCGCCGGGCTCGCCTTGCGGCGTGCGCCGGGCATACGATCGCAGCGGCTCAAAGCGCTGCCGCGGCGCCGGAAGTTCGATCACTCCTTCGCGGTGCAGGCGCAATAACGCCACCCGACAACTCATGTCCTTCAAGCTGCCGTCGGGCTTGCGCCAGTCGAGCGCCTCGCACACCCGGTAGCTCAATTGCTGGCCGCTGGCCCCGGCATGCGCCCGCAGGATGCCGCGTACCTGTTCGAGCGCCGCGGCGTCGAACACCCGCCCGCTGTAGCGCTTGTTGATTGGTGTCGCTTCCATGCGCGAGGTTCTACCCGATCCGTTTTTTCGTGTATCGCAGAAATCAGTTGTGGGGCCATCAACCTGCCTTATCGGCTGATGGCTTCCCTATCGTTGATATTCGCAGATCAGACGTCGAGTACCGCGCACGGCTGCCGGAACGACACGATCAACTATACAGACCCTGCGCGCCGACGCGGCGGACCTGGGGCTGGACGCCCAAGGACGGTACATGGAACTGAGCTACGAGGACTTCTGCGAGCAGCCTGAGCAACACACGGCTGCCATTCTCGACTTCTTGGGGGCCAGCACCCCGTTGGACGATCTGGGCGAGGCCGTCGAGAGCCAGAACCACAAGTTTCAGCACGCGCTCGCCCCCGGGACGCTGGCGGCGTTGGGGCGAACCGTGTCCGCCTCTACAGCGTGACCTTAGGCATTGAGGGTGAGGGCGTCTTGTAGAGTTTCGGCGCCCTTCGGCTAGCCACGGTCGACCTCCGACCATTGCCAGAAGTGTTTCTTGGCCGAAGGGTCCGTTCGGAGCGGGCCGGTGGAGCCCGGTTCCGTGTGGCTTAAGAGAGGGGATGCCTTGGGCAGTTTCAGCGATTCGGGCGTCAGCCCGACGCGGTTCCAATGAAAGCCCTTCTCGAGTTCCGCTGCATCGAACACCCGGTGCTGGTATTTCGCCAGCACTTGGTCCTGGCTCAGCGCGATATAGTGGCGAAGCACGTGGTCCTGCGGTGCGATCTTCACCTCGCGGCCTTTGACCTTGTGCCCCAAACTGTGAGTGTTGTCGAGATCAGCCGTGCGTTTCCAGGCTCGGTGCAATCTGTTGGGAAAGGGCCGGAAGTGGTAGTAACGGCGCATCTCGGTCACGTAGTCCCGTCCAACGTAGTCCATATCGGGTTCTGCGAGAAAGCAAAACTCATTAAAGTTCAATGTGTTGAACCCGGATGTATCGGCTTCGGTAATCGCGTCGCGAAGGCTCCGGCCTGGGTCTGCGTGTTGCAAAACCTCGTCGCCGTCCTGGTGCACGATCCAGTCATGGTCCAAGCTGCCGATCACGCGCTTCTTTGCTTCGAGTTGTTGTCCTAAACTGAAATAGCCTGGAAAAGGCAAGCGCTGGTAGGCTAAGAGGGGATTGTCCCGGACAACCGCCTCTGTATCGTCGGTCGAGTCGTTGTCGATGATAACGATATCGAGCCCTTGTCCTGCCAGAATCGGCATCAGCACCTTCAGCAGGGCCGCTTCGTTCCTCACGGCAAGGATGACGGCGATACGGAGACGCATACTCACGGCATTGAGCGGGGGCGGCGAGTCCAAGACATACACCGAAGTATACCGCGTACGGCAGTGCCGATCCAGGCGGTGGTGGTACCCTAGTGACGTTGTCGCCTACCACCGACTGTCTGTGTGGGCCAATTCGACCGGTGTGCGCTCCTGATGCGGCGCACGCTTGCGCTGGGAGAACGCTCGCTGTTGCACGGCTCGCAGGCCAGGGCGAGCGCATATAAATCCTCACCCGTAGAAAACCTTAGCGCGATAGTCGTCATTCCAAGCGGCCTTGCGGGGCTTCTGGGCCAAGCGCAGCTTGGAGGGCTCTTGTTCGAACAGATTCATGCACAGGTAACGGATCGAGGTCAGAATCGCCGGCGCGTTGCCTTTGCGGATGCGGCTGGCGTCTTCGTTGAAGACGACATCCAGGCGCCAGTGCAAGCGGTTCTCGATGCCCCAGTGGCCCCGCACCGCCTGGGCAAAGCGCTTGGCGTCGGCCGGGATGGAGTTGATGAAGACACGCCGCTCCACGGTATGGCGATCTTCGATCCAGCATTCGCGTTCGACCAGCCCGATGCTGCGCAGGTCACGCCAACGCGCGGTGCCGGACAAGGTGCTCAGTTCCTCGGTGACCCAGTACTGGCGCACTTCCAGACGTCCGTGGTCCTTGTCGGTCTCCTCGGTGTAGTCATGCACGACATGGGCAAACTCACCCGCGCTTGCGGTGGTGAAGAACTCCTCGACCTCCTCATGCAGCGTACTCTGATTGCCCTTGAGTCCAAGGACGTAATCGCCGCCTTGGTCGATGATTTGTGCGGCGATCTTGGTCTGGCAGCCCATTGCATCGATGGTCACGATACAGCCCTTGAGTTCGAGCAGCTCCAGCAACTTGGGAATGGCTGTGATCTCGTTGGACTTCTCCGCGGTGGCCTCTTGCCCCAGCAGCAGACGGTTGCGGCAGCCCCAGGCACAGACCCTATGCAGCGCCTGCTTGCCGCGGCGCCGATCGCGCGAGCCGCGCGCGCTCCTGCCGTCGAGCGCGACGACCTCCCCGCCGGTGGCTTCGGCCACCGCGCGCGTCCAGCTCACGAAGCAGCGTTGGAAGGCCTCCGGGCGCAGCCGCGAGACCACCGTGGCGATGCAGTCATGCGAGGGAATCCCGTTGGCGAACGGGGCGAACTTGCGCAGCCAGTCGAGCTTCGCCTTGCCGAACTCCTCCATCGCCTCCCAGCCCTCGGCGCCGCTGAGCACGGCACAGACCACCAACAGCAGTATTTCGGGTAATGGATACAGCTTGTGACGATCGACGCGATAGTCCGGAAGCGATGAGAAATGTTCAAGCATGCTGGCAGACATGGGAAACTCCTGAGATCGTTTCCCCAAGTGTGCCGCAGATTACTGTTGCAAATGAAGTTTATATGCGCTCGCCCTGGCTCGCAGGCGCCACGGCGTTCAAAGGGTTCGCAAAGCTGTTATACTGCTACTCCTAAGACCTGGATTCTTTTCGTGCACGGGGGTATCGCAGACTACCGCGATGCAGGTGGTGCACCGTTTCTGTACTCGCTGCGTGCACAGGTGAGATCTTGACGTTTTCGCGCATTTTCAATGGACTCTGGCGCTCGAAGGCGGACACCGATCTCGGTCGCGCGACGCGTCGGCAGATGCTGCTCCGCCAGAACGCGATCCAGAGGTGGGCCTGTGAGGCGAACCTCGCTCCGGCATGGGACGGGCGAACGCAAGTCATCGCGCGCTTGATCCCGGAGGACTCCCGAGTCATTGAATTTGGCGCAGGTCGCCGATCCCTAGAGAAGATGCTGCCCCATGGCTGTGTATACACGCCTTCTGATTTGGTACCCCGTGGTTCCGGGTGCCTGGTGATCGACCTGAATCGAAGGATACCGAATCTTGGCTGCTACGATGTCGCGGTCTTTTCCGGTGTCCTCGAGTACGTTTATGACGTGCCAGGGGTCATTCGTCGCGTCGCAGAGTTCTCGAATATGATCGTCGCTTCCTACGCTGTCACCGACTTCACTCCGAAGCTGCGGCGGAATCAGGGGTGGGTGAACGACTTCAGCGGAAGCCGTTTCCGCAACCTTCTGGCGCGCTCAGGTTTCAGTGAAGTGCAGGAGATCCGGTGGCGCACCCAGTTCATCTTTGCTGCGAGACAAGCTCGCGCTTGAGATTGGGCGGTCCTTGAGCTGAGGACACGGTGTCGGGGCGGTTGTTCTTCCGGGTAGGGCAGTCGGCGGTTTGAAGCAAGAGGCGGAGTATGAGGCGTTTAGGGACAAAGACACAGTGTTGTTTTTCTTGTCACACTTGGGCGCATCTGTCTGAGCGAATGAGGTTTTCTTCTACTCTTCTCTAAGTCTTCGACCTCTTGCGAGCATGTTCGTGGTTTTTTTGCTTGACAGATAGAAGGGGGGCAACTAAGGTATTTACGCGGGCCGAATTTATGGTGAACTGGTGGAGGTCGCGCAGACCGCGCGACGCATTAACGATGGCACCTCGCATCGCGCTGAGCGATTTGGCCGGCCGGCTCGGCAACCACTCATCAGAGTTGTTTCTGGTGTGCGGGGTAAAGTGAGGATTGTGACGGAGAGACGGGTGTAGAACGATGGAAGTTAAGCGTACAATCAACGGGTTGGGATCTAGAGGGCGTCTGAGTTGGAACGAAGCTCAGCTCGGCTTGCCGGCTTTGTCGTACCTCGTTCTCACGGCCTCGGTACTTTTCTGCTTGCCCGCTGGTGCGTCGACAGAATCTTCCGCGTCGACACCAGAGTCTGTGCTGCCGGCGGCCGGCCCGTCTGCCGACACGTCAAGCGCGAAGCCGGAGTCTGCTTCCTCGCCGGACGTGAATGCAGAGCGCCTGTCCGAGCGTGCGCAGCAACGTTGGGACGCAATGGTCGACGGAGACTTTGAACGCGCTTATGCTTTCGAACTGCCCACGTATCGCAACCTCTTCACACTGAATACGTTCAAAGCCCAGTATGCGGGGAGCCGCGGATGGGTCAAGGCAGCCGTCACGTCCGTCGATGAGCCCGGGGGCGCGAGGGCAAAGGTCGAGATACAGGTGTCGCAGCAAATCCCCATCGCACCTGGCGCAGCGCCCGAAATTCTTGCGGCCACTGTGGCCGAAATGTGGCTGTTTCGCGACGGCGCATGGTGGCGAGTGCCGCCTTTGGGTGATACGGAAGCTTCACACGCTATCGACGCTGAGACACCGGAGGAGGGAGCGTAACCCATAGGAAGACTAAATATCCGTCGGAGATGGGCGTTCCCGCCACAGCAGCGGGGTCATCAGCCGACGTCGTTGTGAATAATCTCTGACGCAAGAGCGACGTCCGTAATCTGTAATCTGTAATCCGGCATCCATTGACTTGCAACTTCTTGGTCTGCCGGAGAGGGGGGGCGGGGCTCGGGCCCCAAGAAACTTCGAGCACCAAGCCGCAAGGCCTTTCACGACACACCCACTAGAACTGGAGTTCTACAATGCGCAAATCGTTTAAACCGACTAAGCTCGCCGCGGCCCTCGTAGCCGCCATCGCAGGGGGCAGCCTTGCCACCCCCGCTTCTGCAAACGTCAGCCTGACGACCGACGGATTCGGTGACGCTGGCATCATGCAGTACTACACCGTCGCCGGCGATACCGACAGCGGCAACTGGCAGACCATGTTCCGGCTGTTCAACAACTCTGCCGACGCGGTCGCGGTAAAAGTTCGATTCCGCGAAGGCTTGGAGAGCCGCGAGGTGCTTGACTTCGTCGTCTGGCTATCTCCCTTCGACGCGTGGTCTGCCTGGACCACCATCAACGCCTCAGGCGAAGGTGCAGCCGTTCCGGGCATCCGCAGCCGCGACATGTCCTGCACGACTCCGCACCCGCGCCAGGGTCCCCAGAGCGAGACCTTCGGCTGGGTCGATAACGAGGTCAACGGCACTCGCTACGCCGAATTCAAGCTGAGCTCCTTCGCGTCGGGCGACTCCGAGGCAGCCCGTGCCGCCTCCACGCGCATCCGGGAGGGGCATTTCGAGGTCATCGGCATGGCATCCTTCGGGCCCAACACCGCCGTCTACCAGCAGTCCCTCCATCAAGAGGTGGGGGGCAACATGCAGCCTCTGGGCTGCCAAAGCCTGGATCGCTTCGCGTTCGGTGAGCCCGTCGGGAACATCGCCGGCGACCTCGCCGCAGCGGAAGACGTCGGCAACGTGCTCGCCACCAACGCCTTCATCGTCCGCCTCTCGACCGGTCAGGGCGCGGCCTACGAACCAGTGATGCTGGGCAACTTCGCGACCGGTGACGATCAGGCGGAGTACATGCTGGAACAGCAGCTTGCCCACCCGCAGCTGCCCGACCTCGACTCCGGCGACACCGACTCGTACTACCTGAACGTCGACGACCAGGTTGCGCTTACGGATGACTGGGCCGACTGGAATATCAGCACTGGTACGGCGACAGATAAGCGTTTAACCGGGCTCCGTGACTTCTACAACTCCGGTGTCGTGCCCGCCAGGGTCCGTGGTGGTGTGGACGCCGTCAGCGCGACGCTTCAGCGCACGGCCGTGGTCAACGAGTGGACCCGTCGTCCGGTGACGGATTCCGCCTACCTGCGCTCGATCTTCACGCAGTGGGTGTTGACCTTCCCGACCATGCACTACTACACGGACGATACAGCGACGGCGGGTGTGGTGGCCAGCCCCTTCGCCGATCCGACGCTCGCCATCAACACGGCTCCGTTCCCGCCGTTCGACGGCTCCGCGAGCGTCGGTACCGATCCGGAGATCCCGCAGAACTACACGCTCACGCTGTGGAATGCTGAAGAAGAAGGCGTGACTTGGACGAGCCCGATCCCGGGTGAGATCGATCCGATGGTGCGGGAAGTCAACGTGATCAACTTCGGCGAGCCGACCGACGGCAACATGATGCTCGGCCTCTACGGTGACGATCAGATCCAGGTCGAAGAGAATCAGCTGCCCGAGAACCCGAAGTATGAGCCGGCGGGCAACCCGAACGCCGATATGGGCTGGGCCAAGCTCCAATTCTATGGGGTTAATTGGAGCCAGGAGCTGGTGGGTGAGAACTGGACCTACTACGGCCTGCCGGTGACCGGCTTTGGGTTTACTCTGTACCAGACAGAGGGTGGCAATCAGGGTAACGCTGCGATTGGCTATTCGCACAAGTACGAGCGTGATTACGAGCAGACCACGACCACGCCCTAACTGGGTCGCCGAGATACCCCAGCCTAGAGGAAAAGGACGTCCTCTTTGCAGGGTCTGAACCGGGGGCGGTCGTCCGCCCCCGTTTTTCGTGTTTTGGCCTTCGGTTCGGCGCGTTGTTTGGTCTGCGCTACGCACAGGGCCGTCCAGCTCCCTCGCCAATGCTTGCTGTCGCCTCCCCGGATTGAACCTGGCGCGCCGGCCACTTGAATCGCGCGACCGGGTCCAGGGCGGAGTGCCTGCGCGAACCGCGGTGCGATGCTGGGTTTAGCTTGCCGCATCCGCTCGGCGCCTCGCCATCGCCCACTTCACGGTTGTCGAGGTTCTCGGCTGCAGCCGCGTGGGCCTAACGACGACTCTCCACCGTCCCTGCTTCGGCGGCCATGGCGGCAGCTCATTGCTAGGCGCCGCGGATTACGAAAGCCAGTCCGTACGCTAGGATTACAAGCGTGTTGAAGCGCTCCAGCATGTCGTTCGCTTCACCTCGTCCACCGGCATTGAACGCCGCACTTGAATTACGTCTCCCCCGCCTCGGACTGATGAGCGCAGCAGACGCGCGTTGCGCTGCGTCGGGCGGGGACAGGAACCCAACCACCGTCGCTGAAGAACCGACCATGACCCGTAGCCTTTCCGCCGTTCTGGTACTCGCCGGCTGTCTCTCACTCGTCGATGCCTTTGCCGACACCCCCGCTCCGTTGTCCAGTGTCTCAGAGTCGATGCAAGCGGCGCTGAATACCCTCTCCAACAGCGAGCTGCGAGAACTACGAGACAATCCCGAAGCGGCGCAGCGGTTCCTGGAGCGGGAATCCGCCTACGCCGAGGTTCAGCGCCGTGCCGAGAGCGAGGGGTTGCTGGCGAAACGTTCAGTCCAGAAGAAGTTGATCGGTGCCCGCAGAAATGCGCTGCACAAGGCCGTCGAGACTGCGCACATGGCCGCGCATCCGCCGGACCAGACCGCCGTCGAGGCGCTGGCCCGAGACTACTACGCTGCCTATCCCGACCGCTTCACGAGCCCGCGGCGCGTCAAGCTCGCGCATATCACCATCGTCACCGACCCCTGTGAGCCAGAGGCCACCGAGGCTGTTCTTGCAGAGTTGCGGTCGCGCGCCGAGGCGGGAGAGGACTTCGCAGTCCTGGCGAAGGAGCATTCTGAGGCGCCGAATGCCGCGCTCGGCGGACTCATCAAGGAATGGATCATCGCGTCGTCGGACACGCGGAGCCACCCGTTCTATGGTAAGGGCCTTGCGTTGGAGGAAGTGGGGGCGATGACGCAGCCGTTCGAATTTGCGGGCGCCCATCACTTGGTGATGCTGTTGTTCGATACGCCGGAAAAGCAGCTGCCATTCGAGGTCGTTGCTGCGATGATCGAGGGTGAAATCCTAAAGCAGCTCGCAAGCCAAGAACGGGCTGGGTTCGAGCGGGACCTGCATGCTGCGCCCCGTGTCGCAACGTCAGAGGAGTTGGAAACTCTGATCGAAATGCGCTTGTCGCAGCCTGTCGATACCGAGACCGACCGATGACCGTTTCGGGAGAAGCACGGGATCGCTTTGGGTGGGATCGCGAATCGGTCACCCTAGGTGGTCCGACCGCTCAGCTCCGGGAGAATCGCCGCTGCATCTGCTTCCTCCCCGCGCCTGTTGCGGCGCGTCGTCTCGTGTCTAGGTGTTCCGTGTTGCGCCATACCTGGTGACCGAGAGATGTCGGTTTGCCTGAAGACCTTCACAAAGGTGGCCAATAGCGGCGACAGATTCTCGCAGCGTCTCGCAGAGTGGTGGTTCGGCCAGCCCATGCCGGTGTGCGATGGGGAGACGGCCGGCAACCCAAATCTCATTCTGGTTGGCAGCATCCTGGAATGGGCTGACGAGGCGACGGTGATCTGCGGTGCCGGCCTCCTCGGAGCCAATGGGCGATTGAGTGTGGCGCCACGCAGGATCGTCTCCGTTCGGGGCCCTCTGACGGCTGCGCGGCTCCACCAAGACCACAGGGAGCCAACCCCTCCGCTGATGGCCGATCCGGGGGTGCTGGCGCCTCAAGTCTTTCCCGATCAACGCGCTGCCGAGGCGCCCGTCGGGATCATCCCCCACTACGTCGATCGGGATTGCATATGGGTTCAGCGGTGGCGCGAGCGCGGTGTCCCGGTCATCGATGTCGCAATGCCGCTCGAGGAATTCTTCGCTCAACTGCAGCGTTGCCGGGTGATCCTGTCGTCGTCGCTGCACGGCTTGATCTTCGCCCATGCCTACGAGCGTCCAGCGCTATGGATCGAGCTGTCCAGCCGTGTGCTCGGTGACGGCTTCAAGTTCTATGACTACTATGGAAGTCTGGGTGTCGCGCCGGAACGGGTGCTGCGGCGGCGAATACAAGGCGACGAGGAGCCTGCGGAGTTGGCCGCCCTCGCCTCCCTCCATTCGCCAGAAGAATTGCAGGTGCAAGCGCTAGAAGCGCTCGAACTGGCGCGTCGGGAATTGGCAACACCAGGCTGATAGCTATCCACAGACCGGTACTCCCATGCGAGCGAGACCCACGGCCCCGATTGTGATCTTCAATGCCGACGACTTCGGCCTGTGCGCGCCAGTCAACGAGGCCATTGTCGCCTGCTTCCCCGATGCCCTATCGTCCACGAGCGTGATGGTCCCGTGCCGAGGGTTTCAAGATGCCGCATCACGCTATCGGTCACGCTCGGTTCCCATGAGCGTCGGCCTGCATTTTACGCTCACGACCGGGACGTCGGAGCTGCTCGCCGCGGATTATCTATATGGCCCCGTCGGGCCTGCTCGGGCCACACTCACGGACGGCGATTCCCTGTTTTGGCCATTCGGTGAACCGCTGGTGGAAAATGCCGACGCGGCGGAAGTTGCGGCGGAACTGGAAGCGCAATACAACACCGCGGTGGCCGCCGGGATCGATATCACCCATATCGACGCACACATGTTTGTGGGCGATCTCCCGAAAATCGGCGATGTCATGCGGGTTTTCGCATCCGACATGCGCCTGCCGCTCGTTCTAAAGGATCGCAAGGCCCGCGATGGCGCGGCTCGTGGTATACCGGATGCGCTGCCGTGCTTCGATAGTGTCTACGCCTGCAAGGGTCGACAACAGCTGGAAGAACATCTCCGGGGCCTGGCGGCGGGTCTGCACTATGTGATTTTTCATCCTGCGGTCTCGGGGCCGGAGATAGAGGGCATTTTGCCAACGAGCTGGCAACGGAGGGTCGATGACTTCGCTATTTGTCAGGAAGGCACCGTTGCACGCTGTATCGCCAACTATGGCCTCCGCACGATGACAATGGTGGAATTGCGGGACTCCATGCGACTTGGGCGCACCTTTTGGTAGCCACCGGAACAACCTACACGCGTGTCGAACCCCATGCATTTCTCCCGAAGATACCCGCATAATCTTAGCCGGAAACGCGCCCACGCCGTTTGCCGAGATGAGGCAAGAAAGCGCCTATTCTACGGGGCGAAAGTGCATGTCGGGCCTGAGGACGTGAGGTATCTGCAATCCGACGGAGAGTTTCTTGTATCGGCGGACGAAGGTGCCTTCGTTATCGCAACCAATGTTCCTGCTTGTCGTGATCCAGTCGTGATGGACCGAAGGGCAGGTGCGCTTCTGGGGCCTGGCCGGGGTCTCGACAAGGCCGTCTTCGCTCCCTCTCCGACGAAGATTTTCGGGGTCGGGCTTGGACGAACAGGCACGACGTCGCTGCTCGAGGCGCTCAAGCTACTGGGCATTCTCGGCATTCACCATGCACCGTATCTGTTTCCGGCGATGAAGCAAGAGGTCCGCACCCTGGACTCGGTCGCTGAGTACGATGCGTTTATCGATTCGCCATTTTCTTTTTTTTATCGAGATCTGGATGCGGCTTTCCCTGGAAGTAAGTTCATCTACACACGTCGTCCGCTCGAATCCTGGTTACAGAGCTTGGAGTGGCTGATTGGCGACAGCAGTACCGGGTTGAGTCGGTGGTTCTATGGTACTGATCGGTTCGATGCGACATGCTACCGGCAGCGGTTTCTCCGGCATGAGTCGGAGGTATTGGAGTATTTCCGCAACCGGCCTAGCGATCTGCTCGTCTTGGATGTCTTCGCGGGTGACGGCTGGGATGTTCTATGTCCGTTTCTTGGCAAGAGCGAACCCCAAGTAGCCTTCCCGGCTGCGAATCGGCGCACTGGCACGGCATCGCCTTTGGCTCAGAGGAAAGTGCATCTGCCGTGATCGGATCACCGCTAAGCCGCCTATGGCGGTTACTAAGCGCCACCGGGCAAAGACGCTTGGTCGGCCGGTCTTTCCGCCGGGGGCGCAGTTCGGCCAATGGTTTTCTCGGTTGAGACACTTGTTGGACACCCTTTTTGAGAGCGCGTCTTCGCAGTGCGCATCGCGTTCTGGTCAAGCTCATGCCAAGCGAAAACCGTGAAGGTCCGGCCTCCGTTGTATTGGTGGTCGGAATGCACCGCTCGGGAACCTCGGCCCTGGCCCGTGTGCTCGATCTCGCCGGGCTGGCTATGCCTGAGAAGGTGCTAGCACCGAACCAGGACAACCCCAGCGGCTACTGGGAGCCGGTCGACGTCGTTGCGTTGAACACGCAGATCCTGCAGCGCTTCGACCGCCACTGGGCCGACCCCAAGCCCATCGGTGAGGACCTGTGGGGGCGCATCGAGGAATCCGACGTCGCCCGGGCCACAACGATCCTCCAGACCCACGGCACGGATGACCAGGGCCAGGCCCAGCCCCTGGTCATCAAAGACCCGCGCTTGTGCCGACAGGCACCACTCTGGATCGAGGCCGCCAAGCGCGCGGGTCGCACGCCCCTGTGCCTGCTGGCATGCCGTCACCCGGAGAACGTCTACCGCTCCCTGCATGCTCGCGAGCGCATGCCACGCGAACACGCGCTCGACCTATGGCTCGCCTACATGCTCGAGGCCGAACTCGGCACTCGGGGCCCGCCACGAATGGTGGTCGAGTACGACGCACTGCTGGCGGACTGGCGCAAGGTGTTGACGGCCATACGCCAGGAGACGGGCCTCCTGAGCGATCGCAGCATCGCCGAAGGCGCGGCGCGGATCGATGCCTTTCTGGATTCGGGGCAGCGCCATCACGCCCTCTCTGAACTTGGCGCCGACGCCGAGGTGTCCGAGCACGGGCAGCTGGTGGATGCCTGCTATCGCGCCTTCGTCCATGGCGCGCTGGAACTGGAGGAGCCCCGGTTCGATGACCTCCGGCGCCGCTGGCAGGACGCCTGGCGGCGTCGATCCCCCGGACGCGGCGGTTCGGACCTGGCGAAGTCGCTGCCGGCATGGCATGCGGAGCAGGCCGCGATCGCATCGGCGAACGGCGACCACGCGGGCGCGCTCATGGCGCTGCAGCGGGCGATCGCGATGACGCCCGATATCGCGCGTTTCCACTTCCTGGCGGGCAAGGCGCTGGTGGAACTCTCCCGGCCCGAGGAGGCCGTCGAGCGCTATGCGAAGGCGGTGGAATTGGACCCGTCGGTGGTGCGCTTCCACAAACCGCTGCTGCAACTGCTACGACAGCAGAACCGTCATCTGGAAGCCGTGGAGGTCGCCAGGGTGCTCGTCGAGCTCGAAGCCAGCGCGGCACACTACCACGAGCTGGGCCTTTGTCTGGCCGCGCTCGGTGATTTCGACAGCGCCGTCGAAGCCGAGCGGCGGGCGCTCGATATGGACGCCGGCAATGCACAGACACAGCTCGTCCAGGCGATGCAAAGCGGCATGGCGCCGCCTCCCCTGTGCGATCGCGTCGGGCACCTGTACGCCGAGCATGGTCGATGGCCGGAGGCCACGACCGCCTACTCCTGCGCCCTGAAACGTCGCCAGGCCCTGTTCGGCTTCAGATCGGACAGCCCCAAAGCCGGCCGTCCGCCAGCGGCCAGGGCAGAGCTATGCGCCCTGTTGGCACGGCTGGGCGTTCGCTATCGGTCCGAGACACTCTTGCGCCTGTTCGAGCGACAGGCACCGACGGATCTCGAGCGACGGGACACCTGGTGGCCGCTCGGTTCGGCCTTTCCCTATCGCCCGCGGGTGGAGCTGTCGCCTTTGCCGTCGAGTATCGGGCAGAAGCGACCCCTGCTGTCGGTCATGATCCCCGTCTACAACGTCGCCGATGCCCAGTGGCTGAAGGCCTGTCTGGCCTCCGTCCTGGCACAGGACAAGGGGCCGGAGTGGGCGGAGATCGTCGTCGTCGACGACGCCTCCGACACCGACAGGGCGCGGGAGATCGTGGATGACTATCGGGGACGAGTCCGTTATGAGCGCAATCGCGAGACGCTCGGCCTGGTCGGGAACCACAATCACTGCATCAAAGTGGCGCGTGGTGAATTCGTTCACTTGCTGCATCAGGACGACACCGTCGAACCCGGATTCTACGATGCGGTCCTCGAACCCATGATGGCCGATGAGCGGCTCGTCGCGGCCTTCACCCACAACCGGTTCATCGACGCCGCGGGCAATTCCACGGGCGCCAGCGACCCGCCGCGGCCACAGCAATGCGTTCTTGTGGATTGGCATATCCGGCTGTCCCTGGAGATTAGGATCCAATTTCCGTGTATCGTCGTGCGTCGCAGCACCTATGCGGCGGTCGGCGGTTTCTACCCGGGGCGCCGCTTCTCCTTCGACTGGGACCTGTGGAACCGGATCGCGGCATCGGGGCCGGTGTGGTACGACCCGCGGCCGCTGGCCAGTTATCGCGTGCATCCGGACTCTGCAACCTATCGATTCCGGCAGAAGGAGCGCGTCATCGATGCGATGCAGACGGTGGCGAACATGGCGCAACTGGCCCCGATTGAGGCCCGCGCCGCGGTCGCCGAAATGGGGATGTATAAGTTCTTTCTCAGATATTGGAGCCTGATCACCGCAGCGGAGTTTGGCGCAGACGCCGAGGGAAGGATGGAGTTGGCGCAGTTCTTCCTCGAGGGTTGGACGACCCCCGAAGAGGAGCGGCAGTTGCTGCAATTGCTCGACGTCTCGTGAGGTGAACGCCTCGGCCGAGGTCCCGCGCCTGGGACATGGCTTGGCAATCCCGTCATCCGATCGAGTGTGATCCCACTGTAGGCAAACCCGATGCAACGTCCTCCCCACCTTTGCGACCTGACCCTCTGTTTGACCCTCAAAGGTCAGCAGGCTCGCCAAGAGAGAGTCCTGTCGGAACTGTGCGTCGCCGGTATCGAGGATGTGGAGTTCTTCTATGGCGTGGGCCCAGACGACCCCGCCGTCCACGATGCCTTTGCTGCAGGCCGAGTGATGCGCTACCCGCCCTGTTTCCGCTGCGGCAAGGAGACCTGCGACAACTCGAATTGCAACAACATCCTATTGCCTGTGCAGGTCGCGGTTGGCATTTCCTTCCAGCGCATCTTCGCGCACTGCATCCAGCGAGGCGTTGAGACTGCCGCCGTCTGCGAGGACGATGTCGTCTTGGCGGCCTATGCGCGTCGCCTGTTCGCCGCGCCCTCCTATCGTGACGCACTGGAGAGCTCCGGGCTATTTGCCGATCGCCCCGCAATGGTGCGCCTCGGCGGTCCGACCTGTCCCGATGGCTTCTTCCTGCCGGAGACCTTTCAAGACAGCTTCCAGGGCACCGTCTCAATGTCTTCCGAGGCGCGTGTCTCGAACTACTTCTTTCTCTTCAATCGCGCCTTCGCCGAATTGGCGGTGGCGCGCATGGAGCGCATCGACCACACCGCGGACGTAATCATCCACAGTCTGCTGTCGGATCAGGCCCGCTGTCTCACCTTGGCGCCGCAACTGGCCTGCGATCGCTCATGGGCGCTCAGAACGGAACCCTCTCTGATCCATCCGAAGCCGGAATATCTGATCCATCTGAGAGAGACGCAGGGCGAAGACAGCGAAGCCTTCAAGCGGGAAGCAGCCAGACTCCAGCGCCATCGGAAGGTCGCGAAACTCTTCGATCACGGATTCGCTGGCATGCCGGGCTGTGACTTTCGGCCCTTGATCGAGGCCTGCAAGGAACGTGGCTTGGACATCGGGCTCGAGGTACCGGGCGATGTTGGGGTGGCCTCATCCCATGTCGCGCTGGAGCCGGACCCGAGCCGGCTATCGGACTGGTGTCTGGACGTCCCCTACTTTGTCCATGTGCGGCA
>JGI12048J13642_10751534_pt1 | contig 14890 bp, 12 predicted proteins | sample ElkSlonscriptome_16_FD_13642 | JGI IMG/M metagenome (IMG submission 13642)
ATGGCCGTCTTGTCGATGGCTTGAAGGGCGGGGAAAAAGGAGCGCATCGACATGACCGCGATGCAGGCGAAAATGATCGAGCCGGCGACGTACTCCCGGGTGGTGACGCCGCCCTGCTCCTTGGCCAGTTGCCGGGCCTTTTCCCGAAGGCCGGGAATCACCTTCTTTTCGGGCTTGCAGACGATCATGAAGAATCCCCAGAGAAGAAAGATCATCAGCCATCCGATGGGGAACATGTAATAGGACAGCTCGAAAAAGGTGATCTCCTGATTCATGATGTCTTTGTAAAAACCGATGGCCACCGCACCCCGGGCCGCCCCGAGCAGGGTGACGATGCTTCCCGCGCCGGCCACGTAGGCCATGCCCATGAAGAGCCCTTTGCCGAATCGGGTTCGCTTGTCTCCCTCGCCGTAGAGGCTGTAGACCGCCAGCAGCAGCGGATAGATGGTCGCCGCCACCGCGGTGTGGGCCATGATGTGGGTCAGCGCTCCTGTCACCACGAAGCATCCGAGATAGATCATGCTGGTCTTCTCGCCGACGATGGTGAGCATCTTGTAGGCCATCCGTTTGGTAAGCCCGGTTTTGGTGAAGACCATGCCGATCACGATCGAGGCGAAGATGAACAGCACCGACGGGTCCATGAAATCCTTGAACGCCACCTTCGCCGGGCGGATCAGAAAAAGCGCCTGAAGCACCCCGATGGTGATGCTGGTGACGCCGATCGGCACCACCTCGAAGACCCACCAGGTGCCCGCCAGCAGAAACACGGCGAGGGCCCCCTTGCCTTCCCGGGTCAGAACGAAATGTTCCCCCATCGGATCGACCGCATCCGGCCATGCGGGGGAAAAGTAAACGACAGCGAAAAACAATACACCGATGCCGATGAAGAGATACCTTTTCCACTCGAATCGGATTCCCCGGTTTTCCAGCTCCATCGCCCTATCGCCATTCGACATGAACTTCCTCCTCCGATTCAACTCTGATTGAGTCTGTGACCAAACGGTTTTTGTAAGTATGGGGTGACACTCGGGCATGGCCCCACCCCGGGTGTCGTTTACTTTAAATCCGGCATCCGGCGATCTCCTCGGCCACCACTTCAAAGACATCGGTGAGTCTGAGCACGCCGACAATCTCCTTGCTTTCGGGGGCGGTCACCAACAGGGATTGATGATTTCCGAGCACCAGTTGATGGATGGCTTCATTCAAATGGGCGTCCCCTTCGATGTATTCCCCTTCTTCGGGCCGGGTCATGAAGGAGTCGACCTTTTTTTCGGCCGCCTTTTTGCAGATCTGGTTCAGGGGGGCTTCCCAAAGCCTGAGCTGTTCCAGCATCGACTTCTGGAAGTTCCGGGTGAAGCCCATGCTGAAGGACCTTCGAGTGCCGGTCAGCATCTCGTCGTATTTGGGTTCCAGGGATCTCAGGATATCCGACTGGCTCACCTTGCCGACGATTTTATTGTCTTCATCGAAAATCAGAACGGCCCGATGGCGATACCGATTCTGATCGAACGCCTTCTGGGATTTTTCGAGAGCCGACACCGCCTCGCTCAGTGTGGCGGTCTTGGATACGGTCGCATATTCGGACAGCGGAACCATCAGGTCTTTGACAAAGCGGTTCATGACATTCCTCCAAGTACTGTGATGTTGAATCGGGTATGATCAGGTTCCACCCGTCCGCCGCACCAGAAGCCGGGCCTCGGCTTTTCGAATCCGGGCCTCCTGCTCATCTTTCCGCTTTCTGGCGCCTTCCAGCTTTTGGGTCAGTTCATCGAAATCGGCCGGCTTCAACAGATAATCGAAGGCCCCCAGTTTCATCCCCTCCACGGCGCTTTCGGTGGTGCCGTGTCCGGTGAGCATGATGACCTCAATCAGCGGAAACCGGTTTTTGATCTCACGGAGCACTTCAATGCCGTCCATGCCGGGCATTCGAATGTCGAGGATGACCACATCGATATGGTCCTTTTCTTTTTCCAGGGTTTTGAGGCATTCCTCGCCGTTATAGGCGGGGGTTACCTTTTCCCCCGATTCCTGGAGTCGCATGGAAAGCATTTCCACGAAATCGACTTCATCATCCACAAGCAAAATGCGGGTGGGAATTTTTACCATGGTATCATTCTCCTCAAGATGTTCGTTTAAGGTGTTTTCCAATTCATTCAACATGTATTCGATTCGGATACAATGTCGTTTTTTCGAATTTCATGCCGCCGGGGAAGGGTGACCGTAAAGACCGAGCCTTCGCCCGGTCGGCTCTCCGCCTCGATACTTCCCCCCAGCCGGTCTACAATGCCCCGGGTCACGAACAACCCGAGCCCGGTCCCCTTGCCGGGACACTTGGTAGTGAAGAAAGGTTCGAATATCTTCCGCATATGCGCCGGCGGAATCCCCTCGCCGGTATCTCGAATCTGAATCGAAACCCCGCTCTGAAGGGAATCCAGGGCCACCGTAATCCGCCCCCCGTCGCCGGTGGCGTGAACGGCATTGGTGATCAGGTTGAGCAGCACCTGGCGGATCTGGTACGGATCGCTGTAGACCGGCTTTTCCAGGGACTGAATATCCCGGACGATTTCGATTCCCTTGTGGACCGCTTCCCGCTCCACCATCCCGAGGGACTCCTCGATCAGCATCGGGAGGTCCACTTCGGCCGAGATGGTGTCACCCTTTTGAACGAATCCCAGCAGCTGATGGGTGATCCGTTTGGCCCGTTCCACCCCCATTTCGATCTTGTTCAAGGCCCGTTCCAGATCGGCCCGGCGGGGGACGGCGGCCATCTCCTCTTTGCCCAGAATGAGCCGCATCCATCCGGCCGATTCCCGAATGATGGCCAGGGGGTTGTTGATTTCATGGGCCACCCCCGTGGCCATGGTACCCAGTGCCGCCAGACGCTCGGTGATCATCATCTGCTGCTCCATCCGCTTTCGAAATTCGGCTTCTTTCCGCTGGTCTTGGCGCCACCGTATCATTTCTCTGGCCTGCCGAATTTTGCTCACCAGGTGTTCCAGTTCCACCGGCTTGGTGAGATAGTCGAAAGCGCCCCCCTTGATGCCTTCCACCCCGTCGCTGGCCGCCACATGACCGGTGAGGAGGATCACCTCGATGTCCGGGTATTTCTCCTTGATCCGACCAAGCAGTTCGATCCCGTTCATGTTCGGCATTTTGACATCCGTAACCACCACCTCGACCGAATGGTTCTCGAGCAGGTCGAGGGCCTCCCGTCCGTCGGATGCGGTCCGCACATCCATGGACCGCCGGCTCAGCCGTTTGGAGACGGTCCCTCGAAAGGAATCCTCGTCATCCACCAGCAGAATGCGGATCATATCTTCCATTTACACCAACCCCAGGATCTTCCACCAGGTGGCGGCCACCAGGATCAGGGCGGTCAACAGGATCGGGGTGGCCACCGCCCCCACTTTCGTCAGGTCCGAGGCCTTGAAATAACGATAGCTGTAGGCGATGGCGTTGGGCGGGCAGCCGATCACCAGAAGCATGGCGAATGAGGTGGCGGTACCCAGGCCCAGGGCCATCACCCTCGGGTCCACCCCTTCCAGAATGGCCATGGGAATGACGATCGGCAGAATGAGGGCCGCCGCGGCCACATTGGCCATGGCATTCGTGACCAGTGCCCCGAAAACCCCCACCCCGGCAAAGAGCAGGAGCCATCCGCCGCCTTTGACCAGCGGGAAAAAAAGATAGGCGAAATAATCGGCCGCTCCGGAATAACCCATGGCCAGGCCCAGGGAGATGCCGCCGCCGAAGATGAAAAGCGCGGTACCCCATTCCATGTTGTCGTTGATGTCCTCCCATTTGAGCACTCCGGACAGCACCAGCCCCCCTACCCCGAGCATGCCGGTGACCGAATAATGGAGGCCGTGAAACCCTTTGGTCATCCAGAGAAGAAAAGTGATACTGATGATGGATATGGTCTTAATCTCCTCCATCGACAGCGGACCGATTTCCTCATCGAACTCGGGAAGCTTGTACTTGGGGTTGGGACGGAACACGAAATAAACGACCAGAACCGCCAGGGGCACGGTGACGATGGCGGCCGGCATGGCGAATTTGATCCAGTCGAGGAAGGTGATCTCGATGCCGGTGAATTCCTTCAGAAAGGCAGCGGCCACCATGCACCGGCCCCCGCCCATGAGGGTGCCCATCCCCCCGGCCGAGCAGGCGAAGGGAAGGGAGAGCATCATGAACTTGGCCGTGGTGGAGTGGGGTTCGATGCCGGCGGCCCGCATCAGGGGGATCATGGTGACGATGCCGATGGCGCAGGCCGCCGCATCGTGCATAAACGAAGAGGCCAACCCCAGGCCGATGGCGATAATAAAGGTAAACCGGGTAACCGAGTTGCCCGCCTTTTTGATGATAAAGTAGCCGAGCCGTTTGGTAATCCCGGCTTTGTCCAGGGTGATGGCGAAAATAAGCGCGACCATGATGAATACGACCACCGGGTGCATGTAAGGGGCCCATGCGTCCTTGACGTCGGCGACGCCCATGACTACCAGGAAGACACCGATGCAGATGGCGGTGATTTCAAGGGGTATCGGTTCCGCAACAAACATGAAAACCAGCACCACCAAGACCACCAGGAACCGTTTGGCCCGGGGGGAGAGGCCGTTGCCATATTCCACCGTCACCCCCTCCATGTTCGAGGCCGCGACCTGGCGGGCCAGATAATCCTGGGTGGCCTCCGGGGTGCCGGGGTTGATCGCCTCCACCACATAGACGTTGCCGGGTTGGGTTCCGGTCGGTGGAAGCAGTCTGAAGTGTTCGCCCACCTGAGCGAGAAGCGCCTGGTTCCCATCCCCGATAATCTTAAACCGGGTCCCCTCCGGCCTCGGCAGCAGAAAAACGATCAGGCCCAGCGCAAATGCCAGCCCGAGTTGAAATCCTTTCGATTTAAAAAACATCTTCCCTTCCTCGCTTGTTCACAGGTTACAGTTCTGTTTCGGAAGCACTTCCGGCGGACGGCTGTGGTTCGATCCTGTTCATTTCGGTTTTCTTTTTCGATACGCATCCTGAATTTTTTTTACCAGGTCCTGTATTTCACAGGGCTTGGTCAGGTAGTCATACGCCCCGAAGTCGATTCCTTCCTTGGCCGCTTTTTCGGAGCCGTGGCCGGTCAGCATGACCACCATCAGGTCGGGGTCCATTTTTTTGAACACCTTCAAGACTTCGATTCCGTCCATGTCCTCCATCTTGAGATCCAGCACCGCCACATCAAATTCCTGCTTGCGAAGGGTCTGAATCGCCAGGGTGCCGCTGTTGGCGGTCGCCACCTCCATGCCCCGCTTGCCGAGCCGGTTCGACAGGACATGAAGGTATTCGACCTCGTCGTCCACCAGCAGCAGACGGATGCGGCGCCCCGGTTCGGAGGCCGGTGATGTTATACTTTTTTCTTTCATGCCGGTAACTAAGCTCGTCGAGAGGTGATTTCCTTCATGCGGGCCTCGATGATTTTTTCTTCGTGCCCCCGTTTTTTGGCGGCCGCTTCCCCGACTTTTCCCAGAAGCACATCGATATCACAGGGTTTCATGAGATAGTCGTAGGCCCCCAGTTTCATCCCCTCGATACCGGTTTCCACTGTGGCATGCCCCGTCAGCATAATCACCTCCACCAGGGGAAATCGGGATTTAATCCGCTTTAAAGTCTCGATGCCGTCCATTTCCGGCATTTTCACGTCTAGAATCACCACCTCGAGGTTGGGTTGGGCATCCAGCTTATCCAGCCCCTCTTTTCCGCCGAAGGCGGTGGTGATTTCCAGGTCCCTTTTGGTGAGCCGCTTGGACATGGTTTCCACAAAGGGACGTTCGTCATCAACGAGTAGTACATTGGCGATGCTCATGGGTTTTCCTCCAAAATGTTTCAAAAGGTTATAAGAAAATACTTTTATTTTCAGGTGTTCAGATCTGCATATTCAGTCGGTCGACGAAAACTCGGCCACGGGTTCAGGTTCGGTTCGGGGTTCAAGGGTATCGATCCGGTCCGGTTGGATGGGAACTTGAACCGTGAAGGTGGTGCCTTCACCGACCATACTGCGGACATCGATATCGCCATCCATTTTTTTAATGATTCCGTAGCAGATGGATAGGCCCAGTCCGCTGCCCTTTCCCACCGGCTTGGTGGTAAAAAACGGATCAAAGATCCTGCCCAGATTGGCCTCGGGAATGCCCGGGCCGGTGTCGGATACCTCGATCAGCACATGGTCTTCTTTCCTGCGGGTGACTACATCGATGACCCCTCCCCGGCCGTCCATGGCATAGAGGGCGTTGTTGATCAGGTTCAACAGCACCTGCTGCAGCTCGGTGGGCGACATCCGCATGGGCGGAAGGGGTTCCTGAAGGTCGACCCGAATCTCCACATTGTTATACCGGGCCTGCTGGGCCGAGAGCCCCACCACTTCTTCCACAAGCTCGTTCAAGTCGATTTCATGGACCCGCGAATCGGTCTTTCGGGCGAAGCTGAGCAGTTTGTGGGTGATCTCTTTACAGCGTTTTCCCTGGATGTGAATCTGATTCAGGGCACGGAGAAATTCGGAGAGGTTTTCGCTTTCCCGCAGGTCCTCCTCCTCCAGAAGGTCTTCAATCCAGCCGGCCTCTTCGACCATGATCGCCACCGGATTGTTGATTTCATGGGCCACGCCGGCGGCCAGTTCTCCCACCGAGGCCAGCTTGCCGGTTTCGATGATCTGCTCGTTCATCATCTCTTTTTCCTGATCGAGCTCCGCCACCTGTCGCACCATTTTTTTGGAAAGTATCAAGGCGGTGACCACGATGGCCAGGCCGCCCATCAAAATGATCAGAACCGCAATTCCCTGGGCACGACGCAGGTCCGAAAAAGCGTCATCAACATCCTGCTGATAGATCAGCAGCCAGTCCTCGTCTTTCAGAAAGGCCCCGACATAGATATTCTCCTGACCGGTATCCATTGTCCGTTCCAGGATGTAGATCCCGTTGGGTCTTCTTTCCCCTTTCTTGATCAGCTGATAAAGCATCCGCTCATCCCCGTCGACCGCTTTGAAAACGGATTGAGTCTGAAACTCCCCTTCCCGATTGAGGATCAGGGCGAAGCCGGTTCGTCCGATGCGAAGATTTTCCACCAGGGAATTAAAAGAGACGAAATCGATGGTGGACCGAAGCAACCAATACTTTCCTTCGTGCCGACCGCGGACACTGACGATGAAATGCGGCTTTCCCCGAAGCCCCATAAAGACTTCGCTGATATAATAGGGGGTCTCGATGGCCCTCTGAAACCATTCGGCATTCGAGTAATCGGCCCTCTCCAGTTGATAGGGTCCGGCGTAGCTCACCTGTCGTCCTTGTTCATTGATAATGCCCAGGTCTTCGAATACGGTAGCATCTTCCCGCCGAAGATCTTCGAGGACCTTCTCCAGAAAAATATCGTCGGACAATTCTTCGAAGGTGAATGAGGCGGTGATGAATCGAATATCTCCCATTTTTTCATCCAGGAAGGTGTCGATATTCTGCTTGTGCTTCAGGACCAGCTCCGCCAAATGGGCATAAATCTTTTCCCGGTAGGAGACCCGGAATTCATCCAGAATAATCCCGCTCACCAAAACCATGGGAGTAAAGGAGACAAAAATCAGAATCAGCACCATTCTCCGGGAGAAAGATTGATAGAATGGGGTGTCGATGCGTTTGGTATTCATATAAGCGCGGTTCTTTGGAAGTATTTTCATGGAATTCTCGTTTCAATCGTCTATATGGATAAAAGCACAAAGCATACCAGATCACGCAAGCGGGAGATCACCAAAGAAACGGCGATTTTTCGGGGAGAATACCCGCTACCGGGGGTATGGGTGTCAGCTTTTTTTACATTGTGTAAAATTCCCCGCCGTTTCGAATGATTCCGAGACGGCCATCTCCAAACGAATAAACGGTGTTTTTTTCCGAAACGAATCCGGGAGATGATTCCATCGTTTTACAGAATGTAAAAGGTCCGGACAGCCCCCTTACCCGGCAGGCGGACGACTTCCCCCTCATCGATTCCAAGATTTCCCTGAAAAACGAAAAGGTTGCCTTCTTCTCACCGGAGGAGAAAAGGCTCTGGCACATTGGTTGCTTTTCACTTCGGGGATCATCCCCATCTAAGTTCACAAAGTATTGTGTTCGAGACCTTTCGGAAGGAGAGAAAACGGCGGCATGAAAACCGGTTTCGATATACTGATCACCGATCACAATCCCCATGTCCGGCGGTTGATCGCCCGCGAAATGTCGGCGGCGGGCTATGGCGTTCAGGAGGCGGAATGCGGTGCGGATGTTCTCTCTCAGGTGTCACGCAATAAAGCCCCGGACCTTCTGATTCTCGATCCGGAACTGCCGGATATCGATTCCGCCATACTTCTTCAACGGCTCCGTAAACGGGTTCCCGCTTTGCCGGTGGTAATCCATGCCTTTTCCTCGGATATGGAAGATCACCCCGACTTTTTGAAAAGCGAGTGGTTTGTGGAAAAGCGGGGCGCCAGCATCGAACATCTCAAAGAAGTCATTCAGGATCTACTGACCCGCCGGTGATGCGCCTAATCTTGACAGACGGGGAAAAAACCACCAAAACAGATTATCCGCATCCGCAAACTTCGCCCACGGCATATGCCGGTTCGGGAAAGGCCCATTCCATAAAGGAGGGAGGATTCATGTGGCTTCGGCTCAGCCTGCGTCACCGCATCTACACCATTCTGACGGCCCTGGTGATCATCACCATCTCCGGCGGGCTGGTCATGGTCTGGTACACCTATCGAATGGAGCGTCTGTTCAGCGGCATCATCGGCCGGGACCTGGTCGGCTTTCAGGTGGCGGCGGCGCTGGAGGCATCGCTGGTTCATCAAAAAGGGTTCGTCAGCTATTATTATCTGGACGGTGATCCCGAATGGCTGCGCCGATTGGGGGAATACCGGCAGATTTTCAAGGAACGGCTGCGGGAGGCCGAAATCCTGTCCGACACCCCCCGGCAAAGAGAAACCCTGGACCGTATTCGATCGGAATATGAAAAATATATCCTAATCAAGGACCGGGTGATCGACTACTACAAGACCGGTCAGAGAGAAGCCCTTGCCGATGTCCATCCGCAGCTGCGGGAGCTGTTCTTTCATATCGTAGATCAGTGCGAGGTCTATAAGCGCATCTTCACCGATCAGATTCGGGAGGCCAGGGCCGAGGCCCACGGCCAGGCCGAGCGGCTGCGATATGTGGCCGGCGCCGCCATCCTTTTTGAATTGCTTCTGGCCCTGTTTTTGGCTTTTGTCTTGGTCTCCCACATCCTGGGACCGGTGCGCCGACTGACCCTGGCCGCCGAGGGCGGAGAGGGGCCGGGCCGGGTCGATAACGAAATCACCGCCCTGAGCCGCAGCGTCCGCGGGCTGATTCAAGACGCCGGCCAGGTCCATATCGAACTGGAGCGGAGTCGGGAACACCTCCTTCAATCCGAGAAGATGGCCCTGGTGGGAAAACTGGCCGCGGGAACGGCCCACAGCATCCGCAATCCGCTGACCTCGGTCAAGATGCGGCTTTTTTCCCTGGGTCGATCCCTGAGGTTGACCGATACCCAGAAAGAGGACTTCGAGGTAATCTCCCAGGAAATCCGTCACATCGATACGATCGTTCAGAATTTTCTCGAATTTTCCAGACCCCCAAAATTGCAGTTCCAGGAGATCAGCCCCTCCACGGTGGTGGATATGGCCGTTCAGCTTCTGTCCCATCGACTCGACGCCTATGATGCCACGGTCACGATTCAGCGAGCCGATCCGTTGCCGACCATCAGCGGAGATCCCGAACAGCTGAAAGAGGTGCTGGTCAATCTGATCGTCAACGCCTGCGAAGCCATGGGCCGGGGGGCCGCTGTCGTCATCCGCGAAGAAATTGCGATTTTTCCTCGAATCGGCAAGGCCGCGGTGATCCATTTGAGCGACAACGGCCCGGGAATGTCCGAAGCGGTGGCCGCCAAAGCGGTTCAACCGTTTTTTACCACCAAAGACGAAGGGACCGGACTGGGCCTGAGCATCACCCTGCGAATCATAGAAGAACACAGAGGAAGCCTCAGGATTCAGTCCGCCGAAGGGGAAGGGGCCACCTTCACCATTGCCCTGCCGGTCAAAGGAACCGACCCATGAATACGATCCTGATCATCGACGACGACGACCAGTTGAGGAAGAGTTTTCATAAACTCCTGACCGAGGAGGGGTACACCATTAAGAGCGCCGCCTCGGGGGAGACGGGAATCGAGATCGCCGAAAGAGAAACCGTCGATCTGGTGATTCTGGATATACGGCTTCCGGGCATGAACGGGCTGGAAACCTTTCGGGCCCTTCACGCCCTGGAACCTAAACTGCCGGTGATCATCATGACCGCTTTCGGAACCACCGAAACCGCCATCGAAGCCACCAAACTGGGGGCCTTTGATTACCTTTTAAAGCCGTTTGAAATCCCCGACATGCTGGCGGTCATCGCCAAAGGGCTGGAAGCCGGCCGGTTCATGCGCTCCCCGGTGAGTCTGGATGTCTCCCCGGAGGAGGCCCCCGGAGAAGCCATCATCGGTCGCAGCCCGGCCATGCAGGAGGTATACAAGGCCATCGGCCGGGTCGCCGCCACCGATGCCACCGTACTGATTCGGGGAGAATCGGGCACCGGCAAGGAACTGGTAGCCCGGGCCGTTTATCAGCACAGCCTTCGGTCGAACAAACCGTTTCTGGTCATCAACTGCGTAGCCATTCCCGAGACCCTGCTGGAAAGCGAACTGTTCGGGTATGAAAAAGGCGCATTTACCGGCGCGGTCCACAAACGGGTCGGCAAAATCGAACAGGCCCACGGCGGGACCGTGTTCCTGGATGAAATCGGCGACATGCCCTTCAACCTTCAGTCCAAAATGCTCCGCCTGCTTCAGGAAAAATCGATCGAGCGATTGGGCGGGCGGGATACCGTACCGGTGAATGTCCGGATCATCGCGGCCACCAACCGGGACCTGGAAACGGCGATTGAAGAAGGCCGTTTTCGGGAGGACCTCTATTACCGCCTGGAAGTCGTGACCATCCGCATTCCGCCCCTGTCCCGGCGCGCCGGCGACATTCCGCTGCTGACCGATTATTTCCTGAGCCGATACGCAAATTTGGGCGGGATGGACAACCCGGGGATCACCGAAGCGGCCGAGGGGTTGCTGGAAACCTATCCCTGGCCGGGAAACGTCCGCGAGCTGGGCAATATCATCCAGAATGCCCTGATATTCAACCGGGGCGCTCCCCTGAGCCCCGACGACATCACCCAGGCCGTCAGTGGAAAAGGCCAGATCCGAGCCTTCGATTCCCCCGATCCGGAAACCGGGCTTCGGGAGTGGACCCGCCGAATGCTCCGGAATCCGGCATCGGAGCATCTTTTCGACCACTGTATGGACCGGGTGGCCGCCCTCCTGATCAGCGAAACCCTCAACCTGACCGGCGGCAACCGGTCCAAGGCCGCAAAAATCTTAGGGGTCTCCCGCCCGACCCTGCATTCCAAAATAGACAAATACGGCATCAAAATGGAAACCGCCGTGAAAGAAGAGCGGTTCTGACCTTTCACCCCTTCTGCATCCTTCTTCAGCCAAGCGGACTTCGGGGGCGGGCAGTAAAAATCGGCAATCCTTGCAAACCCGTTCAAACTTCGGTATGAATCGATCCATGCCCCGCTGGTGAAAGGTGTAGACGCGTCGAATCAAGACCCGGGGCCGCCTTTAATCCCTTCCGCTTCCGGAATGGATCACGGGCGACCGATCGGGAATGCAAAAGGGAACCGGACATGGCCGATTTATTTGATTTTCTGAGAAAATTGCCGCTCTTCAGCGGTCTGGCGGATGCGGATATTCAGGTGATCCAGGATACCTGCCGGGAAGAACGGTTGAACGCCGGCGAGTTGGTTTTCCTCGAAGGCGAGGCCGGAGACAAACTCTACATCATCGTTGAGGGGAGCGTGGAAATCTGGAAGGATTACCACACCGCCAGCGCCGATCTGCTCTCGATCTACGGGCCCGGACAAATGTTCGGAGAAATGGCCCTCATCGACAATTCTCCCCGAAGCGCCTCGGTCATCGTCCGCCAAGACTGCCGATTGTTGACTATGGAACGGGCCGATTTCAACCGAATGATTCAGACCAATCCCATTTCCCAGTCGATCATGCGGTCCCTTTCAGAAATCATTCGAAACCGCACCTCCAATTACGTTCAGGGGATGCGGGTTCGAAACCTGAAACTCGAAAAGGCCTATGAACGGCTTAAAAAAACCGAGGCCCAACGCAACGCCTCTCTGCGTGAAAAAGAGGTCCTGCTCCGGGAGATCCATCACCGGGTCAAAAACAACATGCAGGTCATCACCAGCATTCTGAGCCTTCAGGGTCAGCGTCTCGGAGACCCGGCCACCCAATCCGTGTTTCAGGATTGCCGAAACCGCATCAAAACCATGGCGCTGATCCATGAAACCCTTTACGAATCCCCCGATCTTTCCCGTGTGGAGGCACAGACGTACCTGAACAAGGTGGTTCGGCACCTGACCCAGTCGGTGGGGATTCGACCGGATCGGATTCGGATTGAAGTGGAGGCGGAGGCCGTTCCGCTTTTTCTGGATGATGCGGTGCCGGTAGGTCTGATCGTGAACGAACTCTTGAGCAACGCCCTGCGGCACGCTTTTCCCGAAGAACGATCGGGAACGATTACCATTTCCCTTCGCTCAGAGGGCCGAAACGGTCTGAGCCTCTGTATCGAAGACGACGGGATCGGACTGCCGGACCGGGCGGATATTTTCGAATGCGGCCCCTGTATCGGCTTGAATATGGTCAAGGGACTGGTGGAAAAACAATTGGGCGGCGAATTGGATGTCGCTCGGGAAGACGGCACCCGATTCTTCATTCGATTCTCGCCCAAACAGCGGATAAATCCGGTCCATGTGCGACGATGAAGCCCTGAAATTGAACCATGAAAAATTCGATATCACCTCATCAGAAACCCAAAAGGTAGCCCAACATGCAGGAAATTCGTTTTCACGGCCGGGGCGGACAAGGCACCGTCATGGCATCCATCATCCTGGCGAAAGCCTTTTTCAAGGCCGGCTATTCCGTGCAGACCTTCCCGGTCTTCGGTGTGGAGCGCCGGGGGGCGCCGGTGGAAGCCTACCTTCGCCTGGACCGGAAAAAAATTTTGGTCCGATCCAATGTCTACACCCCCGACCATGTAGTGGTTCAGGATGCCAAACTGCTGCAGACGGTGGATGTCTCCCGGGGGCTCAAACCCGGCGGATGGGTCCTGCTCAATTCCGCGGAATTTCCCCGATCCCCGGATTTCTCCGAATTTCAGGTGGCGGTGGTGGACGCCAACCGGATCGCCCTGGACCTGGGTCTGGGCACCCGAACCCAGCCCATCATCAACACCGCCGTGATGGGGGCCTTCGCCCGCATTCTGGACATGCCGCCGCTGGAAGCGATCGGCGAGGCCATCGAGGGGGAAATTCCGGTGAAGCAAAAGGAAAACAGGGAAGCGGCCGAACGGGCCTACCAAGCCGTTCGCATCCGCGGGGATGAACCCGAATCGTAAATAACGGATACCCGAATACGGACCGCTCTTTTCCATACCAAACAGAGTCCGGAAAAAAGATAAACCAATCAAAGGAAATTCAATGACACTGGAACAGGAGATTCTTGACGACCTGCCGTTGTATATTTCCAGGTCCGAAATATCTACGGAGGTCAACAAAACCGGGGCCTGGCGATATGTACGCCCCGGATACGACGAAAAAACCGCGCCCTGCAGCCGGGCCTGCCCCGCCGGCGAAGACATCGCCCGCATTGAAATGCTGGTGGGCCAGGGCATGGTCCATGCCGCATGGGAAACCCTTTTGCGGGAGAACCCCTTTCCGGCGATCTGCGGCCGGGTCTGCTTTCATCCCTGCGAAAGCGTCTGCAATCGGCAGGAGATGGATCACCCCGTCGCTATCCATCACCTGGAGCGGTTTATCGGGGATACCGCCATTCAGGAGCGGTTTGAGGTGCCCCACCCTTTTTACGGCGATGAAGAGGAGCAGGCCCGGCGAAAGGCCGCCGGAAAGCGGATCGCCATCGCCGGGGCCGGTCCGGCCGGGCTTTCCGCCGCCTATTTTCTGACCCGCCTGGGCCACGCCTGCGATGTCTACGATGCCGACGATGAACCCGGCGGGGTGCTTCGATGGGGTATCCCCTGGTACCGGCTGCCCGAGGATGTGCTCAAGATCGAACTCTCCCGCCTGCTGGACATGGGGGTTCGCATTCTCTGCAATCAGCCGGTGACCCGGGATTTCCTGAAAAACGCCAAGGATCGCTATGACGGGATATTTCTGGGATGCGGCTACGGCCGGTCCCTGCGCATGGGTATCCCCGGCGAAGAGATGGTCCGGGACGGGCTCGAATTTCTCCATCAGGTGCGGTCCGGGGAAGACGCCTGCCTTCAGGGAACCGCAGCGGTGATCGGCGGCGGCAACACGGCCGTGGATGTGGCCCGAACCCTGGTGCGGATGGGGGTGCGGACCACCATCGTCTACCGGCGCCGCCGGTCCGACATGCCCGCCTTCGGCCATGAGGTGGAGATGGCCCTGGAGGAAGGGGTCACCCTGGTTGAACGGGTCGCACCGATTCAAATCGAAGCGGCCGAAAATGAATACCGCCTGATCCTTCAGGAAATGAAAACCAGCGATATGGATACCCGCACCGGCCGGGTTCGGGTGGTCCCCGACGGGGACAAGACCCGAACCATGCGGTTCGACCGGGTTTTTTCGGCCATCGGCGCCGAACCCGGTGAAAACTGGCTGATTCCCCCCGAGGATTCGGAAAAGGTATTGTCCCTGAGCCACTGCGTACTGCAAGAAGGCGAACCGACCCTGGTCTTCGG
>JGI12048J13642_10484383_pt1 | contig 14880 bp, 12 predicted proteins | sample ElkSlonscriptome_16_FD_13642 | JGI IMG/M metagenome (IMG submission 13642)
AGCATTTTCCGGGACTGTCGCGCCTTGAACCATCGATCAAGAAAATCCTTATTGAGCGCAGCGTCATTATTGAGTTCCCTGCGAATACGACGCTTTTCGGGCCTGGTAATGCGCCTGAGAACATGTTGTTTCTGCTCTGACCCCAAAGATTAATTCCGGCGTACTGACGTTCTGCCGGCTGCCCTGTTTCGTGACGAGCACGGCATGCACATTACCGATCAGATTGTCACAGGGAGACGGACGAATACCCTGGTACGTGATCATGGCAATGACGCTAAAAAGCTGTTTTTTTGCGGCACCCGGGAGGATTTGCGCGCCTGTAAACCGGGCTGCCCTTTGGTAAGGTAGATTCGGTAACGCGTGGTTCCTGTTCTAACCTCCTGTTAAATCAACAGTCTGACGTGCCACTGACTGAGTCAGTAACGGGAGCGTGAACGACGTTTTAACTTCAGAACGGAGGGTTTTATGAAGCAGGCAAAACTGGGTGTTGCGATAAAAACAAGTCAATCTGGCGCCGTTTACAACCACGAAGTGCGCTTCAATATAAAGCGGATGAATAAGTCCTGAGCATGCACGACACCGGGCGATCCACGGTCAGGACCTTCAGGCTGGCCGGTCTGAAGCTCTCTCTGCATCCTTCAGTCTTCGTGGGCTCGGTAGCGATCATCAGCCTGTTCGTTCTCGTCACGCTGTTAAACCTGGACACGGCAGCCAGCCTGTTCGCCGGCATCAGGAGTTGGCTGACCCGCTGGTTTGGCTGGATGCTGGTGCTGATTGTCCAGGGTTTCCTCGTGTTCGTTATCTATCTTGCACTGAGTCGCTTCGCGCATATCCGGATCGGCGGTCCCGACGCACGCCCGGATTTTTCCAGGCTTACCTGGTTTGCCATGCTGTTCAGCGCTGGCATGGGTATCGGCCTGCTTTTTTATGGCGTTGCGGAACCCATGATTCATTTTGAAAATCCGCCCGGCATGCAGGGGGGGACAGCGGCAGCTGCCATCCGTGCCATGGATCTGACTTTTCTGCACTGGGGCTTTCACGCCTGGGCCATTTATGCGGTGGTGGCGCTCGCACTGGCCTATTTCGGCTTCAACCGGGGGCTGCCCTTCACTTTGCGCAGTGCGTTCTATCCGCTGTTGGGCGAGCGAATCCATGGTCCGATCGGCTCCCTGATTGATATCAGTGCGGTGGTGGCCACACTGTTCGGCGTTGCCACCTCACTGGGTATAGGCGTATCCCAGATCAATGCCGGCCTGAATTTCCTGTTTGATGTGCCGGAGAGACCGCAGATTCAGATCCTGCTCATCGCAGGGATTACCTTGCTGGCAACTGTATCGGTCGTGACGGGTCTGGACCGGGGCATCCGTCGCCTGAGCGAATTCAATCTGTTGCTCGCCCTATTGCTGTTGTTGTTCGTGCTCACCAGTGGACCGACGCTCTTTCTGCTCAAATCCATGGTCCAGAACACGGGGCACTATCTGCAAAACCTGCTGAGCCTGAGCAGTTGGACGAGCGCCTATCAGCGCGAGCCCGGATGGCAGGCAGACTGGACCCTGTTTTACTGGGCCTGGTGGATCGCCTGGTCGCCGTTCGTGGGCATGTTCATCGCCCGCGTCTCACGTGGCCGGACGGTGCGGGAGTTCATCTGCGGCGTGCTGGTGGTGCCCGTTTTGCTGACTTTTGCCTGGTTCAGTATCTTTGGCGGCGCGGCCATATACGCTGAGCTTTTCGCTGATGCTGACATCGCCGGCGCGATTACGCAAAACGTGCCTACGGCCCTGTTTCACCTGCTCGATCGCTTCCCGCTGGCGTCAGTGACGTCCCTGATCGGCATTCTGCTGGTGTTTGTGTTTTTTATTACATCGTCCGACTCCGGCTCCCTGGTCATTGACATCATTACGGCCGGCGGAGACCTCAACCCCCCGGTAGCGCAACGCATTTTCTGGGCTTTTGCGGAAGGCCTTGTGGCCGCTATCCTCCTCGCCGGTGGCGGACTGTTGGCGCTGCAAACGGCTACCATTGCCACGGGTTTACCCTTTGCGCTGGTTCTTGTGCTGATCGCGTCCGGGTTGCTTCGCGCATTCCGCGAAGACTTACCCCGCCCGGCGACGGAAATGCCGGCAGTACACAAAGCAGGGATAAAGCATGCTGACCGACAGACGGCCTCCGAGCCGCCTGTTGAAGGCGAATGATCTAACGCTTCGGCTCAGGTTCTGAGCCTAAGGACGCAACAATGTCGCCCGTATCAAGGATTGGCGACGCATCCACAGCCTCGGCATCCATCAATTCTGCGACCCGCTCGAGAGACGCCGTGAGCATTTTCTGTTCCCAGGATGTCAGCTTTTCGAATCGCTGAATGAAGTCTTCCTGCAGCATCTCCGGCGCACCATCGAGTTTCGCCTTGCCAGCCGCAGTCAGCAGCACACACACCTTTCGCCCGTCCCGCTCGTGCGGTGCCCGGCGCACAAGTGACTTGGCCTCAAGCCGGTCGATGATGGCGGTGACGGTTCCCTGGCTCAGATGTACCTCCCGGACCACGTCACCCACGGCAGGACGCTGTTGGTCCTGAACGATCCGCAGCACGAGCAGTTGCGGCACCGTCAAGCCAACTGAGCGCTCCAGTTGTTTCGAGTGCAGGTCAATAGCGCGCATGATGCGGCGCAGTGCGATGAGCGTCTCGCGACTATTCATCACCTGATGATAGTCGTTGAGTGAGGGTACAGCGAGCGCAGTTTTCGTGCAGAAACCTGAAAATATTCATTCAACACGTTCTTTTTCATGCCCCTATTTCGGTATTGCAAGAAAAATAGTGATCTATATCAAGGGCTCTTAACAAACGTTTTACATTGTGTACAATAGATCGCCAATTAAATTCGTTGCCTATCGCTCAAGCCCCGATTCACTGCGGGCACTACGGATGATTCTGGCAATAGCAAAAATAAACAATGCCTTGGAGGGCCAATGTCAACACAGCAACTGATCACACGCCATAAGCCGCTGAATCGCGCCATACTCGCCGGTCTTGCCGTCACCGCCGGACCGGGGAGCGTCGCCGCACAGCAGGCCGCCAGCAACAGTCTGGAGGAAGTAATGGTCACTGCAACGAAGCGCTCCGAGTCCATGCAGGATATTGCCGTCTCGATCTCCGCTATCACCGGGGACACCATCAATGAGCTGGGCATTGACAGTTTTGAGCAGTACGTTCAATACCTGCCCAACGTGACCTGGTCAGGGCGGGGACCGGGTCAGGCAGAAATCTTCATCCGGGGTGCAGCAACCGAGCAGACAGCGATCACAGTGAGCTCCGTGCAGGGCGTGTCGCCTGCTGTTGCCTTATATCAGGACGAACAACCCGTCTCTTTCGGGGGCCGTAATCTGGATATCTACGCCACGGACCTGGAACGCATCGAGGTTCTGCCGGGGCCACAAGGCACGCTGTATGGCGCCAGCTCCCAGGCCGGTACGGTGCGTCTAATTACCAACAAGCCCGATCACTCGGGTTTCGACGCCAATTTCCGGACGCGCTACTCCGTGACCAAGGGCGGCGACCCCAGCACTGCGGTAGAGGCCATGATCAATATTCCGGCCACCGATAACCTCGCGTTTCGCCTCGCCGCCTTTGCCGACGATGCCGGAGGCTGGATTGACAATGTGCCCGGCACTTACGCCGGCGACATTGAGGTCATCAACCGCAACCAGGTGTCACCAGCGGCGCACGTGTGCACGGGGAACCCCGCCGTGGATGATCCGATCGGCGGCAATTGCAATGGCGTGCGCGCCACCATGGCGGTTGCGGACAACAGCACACTGGCCAGAAACGACTTCAACACAGCCACCTACAGCGGCATCCGGGTTGGGGCGTCCTGGCTCATCAACGACACCTGGGACGCTTTGCTGCAGTTCACCAGCCAGGCCCTGGATTCGGAAGGGGCCTTTGAATATGACCCAAACCTGCCTGGTGAGGAGTCCGTCAACCGGTTCACCCCAAACCAGAACGAGGACGATTTTGGTCTTGTGAACTGGACTGTGAACGGCCGCCTTGGCATGCTCGACGTGATCTATACCGGTGGCTACCTCGACCGTGACGTCTACTTCACTCAGGACTACACCGGCTATACCAACGGCGGGGGTTACCAGGCTTACTACATCTGCACGGGCGGCTACTCCAACTTTACCGAGTGCTTTGATCCCACCAAGCAGTACGTGGGCAACACAACTGATAAGCGCCTGACCAACGAGTTGCGTTTCAACTGGGACTTTTCAGACCGGGGCCGCGTTACGGCCGGGGTTTTCGTGGATGACCAGGAAAGCACGTCCGACGGCCAGTTCCAGTACTTTGGCGCGGTCGAAGCCGGCTTCAACGGTGCCCAGGCGCCCGGAACCATCACGAACCCGCCGAACCAGCCGCCCACGCCCGAAAACATTGTGAGCACCGTGCCCGGAGTGACCAATCCCTTCGGCCGCGGGCCGGCGACAACCTTCGTCAACAACTTTACCCGCGAGGCGGACCAGGTCGCCTTTTTCGGGGAAGTGGAGTTTGATATCACTGACACCTTGACCGCAACCCTGGGTGCCCGCTATTACGACCTTGACTATGGCTTCACCGGATCCACCGGCTCGTCTTTTGGCTGCAAGGGTGCGACGGAGCCCTGTGATGGTCAGTCGTTCGACAATCGGGTGACAGACCGGCTGCGGGCCCTGGGCGCTTACAACGAGTCAGGTGACATCAACGATTTATTGACCTTTTTCAGCCCGTCCAATGCCGATGTCATCATTCAGAGCCTGCAGGACGGCAACTTTACCCTGGAGGGTCTGGGTGCTGACGGGGTTATCAACCAGTCCGATACGATCTTCCGCGGCACGCTGAGCTGGAACGTAACCGACGAGGTGATGCTGTTTGGCGCATGGTCAGAAGGGTATCGGCCCCAGACTTCCAACCGCAATGCCGGGCAGCCCTCCGCCAACCAGACTGGCGTCTATGAAGGCTTCCTGGTGCCAGCCGTGACCAGGACCGACACGCTGACCAACTACGAGGTCGGCATCAAAAGCGACCTTGCCGATGGTCGCCTGCGCCTGAACGCCACGCTGTACCGTTCGGATATCGAGGACCTTCAGTCCTCACGCTTCGACCCGGCCAACGTGGCATTCCTGGTTTTCGTAGAGAACATCGGAGACGCAGAAGTGACGGGCATCGACGCCGACTTTTCCTGGCTGGCGACCGACAACCTGCTCATTTCAGGCGCCTTTGCCTGGGTGGACAGTGAGCTGGACAGCGTGAACCCACAGCTGGATGGCGTCGTCGTGCCCGTGGGCAGTCGCCTGCCTTACACGCCCGAGTTCGCCGGCAATCTCCAGGCCCGTTGGGATTTCCCCATTGAAAGCTTCCAGGCCAATGGCTATGTGCGCGGGGGTATTACCTACACGGGCAGCAGCCGCTCCCTGCTCACCTGCAATGCCTATGCCATTGAGGACACTACCATTCAGGTTTATGGGAATGGTACCGGCCTGACAATTGCCGAGGAGGGTGGCTTCTGCGGAACGCCCCTGACCGGTGATGACCTGGCTTCGGTGGAACTGACCGATGCCCTGGGCGTGGATGCTAACGGTGATGTTCGATTCCGCGCCGCGCGGTACGAGCAGGAAGACTACACGCTACTGAATGCAGCCGTGGGCTTTGAGAAAGACAACTGGGGCGCAGAACTGTTTGTTAACAATCTTACGGATGAGCGTGCCCAGCTGAATATCAACGCCGCTGACTTTACCCCCAGCGTGGTCACCAATCGGCCCCGCACTATCGGTGTGCGTGTGAGTTACGACTACTGAATGCGCAGGTCGCGCCTCAATCCGCTGACGTGAGCTCCGAGACGGTCCGCGGCCGCATCCGGTCCTCGGACTTCCAGGGTGCCGAGCAACTTGCCGTTCGTGCCCTGGAAGACGCCGATTGCCCCCGGGGCGAGCGGCAAGAGCTGCTCTACATGCTGGCGCTGGCGAAACGCTATCAGGACCGGTCCGGGGAGGCACTGAGCACGATCCAGGAATTGCTCGATGAAGCGCCCCGCTACGGGCGTGCCTGGCAGGAGCGGGGGCATATTCTTCGATCCATGGGGCAGAGCGAGTCTGCGCGGAAAAGTTTCGAGGAAGCCTTGCGTCAGAACCCGGCGCTGCACGGGAGCTGGCGAGCCCTGGTAAAACTCTACGCAGAAGACGGCATGACAAAACATGTCTCAGCCGCGCGAGAACAGCTGGGCAGGCTTGAGGCGCTACCCCGGGAACTGCTGGCGGTAACCAGCATGATTCATGAGAATCGACTGCAGAAAGCTGAAAAGCTGGTACGCCATTTTCTTAAACAGCATCCAAAGCATGTCGAGGGTATGCGTCTGCTGGCGCAAATCGGCAACGAGCTGGACGTTCTTACCGACGCCGAGTTCCTGCTGGAGAGCTGCATCGAATTTGACCCCGACTATGATCAGGCGCGCTACGACCTCGCCAATCTTTTGCTCAAGATGCAAAAATTTGAGCGTGCTCACTCCCAGTGTCAGCAACTGCTGGACCGTCACCCGGAAAACCTGGCCTTCAAGGCCCTGCTGGCCAACGCGGCGGCCGGGATCGGCGATCACCATAATGCCATCGAACTGTATGACGAGGTGCTGACCATCAGCCCCGGACAGAACGAGCTACATGTCATGCGCGGACACGCTCTCAAGACCATTGGCGAAACGAAACAGGCGATCGCGGCCTACCGTAAGGCTTATGACCTGCGTCCGGACCACGGGGATGCTTACTGGTCGCTGGCGAATCTGAAAAATTACCGGTTCACTGCGGAGGAGTTGCAAGCCATGCGGCGTCACGAGGCGTCTGACCAGGTTTCCTCGAATGACCGTATTCACCTGTGCTTTGCCCTGGGCAAGGCGCTGGAAGACCGGGAGATTTTCGAGGAGGCTTTTGAATACTACGACCGGGGTAACCGGCTCAAGCACGAGCAGGTTCGTCACCGGCCAAGCCATCTGAATATCCGCACCAAAGCGCAAATCGAGGTATGCACACCATCACTGTTCGAGCGCCATCAGGATGCAGGCTGCAAGGCGCCGGATCCGATTTTCATCGTCGGCATGCCGCGGGCCGGCTCTACGCTTCTCGAACAGATTCTGGCTTCCCACTCGAAGGTGACGGGAACCTATGAGCTACCCCATATCATTGCCCTGGCGCATCGCCTGCGTGGCACGCACAAGTTGTTTGATGCCCCGGGTGAAGCGCCGCGCTATCCGGGCATCCTTGCCGAACTGGACGGGGACTACTTTCGCCGCTTTGGAGAGCAGTACCTTGAAGACACGCGCCTGTATCGCCACAAGACCGACTTTTTCATCGACAAAAACCCCAACAATTTCTTTCACATTGGCCTTATCCGCCTGATCCTGCCACGGGCAAAGATTATTGATGCACGCCGTCACCCGCTCGCTTGCTGCTTCAGTGGGTTCAAGCAGTTGTTCGGGCAGGGGCAGGAGTTTTCCTACAGCTTGCGATCCGCCGGCAACTACTACCGGGAGTATGTGCACCTCATGGATCACTGGGATCGCGTACTGCCGGATTACGTACTTCGCGTGAACTACGAAGATGTCGTGGACGACCTGGAGACTCAGGTCCGCCGTGTGCTGGACTTTTGCGATCTGGATTTCGAGCCGGCCTGCCTGGAATTTCACGCCACGGACCGAAGTGTGCGCACGCCCAGTTCGGAACAGGTGCGCCAACCAATCTACCGCAGCGGCCTGGAGCCCTGGCGCCCGTTCGAACCCTGGCTGAATCCACTTAAGGAAGCACTTGGCCCCCAGATTCGGGAGCGCTACCGCATTGATGACCCGGCAAATCAGCAGGCCGAATGGACGAGCTACGCCTGAGTGCTCCCCTTGACGGCACATACCAGGTCCGCGTGACGCTCCCGGTCCAGCGCGGGAGTCAGTATCCGCTGGACGATCACGGGGTTAACGCCAATTTCATTGCTCGAGGTTAACAGGGCCCGGGGATTGCGGTGCAGACCCTTCCGGGTGCGCTCAAGCAGGGCTGCGTAATCGGGCCAGCCCGACTGAGAGGGCCCGAACTGGAGCCAGATTGACCGCCAGTCATGACGCAGGTCCTCGAGCAGTTGTTGGTAATGGGCCACCAGCGCCGGATCATTGCCCGGGTGGGCCTGGAACTCGGCAACCAACTCCTTGATCAGCGCGTCCAACTCCGCCGGAGCCATGACCGGCGAGGTGTTGTAGCGTTCCGTGCGCAGGGCCGGCGGGCTGCTGTCCGGGTCGAATGGCAACAGCCCGGGGCTCGAAGGCCTGTGGTCCACAGCCCGCTTCACGCCCTGCCAGAAGCGGGCCGAGCCGGCTGTATCAATCACAAGATGTACCCGGTGAATACCGCTTCCATTACTCACCCGGTGACGGCGCCAGGCGTTGAACAGCCAGCATGAGCCGGCAGGCATATGCACCTGCTCCTGTGCGCATTGGAAAACCACCGCGGGGTCGGTAACGATGGGTATATGGATGCGGACCCGGGACACCCAGTGGTAGTTGAAATCCACGTGCAGGGCCACCTCGCTTCCGGGCGCCAGGCGCATCAGGCGCGAACGCCCGAGAACCTCGCCGAAGGACGCCATTACCTGCTGGAGATAGCGGCATCGCAGCAGGTGCGGTGTTGGTGACATAGGTCCATCGAAGGCGTCATTGTCAGCGCCATTTTGCGACACGAGGGCCACGGCGGTGTTGCCTTCCATACGCGAGGGATGCGCCATCCATGCCGATCCAGGTAATGCGTCGACCTCCTCCGCCAATCGGGAGGCATCGAAGCGACAGGGCAGTTGAATGAAGGGCCTGGGAAGGTCCATCCCTGAACCTTAGCATGACCGTCGTTTCGGTGCAGATACTGGCCAGAAAAGCGGACAAAAAACCGCGCCTTGACCGACACCAGGGACTTTTTCTCAAAACCCCTGTTGGTCTCAGTCCAGGTTTATGGAGCCTGGAAATCAATTTTGCTGGTCTGGTGACAATGTCACCGAAGAAAGTAGCCTGAAGCCATATAGTGAGTGCAGCTTAAACAGGAAACAGCAAAATGACTTCTAACATTGGCACGTTTGACCGTATTTTCCGTCTGGTCGTCGGTATCGTCCTGATTGCCGCGCCCTTTGTCACTCAAATGGCTCTTTTTCAATCCACAGTGGCAACTGTGATTGCGGTCGTTGCCGGCATTGTGATGCTCGCGACCTCTGCGACGCGCTTCTGCCCGCTGTATCGCGTGCTTGGCCTTCGGACCTGCAAAACCGTCTGACAGGCATGATCATCGCCGCCAAAAGATGCCCTCAGCACAAATGATCCAAACCGGCGCCACGACCAGAATTGGCAGAGGAAATTATATGAAATACCCAGTAGATAGCTCGATCAAACCCGAAGTGTCCGCGCATTTTGATGATGCGACCAACACCATCAGCTATATCGTGAAGGACCCGGATAGTAACCACTGCGCAATTATTGATAGCGTTATGGATATCGACTATCCCGCTGGTCGAATTACCTATCAGCACGCGGATGTCCTGATTGCCGAGGTTGAAAAGCGCGGGCTGTCCCTTGACTGGATCATCGAAACCCACGTTCATGCCGATCACCTCAGCGCTGCGCCTTACATTCAGCAAAAACTGGGTGGCAAGCTCGGCGTGGGTGAGAAGATTACGCTTGTACAAGAGACCTTTGGCAAAGTTTTTGATGAGGGCGCTGAATTCAAACGCGATGGTTCGCAGTTTGATCGACTCTTCAAGGACGGCGATACGTACATGATTGGCAATATGCAGGCATTCGCGATGTCTACGCCCGGTCATACACCTGCCTGCATGGTGCATGTAATTGGCGACGCCGCGTTTGTTGGAGACACCCTGTTTATGCCGGACAGCGGCTCCGCGCGCTGTGATTTCCCTGGCGGCGACGCGGGCCAGTTATACGACAGCATTCAGAAAATCCTGTCACTGCCCGGGGAGACACGCTTGTTTATGTGTCATGACTACGCACCGAATGGACGACCTGTCGAGTGGGAGACCACGGTGGCGGAGCAAAAAGCCGGCAACATTCATGTGGGTGAGGGCAAAAGCCGCGACGATTTTATTAGATTCCGCACAGAGCGCGACGCCCAACTGGATGTACCCACGCTGATTATTCCCTCATTGCAGGTGAACATGCGTGCCGGCGAAATCCCAACCAACGGCGCGGGTATTCCCATGTTGAAAGTGCCGGTTAACGTTCTCTGATCAGGAAACATAAGCATGGAACCAAAGGCACTCACAGCAGAGCTGTCCGTTAGCGAGCAAGTCCAACCTGGCGATGTGCGGGCAGTTAAAGCTGCGGGGTTCCGCACCATTATCTGCAATCGACCCGATGGCGAGGGCCCGGACCAGCCGACATTTGAAGAAATCGCGATGGCGGCCAGGAAGGAAGGTCTTGAAATCGTCTACCTGCCGGTCGACCCCAGCATGGTGAAAGATGAAGATGCGGCGGACTTCGACAAGGCTTTGGCGGAGTTGCCGGGCCCTGTTCTGGCATTTTGCAGAACCGGAACGCGGTGTGCGACGCTCTGGTCACTTGGCCAGGCAGGTAAACGCAGTCTGGCCGATATCCTCGCCGCAACAAAAGCGGCCGGATACGATATGAGTGGCGTAGTTGCCCGGATCGTCAGCTGACCCCGCGAATCTGGTGCGCCTTTCAAACTATCTGCCCATACTGACCTGGGGGCGGGACTATGACCGCTCAGCCTTGTCGAGTGATCTGCTCGCCGCGCTGATTGTGACGATCATGCTGATCCCGCAATCGCTGGCCTATGCCCTGCTGGCCGGGTTACCCGCGCAAGCAGGTCTCTACGCCTCTATCGTGCCGATCATTCTCTATGCTGTGTTTGGCACAAGTCGTACATTGGCTGTAGGTCCGGTCGCTGTTGTCTCACTCATGACCGCCGCAGCGTTAAGTAATATCGTCGAGCAGGGGACAATGGGGTATGCCGTTGCCGCCCTTTCTCTTGCGGGGTTGTCAGGATTGATTTTGCTGACGATGGGCCTTTTGAAGCTGGGTTTTGTTGCCAATTTCCTCTCGCACCCCGTCATCGCCGGCTTTATCACGGCGTCCGGCATCATTATTGCGACGAGCCAGCTGCAACATATCCTGGGAATCGATGCTGGAGGCCATAACCTGTTTGAGCTGGTTGTCTCTCTGGCGAGACATTTGCCCGAAATCAATTGGACCACGACGGTGATTGGTGTGCTCGCAACGGGGTTCCTTTTTTGGGTCCGTCGGGGGCTGAAGCCACTGTTAATGCGCTTACGCTTAGGCGATGGTCTGACGGACATTCTGGTCAAAACAGGTCCTGTCGTCGTCGTGGTGGCGACCACGCTTGCAGTTTGGGCCGGTGATCTGTCCAACAGGGGTGTCCAAATTGTCGGCCAGGTGCCGCAAAGCCTGCCGCCACTGACCATGCCGTCCTTATCGGTTGATTTGCTCGGCCAGCTTTTGCTGCCGGCCTTTCTGATCTCGGTTATTGGTTTCGTGGAATCCATCTCAGTCGCGCAGACCCTCGCGGCGAAAAAGCGCCAGCGGATCGACCCTGACCAGGAACTGATTGGACTGGGAGCGGCGAACATCGGCGCCTCGCTCTCCGGCGGTTTTCCCGTGACGGGTGGATTCTCGCGCTCTGTGGTCAATTATGATGCCGGCGCGCAAACGCCCGCTGCTGGTGCATTCACGGCGTTGGGATTAGCGATTGCCGCGCTTGCGCTGACGCCCCTCATATTCTTTCTGCCCAAAGCGACCCTGGCTGCCACGATTATCGTCGCTGTCATCAGCCTGGTCGATTTCTCAATCCTGCGGCGCAGCTGGGACTACTCAAAAGCCGATTTCTCGGCGGTTCTGGCAACCATTGTGATCACGCTCGCGATCGGGGTTGAGGCAGGTGTGTCAGCCGGGGTGGGGCTCTCAATTTTGTTGCATCTCTACAAGACATCCAGGCCACATGTTGCAGAAGTCGGTCAAGTCCCCGGCACTGAACACTTTCGGAATATCCTTCGACACGAGGTCATAACTGACCCGCGCATTGTGACCCTGCGTGTCGATGAAAGCCTGTATTTCCCGAATGCACGGTATCTCGAAGACACGATTTACAACCGGGTCGCAGGTGACGAGCACGTCCGCCATGTCATCCTGCAATGTTCCGCCATCAACGACATTGACCTGAGTGCACTGGAGTCGCTCGAGACCATCAACGAGCGGCTGCGCGAAATGGGTGTGTTGTTGCACCTGTCAGAAGTCAAAGGCCCGGTGATGGATCGCTTGCAAGAGCAGCACTTTTTGAACGAGATGACGGGTAAGGTTTTTCTGAGCCAGTTTGAGGCCGTTAAAAGTATCAGCAGCACACGCTCGTCGACGTGTGGACCGCAGGAGCTGTAGGGCCAGCCGTTTTAGGTCATATGGTCAATAGCAAGAGGGGACCTCCGAACCGATATTGCTATTGAAGCGGATTCTTTCGTCCGTATCGCACAGGACTGCTCATGAACCGCCAACTGGTTTACGACTTACCCACACGACTGTTTCACTGGCTTTTCGCCGGGCTGTTTTTGACCGCCTTTATTATTGCCAACACCGTTGATGATGATTCTTTATGGTTCAGCTACCACTCGCTGGCCGGGCTGACCCTGGGTTTCCTGGTGCTGCTGCGGATCGTGTGGGGCGTGTTTGGCACACAACATGCCAGGTTCACGGATTTTGCACTCAACCCGCTGGCCCTTGTGGGCTACTTCAAGGGGATGCTGTCGGACGAGAAGAAACGCTGGGCCGGACATAACCCGGCATCGAGCTGGGCCAGCATTATCATGATGCTCCTGGCGCTCGGGCTGGCCACGACCGGCTACCTGATGGCATCAGGCAACGAGGACGCGTTCGAGGATATCCACGAGCTGCTCGCAGACGCCTTTATCGTGGTTGTCGTGCTGCACGTCGCAGGCGTTGTGTTTCACAGCATGCGGCATCGGGAAATGATCGGGCTGAGTATGGTTGATGGCAAAAAAGTGGAGGTGCCGGTCAATCAGACGATCAGATCTTCAAGATCAGCATTCGGGATTTTGCTGCTTGCCCTGGTGGTCGCATTTGGACTTAATTTGTACAAAAACTACGATGAACCGAGTCAATCCCTGCAACTGTTCGGCACCACGCTTCAGTTGGGTGAGAACGAAGGTCATGAGTACGGCGATCAAAGCTCAGGGCGGCGAGGCGATCATGACGATGATGACGATAATGACGATGATTAATCGGGTTTTGAACATGCGAAGAGGTGAGTTTTGAATCAGCAGGAACGGTTTGTCATTGTCTCCGTGCTTTCAGTCATCGCCATCATGGTAGGCCTGGATCTCATCACAGACTCCAGGGAGGGCGTGGCCCTCTGGCACGTGATTGTTGAGGCGACCGTTGCATTGATTGCTCTGTTCGGCGTGTTTTATGTGCTTCGAGGCTCCGTTGAACTGAAGCGTCGCCTGGAAAAAAATGTCAGCGAGTTCAGCGATTTTCAGAAAGAAGCGGAGCTCTGGAAAGCCGAATCGCGAAAATATCTTGATGGCCTTTCAAGCGCGATCGACCAGCAGCTGAATAAATGGCAGCTGTCGACGGCCGAGAAGGAAGTGGCCTTTCTGCTCCTGAAAGGGATGAGCCTGAAGGAGGTCGCCGCGATTCGGGGCACAGCGGAGAAAACCGCACGGGTGCAGTCCATGGCGATCTATGCAAAGTCAGGGCTTTCCGGGCGTTCAGAGTTATCGGCCTTTTTTCTTGAAGACTTGCTGGTGCCGCAAGAACTTGAAAGTACCGGTACCGATTAGCCGTCCAGGCACCGGAACACCTTACAATCATGACCATGACTTCCGAGCAAATCCAGATCCTGGCGATCCTGGGTACTACCGTCGCCATCTTTCTCTGGGGGCGCTGGCGCCACGACCTGGTGGCTGTGGCCTGCCTGCTTGCCTGTGTTTTTACCGGGCTGGTGCCGGCCGCGGAAGCGTTCAGCGGATTTGGCCACCCTGCAGTGATCACTGTCGGCTGCGTACTGATTCTGAGCCTCGGCCTGCAGGATACGGGGGCCGTGGATGTGCTGACCCGTCGCGTGCTGCCGGCCACCACCGGCCCGATGCTTACCATTGCCTCGATCACTGCTCTCGGGGCCGTGCTGTCCGCGTTTATGAACAACGTGGGCGCCATGGCACTTCTGATGCCGGTGGCCATCCAGATTTCCAAACGCCTCGAAATGCCCCCCGGCAAGGTGCTGATGCCCCTCGCTTTCGGCACCATCCTTGGTGGCATGACCACGCTCATTGGCACGCCGCCAAACCTGATCGTCTCCGGTTTTCGGGAAAAAGCCGGTATGGGCAGCTTTGGCATGTTTGACTTTTCACCGGTGGGCCTGGCTGTGGCAGGCGGCGGCATCGCGTTTATTGTCCTGCTGGGCTGGAGACTGGTTCCGTCGCGGCCGCAGACCGGTAGCGAAAGTTTTGATGCGAGCACCTATTTCACAGAAGCCAGAATCATTGAGGGGTCCAAGGCAGTGGGCAAAACCCTCCGGGACCTCGATGATGAGTTGGAGGCGGCCGATGCGCAGATCATCGGCATGGTGCGAAACGGTTTCCGGGTGAATGCACCCAACACCCGGCGTGTGATGCAGCCCGGCGATATCCTGATTATTGAGGCGGAACCCGACAGTCTGCTGGCCTCGCTTTCGACACTTGGCCTCGTACTGGAAGAAGGGCGTGCTTCAAGAAACAGGGAAGAGCAGTCGCTACAGGATCAGGAAGACCAGAATGGTCATCCTGAACAGGCTGATCAGGAGTCA
>JGI12048J13642_10077003_pt1 | contig 14874 bp, 13 predicted proteins | sample ElkSlonscriptome_16_FD_13642 | JGI IMG/M metagenome (IMG submission 13642)
GAATTCACTATTTGTACTGTTACAGAATGCTGCAGCCCCTAAAACACCAGGGATGCAGTCACTTATTTTCCTGGTATTGATCATCGTAGTTTTCTACTTTTTTATGATCAGACCCCAGGTAAAAAAACAAAAGGAGATGACCAATTACAGGAACGCACTGAAAAAGGGAGACAAGGTACTCACCAGCGGCGGATTGTATGGCAAGATCAATGATGTCAAAGACACTACGGTAACGCTTGAGATTGCTGATAATACGGTTGTCAAGGTAGATAAGACTGCCATTGTCAAGGATGCATCCGACATGGAGGCACAAGCGAAAAAATAAAAGAAAAGTTCCCAATTGGAAAGAGTTCAGCCGTACGATTTACGGCTGAACTTTTTTTTAGTAATTTTACGATGACTGATGGCAACTGAAGACCAGAGAAAAGGATCGAGGCTTTCGGAATATACGAAATCCAACCAGCTGGAATGGAAAAGAAAAATGCTCGTGTTTTCCTTTTTCCTGACCTTTGCTGTGATCATCTGGTTATTGAATGCCCTCAACAAGAATTACACCACCGAGATCAATTACCCCATCACCTATTCAAAGTTTCCCCAGAACAAGTTGCTGGTCAGTGAAGTCCCTGATCATCTTCGGCTGAAGGTAAGCGGACATGGGTATGCGTTACTAAGTTACAAACTGACCAATCGTCCGATCCCTGTCAATTTCCCCGTATCTACCTATACAATGAACAACCTGGAGGGAGACACTTCCAGGTTCTATATGCTCACGCGGTATGCAAGGGATCGTGTCTCAAGGCAAATTTCTTCCGATCTCCAGTTGATGGAGATCTCACCTGATTCACTGATCTTCCAGTTTGCTACCCGCACCCGAAGAGTGGTTCCAGTAAAACCTGTGATCGATTTCGGGATCGGCCGGGATTTTACCCTTAAAAACGGTATCAGCATTGAGCCGGAATCGATCGCTGTAACCGGTCCGGATATTTTCCTTGATACGCTGCAGTATGTGCACACCAAGAAACTGGAATTGGGCAATCTTGAGAAGAGTTACCAGGGTGTGCTCCAGGTGCGGAAAAACCCCGATTTCAAATACAGTACGGATCGACTGGATTGTTCCATTGAACTGGAAAAGTTTACCGGTGTACAGGTAATGGTGCCTGTTCAGGTCGCAGGACTTCCGGATTCGTTGCGTCTGCAGACTTTCCCGCAGGAAGTAAGAGTGAGTGGTAAAATCGGATTGAGTAATTATGAACGAATTGTCCCGGAGGCCTTTTGGATCGAAGTGGACTACATGGATATTGAACCGGGGGAAGCTCGTCTGCCTGTGCATGTAAAAACCAAACCGGGGGATCTGTCTGCTGTTACTGTTTACCCACAGACTGTTGAATACCTCTTATCAGAGAAGTGATGCTGAAAATCGGACTCACAGGAGGGATCGGAAGTGGGAAAACACTGGTTGGTGAAGTGTTCGCGGCACTGAAGGTGCCGGTATATGTTGCGGACCAGGAAGCGAGAAGGCTCATGGAAACATCACCGGTGCTTAGAAATTCACTGGAAAAGCTATTTGGAAGCAAGGCTTTTAAAGGTGACAACCTGGATCGGCGATACATCGGGGAAATCGTATTCAATGATAAGAGAATGCTGACCAGTCTGAATAAGATCGTCCATCCCGCTGTTCATGCTGATTTTGAAAGGTGGGCGGAGCAATACCGGGATCTGCCATATGTGATGGAAGAAGCAGCAGTACTATTTGAATCCGGTGGTGCAAAACGAATGGATAAAACATTTTTTGTGAAGGCTGCGGAACAAACACGGATCCGAAGGGTCATGGCCCGGGATAACGTTTCAGGTGAGCAAGTACTGGCGCGGATACGAAATCAGTGGAGCGATGAAAAGAAGGAGAAACTGGCAGATTTCATTATTTACAATGAGAATGATAGCATGATTCTTCCACAAATTGTAGATTTGCACCAGGATATTATAAAATTAAACAGTTGACAGATGGCAAAATTTGCTAAATGGGTAGGATTGGGACTCGGTTGGGCAGTTGGCGGACCCATTGGCGGGATCCTCGGACTTGCCCTCGGTTCCATGTTCGACAATGGATCGCAGGCAACAGGCACCCAGGAACGGCTCCATCGTTCCACCACGCGAAGAGGTGATTATGCAGCTTCTCTGCTGGTGCTTGTAGCAGCTGTGATGAAGGCTGACGGAAGGGTAATGAAGAGCGAACTGGATTATGTAAAGAACTATTTCACCACGCGATTTGGAAGAGAAACTGCCCATGAAGCAATTGTGATGCTCAAGGACATCCTGAAGCAGGAGATACCCATCAGGGAGGTAACTGCACAACTGAACCAGCGTCTTGACTATTCCTACCGGCTGGAGATGATCCATTTTCTCTTCGGGATTGCAGCTGCTGATGCAGGTGTCGCAGAATCTGAAAAAGAGATGATCAGGCGTATTGCAGGATTTATGAATATCACGCATTCTGACCTGGAGAGTATACAGGCCATGTTCATCTCTGCATCGGATGCCTCATACAAGATCCTGGAAGTTGAGCCCACTGCCACCGACGATGAAGTGAAAAAGGCTTACCGGAGGATGGCAATGAAATATCATCCCGACAAGGTGAGTCACCTGGGAGAAGACTTTAAAAAGGTAGCCCAGGAAAAATTCAGGAAAGTAAAAGATGCCTACGACGGTATCAAAAAAGAACGAGGAATTAATTAGAAACAAAGGAAGAATACTGTAATGAAAACGATCAAGGTAAAAGACCTTATGTCAATCGCCGGTAAAGGGGGGTTGTTCAGGTATCTTGCACAGGCAAGAAGTGGAATTGTCGTGGAATCCCTAACCGAAGGTAAACGGACCATTGCACCGCCAACTGCCAGGGTGAGTGCGCTGGAGGATATTTCAATATTTGCTGAAAATGAGGACGTTCCACTTGCTGATGTGATGATGAAGATCCATGAGAAAGAGGAGGGAGGAAAAGCCATCGATCAGAAATCTGGAAATGAAGAGCTGAAGGCATATTTCGCAGAGGTGCTTCCCGAGTATGATGATGAGCGTGTCTATGTCTCTGATATTAAGAAAGTAATCTCATGGTACAACCTGCTGCATGAACTTAAGATGCTCGAAGTAGTGGATAAGGAAGAGAAAGACGATTCGGAAAATAATAAGGAGCAGGAAAAAGAAACTAAGAAAGAAACTAAGAAAGAAGCAAAGAAAGAGGATAAGAAAGAGGATAAGAAAGAGGCCGGAAAAGCTTAGTTAAAAGCGACAGGAACCGGGACTGAAAATTTGGCAGACACTTGGGTTAGCGATTGTCATCCTGTTCTTCCTTTTTTGCCTCCTCCCAGAGCTGATCCATCTCCTCGAAGGACAGCTCCCGTATGGATCGGCCTGCAGACCGCGCATGTTCTTCAATGTGGTTAAAACGCTTCATGAATTTTCCATTGGTGCGTTCCAGTGCAGTCTCAGGTTCGACATCGAATAGTCTCGCTGCATTGACAATGGAAAACAACAGGTCCCCAAATTCCCCTTCTATCCTGTCCGGGTCTCCTTTGTCAATTTCCTGCCTCACCTCATCGATCTCTTCCGATACCTTTTTCCATACATCATCGCGGTGCGCCCAGTCAAATCCTACGGCGCGGACCTTGTCCTGCACCCGGTGTGCTTTGATCAGGGCAGGAAGTGAAACCGGCACTCCGCTCAAAACGCGTTTTGTGCCGTTCTTCTCCTTCAACTTCAGCTCTTCCCAGTTACTGATCACCTCCCCGGAACCGGATACCTGTCGATCGCCAAATACGTGGGGATGACGGAAAACCAGTTTCTCGTTGACCGTATTGATCACATCGGTAATATCAAAATTTCCCTTTTCATCACCGATCTTCGCGTAGAACACAATATGCAAAAGAAGGTCCCCAAGCTCGGTCCTGATCTCATCCATATCCTTATCAATGATCGCATCCGCCAGCTCATAGGTCTCCTCGATGGTCAGGTTGCGAAGCGACTCCATGGTCTGTTCCCGGTCCCAGGGGCATTTCTCCCTTAGTTCGTCCATGATATCAAGTATCCTTCCGAACGCTTCCATTTTCTCCTCTCTGCTACTCATGTTCTTTGTCAGTTAAATTCTACCCGGACAGTTGAGTCGGTATCCAGATTCAGCAGGTCTTTCGCTGAACCGCTCCTGATCGCAATCTCAAGCAGGTTGATTGAATTGAAGACCGCCAGAAGATCACCAGCCGAGGTCTCGGAATAGTGACGGTTAATTTTTGTGATCCGGTAATGCTTGCTCTGCACATATATGCTGAATTTCCGGTCTTTCCCGATCCGGTCAAAGAGTTCCCGGGATATGTTGGTGATCGCATTGCCATACGAATCGATATAGATCACAGTTCCTGTGATCGTATTGTTTTCGAGGGTGGCCCGAAGCGGGATCTGTTTCTTGAAATTTTCAACTGGTTTGCCCAGTTTTGAAAGTGGGGTGCCGTTAAGCAGACTGCAGGCTGCTTTGCAGAAGATCGTCAGTTCCGGGAAACTCGCTGCAGCCTGGTCACCTGGCGGATCAAGTTGTACCACTTCCGTCTTTTCAGCATCTCCAAGTAATCCAAGAATTCCGTTGTCTGCAGTAATGTAAAAATGGTCGTCAATCCCGGCCGCGAGCATGGCGCATCCAGGTTCCGGATCTGTACCGACTGCGATCAGGTGTACAGTGCCGGGGGGGAAATGATTGCTGCTGTTGCGTACGATCATTGCAGCTTCAGAAATGCCGAAAGGTTTAACCCTGCTGCTGAGTGTTACGATCTCTGCCTCTTCGCAGGATGAAAGAATCCGACCTTTTACAGCTCCTGTATAATAATCATCCTTGTTCCAATCTGAGGTCAGTGTTACAAAACGCATACGTATCGTACCAGGGTTTTCTATTGGAATGTTAAAAAAAACAGCTTATTTTGTCAGTACCAAAAGTAGTGATTATAATTCAATTTATGGCGCAAAAAACCATCTATTTGGAAGGTGTCGACCCGATCGATTTTTATGGTGTTAACAATGTGCGCTTCAATAAGTTAAAGTCCTATTTCGAAGACCTGAAGATCGTTTCCAGGGGGAGTGAGATCAAGGTGGAAGGGGATCCGGAACGTATTGGAATACTCGAGGAAAAGGTGGACCTTCTGATTAAATTCATTGTGAAATTCAACCGGCTTACGATGGATGACTTTGATGAGATTGTGTCTGGTGATGCTGGTTACAAGATAGAAGCACCCGGTCCGAAAGAGGAGGTGCTGCTGCATGCCGACAGGTCCAGGCCGATCAGGGCAATTACCATCCACCAGAAGGCCCTGGTTGAAGAGGCAGGAAAAAGTGACCTGGTGCTGGCAGTTGGACCGGCAGGAACAGGAAAAACATATACTGCCATTGCACTTGCAGTGCGGGCTCTGAAGAACAGGGAGGTAAGCCGGATCATCCTCACAAGGCCTGCAGTTGAGGCCGGTGAAAAGCTGGGGTATCTTCCGGGGGATTTTGCACAAAAACTGGATCCTTACCTGCAACCACTTTTTGATGCACTCAGGGACATGATACCTGCAAAAAAGCTGATGCAGTTCATGGAAGACAACACCATCCAGATCGCCCCGCTGGCCTATATGCGAGGACGCACCCTGGATAAGGCATTTGTTATCCTCGATGAGGCCCAGAACGCCACCACCAGTCAGTTCAAAATGTTCCTCACCCGTATGGGACCCAGTGCAAAATTCATTGTCACAGGTGATGTCACGCAGGTGGACCTGCCTGGTAAGACGCCTTCCGGACTGATCGAGGCGATCAGGATCCTGGATGGGATAGATGGTATTTCGCTGGTGAAGTTTGATGAAAGGGACATCATCAGGCACAGGCTGGTAAAAAAGATCGTGAAGGCGTATGGCAGGGAGAGTTAAGAGTTAAGAGTTAAGAGTTAAGAGTTTAGAGGGGCTCCTTTGTGACTGCAACCCGACAGGCTAGGGGAACCAGCAATTGGAGATTGTAAAATAAACATTAAAATGAATAATAAATATGACGGCACTTAAAGGAACAAATTTTAATTTCCCGGGCCAGAAGGATGTATACCACGGGAAAGTCAGGGATGTCTATAACATTAACGATGAATATCTTGTGATGGTGGTATCGGACCGGATATCCGCTTTCGATGTGATCCTGCCGGAAGGAATTCCATTCAAAGGACAGGTACTGAACCAGATTGCGAATAAATTCCTGGACGCAACATCCGACCTGGTGCCCAATTGGAAGCTTGATACGCCTGATCCCAATGTTACAGTAGGTCATTATGCAAATCCTTTCAAAGTGGAGATGGTGATCAGGGGATATCTGACCGGACATGCATGGCGTGAATACCGGGATGGGAAGCGTACCCTCTGCGGAGTGCCAATGCCAGAGGGGCTGAGGGAGCACGACAGGTTCCCTGAACCGCTGATCACACCAACGACCAAAGCGGATGAGGGACACGATGAAGATATCTCCAGGGAGGAGATCATTGCCCAGGGGCTCGTTTCAGTAGAAGATTACAGTCAGCTGGAGGAGTACACCAAAAAGCTGTTTCATAGGGGAACGGAGATGGCTGCTGAGAAAGGCCTGATCCTTGTGGATACAAAATATGAATTTGGAAAGAAAGACGGAAAGATCATGCTGATCGATGAGATCCATACCCCGGATTCATCCAGGTATTTCTATGCCGACGGCTATGAAGAGAGACAGGAGAGGGGAGAGCAGCAGAAGCAACTTTCCAAGGAATTTGTCAGACAATGGCTGATATCCAACGGATTTCAGGGAAAAGATGGCCAGAAAATGCCGGACATGCCAGCAGAGTTCGTAAGCCAGGTCTCTGAGCGGTACATCGAACTGTATGAGAACATTACCGGTGAGAAATTTGAAAAATCAGAGACCTCCGGAATCGAACAGCGCATTGAAAATAACGTAATAAAATTTCTGAATAAATAATGCGGGGGCTGATTCTCCGTTAATCCTATGATGATCCTTGGAAAAAAATACCTGTCCGGACTGTTGCTGCTTGTGATGATCTGCGCAAATGTGCAGGCGCAGGAACCTGTGAATGTCACCCGCTCTGACAACAAAGTTGTACTTGCAGGGAAAGTCTATTACGTGCATGTGGTCAAGCCCGGACAAACGCTGTATTCCATTGCGAGAGCCTACAATGTTTCTGAAAAGGAGGTACTGATCGAGAACCCTGGGTCCTCGGCCGACCTGATCATTGGACAGGTTTTGAAGATTCCTGCAGACCCGGCGTCTGCCTTTTCAGTGGATACAGGAAAGCAGGTGGAAGAGCCCGAACGTCATATTCTCAAAGAAGGTGAGACCCTGTACGCGGTGTCTCGAAAGTACGACTTGAGCGTGGAAGAGATACTCAAGCTGAATCCCGACCTGGACATTGAGGATATGCCCATCGGCCAGGTGATCATTCTTCCCGGCAAAACCACCGGCAAAACAGAGAAGAATGAAATGGCCTACGACGAAGAGGGGATCATCCTGCACCAGGTGAAAAGGGGAGAGACCCTCTATTCACTTGCCAGGTATTACGATGTAAGTGTGAGGGAGATCAGGTCAATGAACCCGGAACTCGGCTGGGGCGGTCCGCGCAGTGGAGATGTCCTCAGGATCCCGGAGGCCAATACATCAGCAGCCGAAGTGTTTGCCCCCGATAGCTTAGATATTGATACAGCACAGGTGGCTGAAGAATTGTTGGCAGATACCCTTGCCGAAGAAGAGGAGTATACTTATGATGAGCTGGACTACCTCTTCAGGGAACGTGACAGGATGTACAGTGTTGCATACCTGATCCCGTTTGATTATAAAGAGATAGAACCACTTGATTCATTGTTGAGAGGTGTGCGGTCGCCCATGAGGAGGGAGCGGATCAGGGAGGATTACCTGCTCGAACAGGCAGCTCCTAAAGCGGTCAACTTTCTTGAATTCCTTGAAGGAAGTCTGCTTGCGATAGATACACTGACCGATGCAGGGATGAAGCTGGATGTCCATGTCTATGATACCAAACGCAGCATGTACCGTACACGGCAGATCCTGGAGCAACCGGAGATGAAGGAGATGGACCTCATCATCGGTCCGTTTTACTCCTTTAACCTTGAACTGGTATCAGATTTTTCCAGGGAGAACCGGATTCCGCTGGTGACCCCCTTCATTTCCATCGATTCGCTCCTGTTGGAGAATCCTTACCTTTTTCAGCCAACACCCTCTTACAAGACCGAGCACAAAGCAAATGCGGAGTATATTGCCCGGTCTTATGACAGCAACATGATCCTGGTTCATGACGGCGACTCCTCTAAAATACCAATGATCAATGAATACAAGCAGGCGATCTTCGATGAGCTGGAGAAGTATTCGGCACTGGAAACAGTGTTGTTCAAAGAGGTGATCATCCGGGATGTGGATACCGAAGAGCTCATTCACAGCCTGTCGCCCGATGAGAAAAACCTCGTGATCCTGCCTGCCACAGATGAGGCATTTGCCAGTCAGATCGCAAGCAGGTTGTATTATATCCGTGATCAATATGACATTGAGGTATTCGGGTCAACCTACTGGCTTGGATTTGACGACATTGAAATCTCATACATCCATGCACTTGAATTGACGATCTCACATACGCATTGGTACGATTTCAGTGATCCTGAATACCTTCGCCTGCTTCGTCTATTCAGACAGAATTACCTGAAGGAGCCATCGGCCACTACCCGAAGGGGATATAATTTCGGGATCACCGGGTATGACCTGAGTCTCTATTTCCTCTCGGCACTGCATGAAGATGGAAAGCGCTTCATCCGCAAGATAGAGAAATATGAAGCCGATGGCACATACATGGATTACGATTTCCAGCGTGTATCAAGGTCAGGCGGATACGAAAACCAGGCCCTCCGTTATTACCATTTTGGTGATGAACTCAGGGTTACCGAGGTGCCGCTGCCGGTGAAACCACCGGTCCATGAATACCTGCGACCTGCGGGAGACGACCCCTTCTATTATCGCTGGATCAGGGAGGAGCCAGATTCAGTGACGGTTAACGATCGTTGATGGATTTAAATCCCTTACCGATGATCTCGTGCGCATTGATCACGGTCAGAAATGCTTCCGGATCGATCTGCCTGAGATAATCTTCCAGTATCGCCATCTCACGGCGCGTTACATTGACGAAGATCATTTTCTTGTCATCCCCGTGAAACATACCACTGGCATGAATTGCTGTTCCACCCCGGTTGATGTCGTGGATGATCTTGTCACGCACCTCGTTGTATTTTTCGGTAATGATAAACAGCGATTTCTGGTAGCTGGGTCCCTGCAGGGTGGTATCGATCATGCGACCGACGATGAAAATGGCGATCAGCGCATACAACGGGATCTGCCAGTCTCTGAATACAGCCAGACCGATCATCACGATCACTGAATCCAGGTAAATCAGGATCCTCCCGGGCTGCACCTTGGTATATTTCATAATGATCATGGCCAGGATGTCAGTCCCCCCGCTGGAGGCCTTGGATTTAAAGATCATCCCCAGGCCTGTCCCCACGAGCACTCCACCGTAGATGGCCGACAGCAGCATATCGTCCTTCACAAACGGTTCATGACCCCATAACAGCGTGAGACCGTCGATGAAAACCGCCACCAGCACAAAACCCATGATGGTCTTGATGCCATACCTGGGACCAAGCACCCTGATCCCCCAGATCACCAGCGGAATATTCATTATAATGGTCATCACACCCACTGGCAATCCATGCGGCGCCCAGGAAAACAGTCCCTCCGTCGCGTAATGCAGGATCACACTCAGTCCGAGCACTCCCCCCGGCACGATCCTGTTCGGGGTAATGAAGAACACATAACCGGTGGCCATCAGAAGAGCGCCGATCACGATAAAGGCATAGTTCCTGAACCATGCTTTTGAAAAGGTCTTGTCGATTACGTTGAATGCCATAGAAGCTATATTTTGCGCGTATTCAAATTTCCGCAAAAGTAGTGATCTTTTCATCCGCGAATAATGTTGTATAATAGGAAATAATTAATTTCAACAAACAAGCCGGATCAGCGTTAAGCTAAAGTATAATGATCAGGAAAGAGCGCATATTCGACCGCACACCCGACCGAAACCCGGACGGAAACATTGTCTACTGGATGAGCCGGGAGCAAAGGGTTGCCGATAACCCGGGTCTGCTCTATGCCCTTCAGTTGGCGCAGGAAGCCGGGAAAAAACTACACGTTGTATTTGCCCTCACGGGTGAATTCCCCGGCGCAGCATTACGGCACTATGATTTTATGCTGAATGGGCTTAGCGAGGTCGCTGCCGGTCTGACCAAAAGAAATATTCCCTTCCGTCTGCTCACGGGCGATCCGCCTGTTGTGATGGCAGAATTCATCGAAGCATCGGAGACAGGAACGGTGGTGGTTGATTTTGATCCGTTGCGTGTGAAGCAGACCTGGTTCGATGAAGCAGCAAGGCTTTCGGATGCAAAATTTGTCGAGGTGGACGGACACAACATTGTACCGGCCAGATTTGTAAGTGATAAGCTCGAATATGCCGCTTACACCATACGTCCGAAGATCAACAGGAACCTGGAGAAATTCCTGGAGGTGTTTCCCGACCCGCAATGGTCCGGACCGGGATTGAAGCAGGAATCATTCCGGGGAGATGCGCAGCGTGAGCCTGGCACGTCCACATTCAGCATACAAAAATTGCTTGAAGAATTACAGCCCGACCCCGCGGTAAAACCCGTGGATTGGATCAGGCCGGGTGAGCAGGCAGCACAAGAGAAGCTTGCGGAGTTTATCAACGATCGGCTCCCGGATTACGCGGAGGGAAGAAATGATCCGAACAAGCAGGTCACTTCCGACCTGTCACCCTACTTGCATTTCGGACAGATTTCGGCAGGACGTGTCGCGCATGAAGTGATCGCATCACACCCCGATGATGAGCAGCGAAAATCTTACCTGGAAGAGCTGATCGTCAGGAAGGAGTTGTCGGATAATTTTTGCCTGTATAACCCCGATTACGATCACCCGGGCGGGTTTCACGACTGGGCGAAAAAGACGATCGCTGAACACAGGGAGGATGCCAGGGAATATCTCTATTCCACCGAGGAATTTGAGAAAGGAAAGACACATGATCCCTTGTGGAATGCGGCACAGATGGAGATGGTGAAAAGAGGGAAGATGCATGGGTACATGAGGATGTACTGGGCGAAGAAGATACTGGAATGGACCGAAAGTGTCGAGGTGGCCATGGAGACAGCGATCATGCTGAATGACAGGTATGAGCTCGACGGCAGGGATCCCAACGGCTATGCCGGAATTGCATGGTCCATAGGAGGTGTGCACGACCGGGCCTGGAACGAGCGCAAGGTATTCGGCAAGATCAGGTATATGAATGACAATGGTGCCCGCAGGAAGTTTGACACAAAAGCGTATATTAAATATACAAATGAATTATGAGAATTTCAGTTATTATTTTGCTGCTGGTCGCCCTGGGAATCGGGGCTTGTGACCGGACCTATGAGACGTATGACAACTACGTGGTGCTCGTCTCATTTGATGGATGCAGGTGGGATTATACCGACATCTATGATACGCCGAATTTTGCATCGCTGGCGGAAGAAGGGGTGAAGGCTGAGCGGGTGATCTCCTCTTTCCCGACCAAGACTTTTCCGAACCATTATACCCTTGCAACCGGACTCTATCCCGATCATCACGGGCTGATCAGTAATTCCTTCTATGCGCCTGATCTGGATTTGCTGTACCGGATCGGCAATCGTGATATGGTGAAAAACGCCGATTTTTACGGTGGGGAGCCCATCTGGAACACGGCTGAGAAACAGGGGGTGATCAGTGCGTCCTTTTTCTGGGTGGGTTCGGAGGCCCCCGTGCAGGGAATGCAACCTACCTACTGGAAGGATTATGACGGGAGGATTCCCTTTCGTGACCGGATTGACAGTGTGATCAGCTGGATGGAGCTGCCCCTGGAGGAAAGGCCACGCCTGGTGCTGCTCTATTTTCAGCAACCTGATGGGGTCGGACATGATTTCGGTCCGGTTTCACAGGAGACGGGAGAAGTGATGGAGGAGATGGATGAAGTTCTTGGATACCTGCGGAAGCAGATCGACCGTTTACCTTACGGGGACCGGGTGAACCTGATCGTGACCTCCGATCACGGGATGGCGGCTACGACTGCGGATAGGTACGTGAATATGCTTGACCATGCCGATGGCAGCTGGTTTGAGAAGGTGGTGGGGGGAAACCCGGTATACCTGGTGGATGCGAAAGATGGATATGAAGATTCGCTCGCCGCACGACTGGATGGGGTGGAGGGGATCTCTGCCTGGAGGAAAGAGGAGATCCCGGTACATCTCCATTATGGATCTCATCCCAGGGTCTCCGACCTGGTGGTGGTCGCAGACAGCAGCTGGTCGGTCGGCACGGCACCCGAATTATCGGGCTATTCGGGTGGTGCGCATGGGTATGATTCCCGGAATACAGACATGCATAACATTTTTTATGCTGTCGGGCCCGATTTCAAGTCTGGTTATACACATCCCCCCTTTGAAAATATCCATATCTACCCGCTTGTGGCTCATATCCTCGGACTTGAGCCTGCGGATGTGGATGGTGATATTGAAGCGGTTGCGGGGATGTTGAAAGATACTATTGCAGCGGATTAGAAATAAAGCCCCTTCAGATCTGCCTGTTCAACAGGGCAGATGCGAAGGGGCATTAATTTATAAAAGTCTCCTGACCGTAAGTTGTTTAACCTTTGGTCGCTCTTTCAAGTCGCTTCATGATCGAGAAGATGAAGGCCGCTGATAACAGGCAACAGACCACGAAGATCGACCACAATACCCAAAGGTCAACTTTACCCCAGAAAGTACTGCCGATAAAGAGGAGCTTGTTACCCACAGCCGTGGCAAGCAACCATCCACCCTGCATGACGCCCTGGAACCTGACCGGGGCCACCTTGGAGACAAAGGAGAGTCCCATGGGGCTCAGGAACAGTTCCGCGATGGTCATCACCAGGTAGGACGACATCAGCCAGTAGGGCATGATACGGGATGTGTCAGGTACCGGGTTGGCCCTGACCAGTTTGCCTGTCTCGTCATACACCTGAAGGTCATGTGGTGAAACAAGGTCGAGTGAACCGATTACCATCAATACAAATCCGGCAGCGGCAATGATCATCCCGATCCCGATCTTCCGGGGTGTGGAGGGTTCCATGTCGCGTTCCCTCAGCCATGCAAAAACACCCATCACCAGGAAGGTGAGAGAGACGATAAAGAGGGGGTTGAATGACTGGAAGATTTCCGGCGCAATTGGGTTCTCGATTTCGGCCCTTGAATAGAACCAGTATGCAAGTCCGCCCCCTACAATGGTAACCAGCGCACCGATCATCCTTGCATTCAGGGTACGCTTTTTACCCAGCAGGACCACGAGACCCGCGATGAAGGCGATGACGGCGAGGATGTTCTCAAGGGTAAAGAACATGTAGGTGAACGCATCCACCGTCTTCACCGTGTAATCCCTGGCAAAAAAGGTGAGTGTAAGTCCATTCTGGTGGAAGGACATCCAGAAGAATATCACAACAAAGAAAACGAGCAGGAGGGAGACTACGCGCTGCCGCTCCTCTTTCTTGGCGATCATGAAGATCCAGGTTACGAATCCGATGAACAGACCAATGGCCATTCCTGTAGGGAAGTCTTTTACAAGGCTGACCAGGAAAGCGGTTACGCCACCAGCTCCAATGGCTACCGGGATCGCAATGGGCGTTTCTTTGATCGATATGGTTGCATCACCTTGCTGTCTCTCCCGTTTCGGAAGATGCTTGTTGAAGATCAGGTATGCCAGCAGCGAGATCACCATGGCGATTGCTGCAATGCCGAATGCGTAGTTGTATCCTTTCGAAAAAGTCTCCAGGTAGTTGGTTGCAAACTGCGAGAGGTCAGAGACTGTGCCGTTGATGGTGACCTGGTTGGCAAGCTGCTGTAGTGCCCCGACATCTTCCAGGGAGCCATCCTGGAACTGGTGACAGAGGGCTGGCAGACTGGCATCATGGAGGAAACCATTTGTTTTCAACCACCAGTTGCGGACACCTGTTGCCGCAAAAGGAGCAAAAAAGGCACCCACATTGATCCCCATGTAGAAGATCAGGAAGGCGTTGTCCCTTACCTTGTCATACTTTGGATTGTCATACATCTGACCGACCACGGCCTGGAGATTCCCTTTGAATAAACCGTTTCCAAATGCGATTGTGAACAACCCGACGACCGTGATCGTCAGGTCAAGGCCCGGAACAGCCATGATGACATATCCGGCGAACATGACCACCTGGCCCAGGAGGATCACCAGTTTATATTTCTGCGTTGCGTCGGCCAGTATACCGCCAACCAGTGCCAGCGCATAGATTGCAAAGTAAAACCAGCTGTAAATGCCTCCTGCCTTGTCTTCTGTAAGTCCGTATCGTGCCTGGAGGAACAGCACCAGGATTGCCATCATTGTGTAGAATCCGAAACGTTCACCCATATTAGCAAAAAAGGCAACGAACAGACCCTTGGGATGATCTTTAAACATAAAATCGATTTTTAGTTAGAATTCGTAGATTGTGATGGCAACAAATATAGAAATCTTTTCCACGTCTAAAGCAGGTTTTTTAGCATGTAAATCAGTCGCCGGTCGCCAGTTTCCAGTCTGCAGTCCAATACATCGGGCTATGGTCGCAATGCGGTCGCCAAACGCCAGTCTCCAGTTTCCAGTTTCCAGTTTCCAGTCTGCAGTCCAATACATCGGGCTATGATCGCAATGCAGTCGCCAAAAGCC
>JGI12048J13642_10403288_pt1 | contig 14863 bp, 15 predicted proteins | sample ElkSlonscriptome_16_FD_13642 | JGI IMG/M metagenome (IMG submission 13642)
CAAGAGTAAAACCTCGACGTACAGACGGATTGTTCTTCACTTAACGGTTCCAGATAGAGGGAGTTGACCGGCGCGAGAAACAGAGCAGGTCAAAGATTTAGTTACGACGCAAAACGTTTTTTCAAAGATACTTAAGCTCAAGATACTTAAGCTCAAGACACTTAAGCTCAAGACACTTGGGATAAGCTACTTGCGCTCTTACAACCTTGTGGTTCTGCAATGACACGGTCGAGAGGGACCGACAAATCGCTGAGCATTCAGCGACGATTTGTTTAGCATGAGAAGACTTGGTCGATCGAGTTGACATATTTTACAAAGGCTAACTCAGTGCTGGCTAGTAATAAATCCAGAATAATCCAAAAAAAGAGGTGAATATATTCAGTCCGACCGGGCGCCGAAACAAGATCCACTACGAATTGCCGCTAGGCCGCTTTATGCTAGAGCAACTGTTTTAGGTTGCTCGGTTCACCTTTTATTTCTCAGTTATTGCCTTATGTTTTGTGAAATCACTCGAAAAGCGATGGGGACCGAGTTTGTCATCATGCTTCCAGCCGATTCGGTGGCCGATTCCTATGCGACCGATGCAGCGGTCGAAGCGGCGGATTTAGTCGAACAAATTGAACGCGACCTGACCGTTTATTCGCCGGAAAGTGAGGTTTCTAAGATCAATGCATCGGCGTTTCGCGAGGCGGTCTATCCTTCCAAAGCAACGTACCGACTGCTTAAACGAGCGACTGAGCTTAGCCAAATTACCGCAGGAGCTTTCGATATCACCTCCGCTCCATTAGTCGAGGCTTGGGGGTTTACCCTTCGCAGTGGGCGGAAACCTTCGCCCGAGCAGGTACGACAGGCATTATCAAAAGTGGGTTACCAGAACTTGTTGCTTGACGATTCCGATCGCTCGGTTCGCTTTCAACGCGAAGGAATGTCGATCAATTTAGGAGCGATCGGCAAGGGCGATGCTTTGGACCGGATGGCTGCACTGCTCAAAGAAAAGGGCGTCAACGATTTTCTGATTCACGGCGGCAATAGCAGCGTGATCGCATCGGGCAACCAGTATCGGGATCGCCAGCATTGTCAAAGCCCGCTTGGTTGGTCGGTGGGGTTAGCCCATCCGACAAAGCCGCAGCGACGATTAGCAGGACTTTGGCTGAAAGATCTTGCACTAGCCACCAGCGGTTCGGGTAAACAGTTCTTCCACCACCAAGGACGCCGCTATGGACATGTCATTGACCCAAGAACCGGCTTTCCCAACGGTGATTTGTTGTCCTTGACCGTCGCGATGCCCAACGCGACCGATGCGGATGCCATCGCCACGGCGTTGTTTGTCGAGGGCTCGGCAAAAACAGCCGAGTATTTTGCTGTCAAACCTTTTCCGTTTGCCATCATGACGCGATCGACGGACCAGCAGGACAAGGTTGAAGTCCAAACGCTGGGCGAAATCCAGTGGATCGAAGAACCCAAAAACCTGAGCAAACCGGATTGATGCCCCATAGAAATTATGGGGCATCCTGCTTAAAACTGTGTATCCCGATTGGGATACATCTGAACCATTTAATTTGATCCTGGTGGGTTGATTAGGTCCTTGGGGGGAGCGTGAAAATGCGTTGGCGTGGACGTCGTCAGAGTGAAAATGTAGAGGACCGTCGGAGAGGCGGCGGGACCGCGATCGTTGGCGGCGGGATGGGCGTGCTGATTTTGGCACTTTTGGTGGGTTTGCTTGGCGGCAACCCCATGGCCGTTCTGCAGCAAGGCCAACAAAATCTGGCACCGGTACAACAAGGTGCTGGCAAAGAACTCTCGGAGAGTGAAGTCGAAGCAGGCGAGTTTGCCAAGACGATTCTTGCCGATACCGAAGACGTTTGGACCAAGCTTTTCAACGATGCGGGCCGACGCTACGAACCGCCTGTCTTGGTGTTGTTCAGTGGCCGAGTCGAATCCGCATGCGGAATGGCCAGTGCTGCATCCGGTCCGTTCTACTGCCCAGCCGATAGGCAAGTTTATTTAGATACATCGTTCTTCGATCAACTCGCCAACCAACTTGGGGCACCGGGCGACTTTGCCCAGGCCTACGTGATCGCTCACGAAGTCGGACACCACGTGCAGAATCTGCTCGGTTTCACCAATGAAGTAGAACGAGTGCGGCGGACTGGTAGCCAGGCGGATGCAAACGAAGCGTCCGTGCGTCTCGAATTGCAAGCCGATTTCTTCGCCGGTGTCACGATGCATCATGCCCAACGCGACAAGAATATCCTCGAACCGGGCGATATCGAAGAAGGACTGCGAGCGGCGTCCGCAATCGGCGATGACCGCTTGCAAAAACGAAGTCAAGGCTACGTCGTCCCAGAATCGTTTACTCACGGTACCAGCGAGCAACGACTACGCTGGTTCCGAAAAGGTCTAGAGACCGGCGATTTGAGCCAAGGGGATACGTTCAACACGAATGATCTTTAAACACATGTCAACGAATCCATCCTCCAACCCAAGTTCGAACCCAAGCGTCGAGGATCGCTTGATCGATTTTGAAATGCACATCGCTCATTTGCAACGCGTTGTCGACCAGTTGAATGAGGTTGTAACCGAACAAGCGATACGTCAAGATCGAATGCAAAACACGATCAAGCAATTGCAGAATAAGATCAAAGAAATGAAGGTCGAAAAAGAAACGACCGGCGATCCACTCGACGAAAAACCACCGCACTACTAGGTGATCCGTCTAAAACCGTTGTAACGGAAGTCGTCGAGACTTTCGCTACGAACCAATCACTCTATTCGATTCCAATCAAAATTTACCTATGAGCACTGTCACGGCAACCCATTCGGCTACCACGAACGCCAACATCCAAGCCCCCATTCGGATTTATAATACGTTAAGCAAGACGAAGGAAGTTTTTCAGCCTTTGCGTTCGCCCCAGGTCGGCATCTACTTGTGCGGCCCGACCGTCTACGCAGAATCCCACATTGGACACATGGTTGGGCCCGTTATTTTTGATACGGTCAAGCGTTATTTGACCTATTGTGGCTATGCAGTGACGTTGGTTGTCAACATTACGGATGTGGATGACAAGTTGATCGCGAAGAGTCGGGAGCGAGGGATTCCGATGAGTCAAATTGCTTGCGAGATGACGGCTGACTATTTGTCAAACTTGAAAGAGTTGGGGGTCAACCAGATCGATCATTTGCCACGTGCGACTGACCACATGGACCAAATCATTCGTTTCATCGAAACGCTGATTGAAAAGGGCCACGCCTATGAAGTCGAAGGCGATGTGTTTTTCGATGTAACAAAAGACCCCAACTATGGGCAATTGTCCAACCGCAGCATCGATGCTCAGCAGGGTGAAGGTGGTGAAGCGGCAGCCAAGAAGAAATCGTCGGGCGATTTCGCGCTTTGGAAGAATGCTCGAGCGGGTGAGATCGCTTGGGAAAGCCCCTGGGGAAAAGGAAGACCGGGATGGCATATCGAATGCTCGGCGATGAGCCACCAAATCCTCGGAGACACGTTCGACATCCATGGCGGAGGGCTCGATCTGATGTTCCCACACCATGAAAATGAGCGAGCACAAAGTAGTTGTTGCCATGGTGCTCCGATGGTGAAGTATTGGATGCACAATGGACTCATGCGGGCTGGCGATAAAGGCAAAGTGGGCGGCAAAAGCGATCGCGAAGCAACGCCTGAAGAAGCAGCGTCGGGTAAAATTAGTCGCAGTAAAGGTGCTGGTGGATTGGCCGACTTGATCCGTTTTCACACGGGCGAACGAATCCGCTTCTTTTTGCTGCGCACCCATTATCGCTCGACGATCGTGTATGGCGACGACGGACTTCTCGAGGCTGGCACGTCGCTCGATTCGTTTTATCGCTTGTTCACTCGGTTCGCCGAAATTGCTGGCCAGTCGTTCTATGATCTCGAACCTGCCAAGACCAGAAGCGAAGGTAACTTCGATGCCGGCAAGGATGCTTTGTTAGCCGAGATGCAAACGATCCGCGACAAGTTTTTGGGCGCGATGGATGACGATTTCAACACCGGTTCGGCGATTAGCGTTCTGTTCGATACGGTGCGTTTGCTCAATCGTTTTATTGACGAAAAGCAGTTGACCGCGAACAGCGAAAAGACAAGCAGCGAAGTCGCATCATTGACACAAGCCTTTACCGTGGTTCGAGAACTCACATCGGTACTCGGTCTGTTTGTCAAAGAACCGCCCAAGAGCGGCAACGATGATGGTAGTTCCGAAACGCTCGATGACGTCGTCAAGCTTCTCATTGATTTGCGGCGTGAAGCTCGCGAACGAAAAGATTATGCCATGGGCGATGCCATTCGAGACCGGCTCGCGAGCGTCGGCATCTCGCTGTTGGACAAGAAAGAGGGCACCACTTGGGAACGGAGTTTGTGAGCAACCACTCCAAACGATCTGGCGTAAAGAGCGCAGGTACTCGCATCTTAGGAATCGACCCTGGCCTCAACACGACTGGCTATGGGGTCATCGAGGTGAACGGGTCGAAGATCTCTTTGTGTGAAGCGGGGATTATCCGCAGTCGCCCGAAAGATTCGATCGAAGAGCGTTTGTTCGAAATCCACAAAGGCGTTTCGGAGGTGATTGAAACCTTTGAGCCCGAGAAGATGGCACTCGAGCAACTATTTTCGCATTACACCCGGCCCCGTACGGCGATTTTGATGGGGCATGCTCGAGGGGTGATCTGTTTAGCTGCCAGCCAAGCAGGGATGGCTGTTTCCCACTTTGAGCCCACGCGAGTCAAGAAGGTGTTGACCGGCAATGGTCATGCACCCAAGCATCAGATGCAACAAGCGGTAAAGCTTCAACTATCACTTGCCTCTTTTCCCGAACCAGCCGACGTTGCCGATGCACTGGCGATCGCATTGTGCGGCCACCACCTCGGTGACATGTCACCGCTCGAAGCACTTATCAAGAACCGCTAGGGGCTGTGTATGAGTTCTTTCATGGGCACCATGTTGTCGTCGATCGTGGCAAAACGCTCGGGTATCAGCGACTCGATGAACTTCGCGAACATTTGTCGCCAATTCTGTTGCGGCGGACGCGGAGCGAAGTCGCCAAGCAATTGCCTCAGCGAACCGATGAAATCATTCGCTGTAGCCCGACGGCGGAACAGATGGAGATTCATGATTCGCATATGGCGGTAGTTGCTCAGATCGTCCACAAGCGATTCATGACCGAAATGGATTTGCTGCGGATGCAAAAATCACTGCTGATGGCTCGGATGGCATGCGATAGCACCTATTTGATCGATCAAGAAGAACCGGAATACAGCAGCAAACTTGAGCGTTTGAGCGAACTGCTCGATGGATGGATCGAAGATCCAACTCGCAAAATTATCGTGTTTAGCGAGTGGCGTCGAATGCTCGGAGCGGATCGAAAGGAAACTTGACAACCTGGGGGCCGACTTTGTACGACTCGATGGCCAGGTACCGCAAAAGAAACGCGGTGCATTGGTCGATCGGTTCCAAACCGATCCGCAGTGCCGAGTGATCCTGATGACCAACGCCGGATCAACCGGTCTGAACTTACAAGCGGCCAACACCGTCATCAACGTTGATTTGCCATGGAACCCGGCAGTTTTGGAACAGCGAATCGCACGCGTCTATCGCATGGGGCAAGAGAACCCGGTTCACATCTACAAAATGGTGACGAGTGGCGATTCAATCGAAGAGAAGTTGTTGAATACGTTGGCATCGAAGCAAGAATTGGCGGACGCATCGATCGACTACCGTAGTCATGTGACCGAAGTCGCCATGACCAGCGGCATGGAGGACTTGAAACGCCGCTTGGAAGTCATTCTCGATCCATTGCCACCGGCGGAGGTCGACTAAAGTCAACAACGACGTATCGAAGCGGAAACGCAGCGGTTGGCGGAGCAGCGAGAGAAGGTGTCGGCAGCGTCAGGCCAATTGATTACAGCCGCATTGTCATTGGCGGGCGAATTGATCGCTGGACCCGATTCCGTTCCGCCAAACGAAGAATCGGTCGTGAAGTTGACCGAGAAGTTGTCGCAGTGCGTTGAACGAGATGAACAGGGGCGCCCGAAACTGACGATCTCATTAGCCGACGATTCGGTGCTGCGAGGCTTAGCGACGACGCTGGCGAAGCTACTCAATCAGGCGTAGCGTACGCTAGGGAAAGAAATATCGCAACCAATTGCGAATTCCTTGGCCGGGGACGTAGGCGACCGGTTGTCCCCATAAACCTTGCCCGACTTGTACCAAGTTTGCTTCTTGGCCAAGTGTGATCAGCGATCCAATCGGTGCGGCGGAAGCTGGCGGCATCTGCGGGGGGCCCGACACCGGTGCCGCCGCTGGCGGATACACGGGCGTGCTCGATACAGCGTCTGGAACCGCGTAACTGACCGGCGAGTAGACACCACAATCGACAACGGAGTAATCGCTTGGAGCCGAGACGCAATTGCAATTGTTCATCGTCGCATAATCAGGCTGCAAACTCGGCTGAGTCAAAGGTGCGAGATCACTTGAACTGGTGGGCAGATTTCGTGGTGGTGGGCTCGCTAATCGTTGAGTTGGAATCGAGGTGGGAGCGGGCATATTGGACGGCGTCATGCTGGGTGGTGAAGCGGGAGCCGGGGCCCCCGAATTCATCGATCCCGAATTCATCGATCCCGAATTCATCGATCCCGAATTCATCGCTGGAGGATTAAAACCGCCTGATGGGAGCGGCATGCTCGAACTTGGCGGCAACATTGGAGCATTCGGACCTGGCATGGCGTACTGCTGCATCCGTGCCGTTTGCCGAGTTCCCAGCTCGCGTGTTTGGCGCGAGGCATTCGTATTGTTTTGAGAGGGGTATCGGTCAATCGCACTCGGCGAACCGATCGGTCGCATTCTCAAGCGAGCCGCGTCGTGGGCGTCTGTCTGCGCTTTGGCCGTCATCGGTATCGACACGAAAAACGCAGTGGCCGCGAAGATTAATATGAGAAACGGTTTCATACGCACGTTCCGTCGGTTCGTAAGTCATCGAAGTAAATTGGGTAGGCAACCTTTGGCTGTTACCAAATTTGTTCGAAGTGCCGCAACACGAATTCGACGGACCTCAGCCGTTCTCGGCATCTTCTGGCGTGCGTCCCGCGAGCTGGCCGTCGATCATGAACAATCCCATCGGTTGATCGCCAATCATCTTCAATTTGTCGACGATCGCTTGAGCCGCTGCCTCTTCTTCGACCTGTTCGTTGACAAACCACTGCAAAAATGCCGTCGCAGCGTGATCACTATGCTTCGTGGCTAAGTCGACCAAGTTGTCGATTTTGCTGCTAATCAAGCATTCGTGGTCGTAGGAATCCTGGAAAGCCTCCAGAGCATTTTTCCATTCAACTTTCGGCGTGTCGATCTGTTGCAGGATGACCCGACCGTTGCGTTCATTGATAAAATCAATGAATTTCATTCCATGAGCACGTTCTTCGTCGGCTTGCAGCCGCATCCAGCTTTCCATTCCCGACAAACTCTGTGCCGCGAAATAGTTGCTCATCGAGAGGTAGAGGTACGACGAGTGGAGTTCGGCGTTTAAATGGTCGTTAAACGCTGCTTCAATCTCTTTATTCATGCTTGGCCTCACGGTTTCCGGGTAGTGACGTTGAATTGCATATTTAAAGCGTAACGTAATGTCCAGCTCAAATGAAGTAGGATCGCTACGTCTTGGCGAGCGAAGTGATTGTAGGACGGAATCGGATCCTTTGTATCAATGAGACAGGTTGGAAACCTAGTCTACGGCATTGCCTTAAGGTTTGCGGGCAAGTCTGTCCAACATTTTCCCGGTCACACTTGCCGATGTATTACGAACGACCTCGGGCGTACCGCTGGCGACGATCGTTCCGCCGTTTTCTGCCGACCCCGGGCCCAGGTCGACGATGTAGTCGGCGGCTTGCATCAGCGTCGGGTTGTGCTCGACGACAATCAGCGAATGTCCATCGGCGATCAAAGCATCGAAGCAGTCGACCAAGCGGACGATGTCGGCGAAATGAAGTCCTGTCGTCGGTTCATCGAGAATGAACAATGTCCTTCGCCGCGACGCGGATGCCAAAAACGCCGCCAGTTTCAAGCGTTGGCCTTCGCCGCTTGAAAGGGTCGTGCCGGGTTGACCGAGTTTGATGTAGCCGAGTCCAACATCGACCAAACGTTTCAGTCGATCTTGGACTTTTGGCTCACCGCGGAAAAACGAGATTGCTTCGCCAGCGGTCATATCGAGAACATCGGCAATGGTACGGTCACGGTAACGAACTTTCAAAATATCCTCTCGGTAGCGTGAGCCGCGGCAAGATGGGCATCGCATCGACACATCCGCCAAGAATTGCATGTCAATTTGTAACTCTCCCGCTCCTTCGCATTCGCTGCATTGGCCTTTGCTGCTGTTAAAACTAAAGTGACCTGGGCTAAAATTGCGGGTTCTGGCGTCGACCGTTTCCGCGAATACCTTGCGAATCGCATCAAACGCTTTCACATAGGTGACTGGACAGCTTCTCGCACTCTTACTAATCGCCGATTGGTCGATCAGCATGCATTCCTCGACTTGACTTAGCCCCGTGATCGATTTGAACGACAAGCTTGGCGTCGGCGTTTTCGTTTTCCGGCTGCGGACCGCTCCGTAAAGTGTATCCTGAACGAGCGAACTTTTTCCACTTCCCGAGACTCCGGTTACAAGGCAAAGCACCCCAAGTGGAAAGTCGACCGTGACGTCTTTCAAGTTGTGTCCTGAAGCACCTTCGAGGGTGATGAAGCCGCGAGGTTTTCGGGGCTGGCGATCTTTGAGCGTCCAACCTCGTTTCCCACTCAAGAATTGGCCTGTGATGCTTTCTTTGGCCTTAAGCATTTGTTTGGGAGTTCCCTGAAACATCACCTTGCCCCCTTGGCGACCGGCGGTAGGGCCTATCTCCAAGACTCGATCGGCAATCCGTATCAAGGTTTCATCGTGTTCGACGACGATGACCGTATTACCGCGATCGCGCAGTCCCAAAATCGCTTCGACCAAGGTGTCGATATCGGCGGGGTGCAATCCCGCGGTCGGTTCATCGAGCACGTACAACATATTGACGAGCGAACTGCCAAGTGCCGCCGTCAATGCGACCCGCTGCGTCTCACCACCGGATAACGTCCGCAAGGGACGATCGAGTTGCACGTACCCCAGTCCGACTGCCTTTAAATATCCGATGCGGTTTGAGAGCTGATCGATCGGTTCTTGGGCTATCTGTTTTTCTCGATCTTCGAGGGGCATGTTCGATAAAAAATCTTCGACGGCACCGGTTTGCATCGCCAACACGTCGGCGATATTCTTTGAGCCCAACTTGTAGGCGAGAGCAAGTGGATTGAAGCGACGGCCACCGCAATCTCCACAAGGCCGATAGCTGCGATACCGAGCTGCGAAGATACGAATGTGCATCTTATATTTTTTGCGATCCAACCAGGCAAAAAAACCATCGAGTCCGCCAAAGTTTCGCTCCGGTACACCCTTTTGTATCAGCCGCAAGTGTTTCTTTTTGAGCGATGAAAACGGTACGTCCACCGGGATGTCATAGTCGGAGGCAAGCTCAAGCAATTCATGTTTCTCGTGCTCATACGACGGTGTGTTCCACGGGGCGATCGCTCCTTCGGCCAACGACAGACTCTTATCGGGAACGACTAAATCCATATCGATACTGACGACATCCCCAAAGCCTTCACAGGTTGGACAGGCACCGAGGGGGTTGTTGAAGTTGAACAGGCGAGGCACCGGTTCGGGATAGTCGATATCACATTGATCACAACGTTTTTCGCGGCTAATTGTCTGCCGCTGCCACGTTCGACCATCAATCTCGATCCCGTTCGCGATCCCCGATGCGTCATGAATCTCGGTCAAGATGACGGCTCGTCCATGTCCTTCGCTCATCGCCGTTTCAATCGACTCGGTGAGCCGTGTTCGATCGAGATCGGCTGACAAACGATCGACGATGACGATGCATTCGATGCCGTGATGGCCTACGGTCTTGGCGAGCTGTTTGCGATCATTGTCGGACAGATGGAATGTTTGATTGCCTACAATTAGTCGCAAGTAGCCCTCTTGCTGGAGCCCGAGTAGTATCTCGCTGGCCGCTTTGCGATCGGGCAACCAGGCGGTAAATCCTATCATTCGCCGGGCGGAGTCATCGCTACGATTCGCTACAGCGGAAACGATCTCGTCTGCTACCACCGATGGGTCATCACTTTGGACCGGATTGCCACATGAGTAGCAAAACAGGTGCGCTGCTTTCGCAAACAACAAACGCAAATGGTCTGCAATTTCGGTTGCGGTTGCGACCGTGCTGCGATTGGTTCTCGAGCCGCCTGCCCGCGTCACCGCGATCGCTGGGGGGATGCCTTCAATCGAATCGCAATCGGGCTTGTCAAGCCGCTCGAGGAACTGGCGAGTGTAGGCTGAGAAGCTCTCGATATACGCTCGTTGGCCTTCGGCGTAAAGCGTATCGATTGCCAGCGACGTTTTGCCGCTACCGGAGACACCGCAAAAGGCGATTAGCTTGCCACGGGGGATATCGACGTCAATATCCTGCAGGTTGTGGACGCGACAGCCACGTACGGAGATAATGTCTCGGCTCAAAGATGTCTCGAAAAGGCATGGTTAGGTGTGGAAAATGGCTTAAACTCCATCCTTTTAGGCTAACGACGTTTTGTCGCACCTACAACGTGCCTGTTGCCCGTTGGCCAAGTATGGGATTCGCTCTATTATGAAGTCTTTCACGGCACGGGCCACATGGTGTTCTAGAGACACCATGATTTGACGAATGAATCGAGCCAGCAGTTTGTTGCTGTCCAAACCCCAAACCTCATCAGGAGTAGAAATGAATTTGCCGACTAAGAACAAAAAGCTTATCGACTGGGTCAATGAGTGTGCCGAACTGATGACGCCCGAGGAGGTGGTTTGGTGCGATGGATCAGAAGACGAGTACCAAAAGATGTCGGACATCGCGGTGGATGCGGGCTTGGCAGTTCGATTGAAGAAACGTCCCAACAGTTTGTTGTTCCGCAGCGATCCGAGTGACGTCGCGCGGGTTGAAAACCGAACTTATATCGCCACCAAAACCAAAGAGGGTGCCGGTCCGACCAATAATTGGATCGACCCGAACGAACTCAAAGCGACGATGACCGAATTGTACCGCGGGTGCATGAAGGGTCGTACGATGTATGTGATTCCTTTCTCGATGGGACCGGTTGGTTCAAATATCTCAAAGATCGGTGTCGAGATCACCGACAGCCCTTACGTCGTGATGAACATGCACACCATGACTCGCGTCGGAACCAAGGTGCTTGATGTGCTTGGTGAGACCGGTGAATTCATCCCATGTCTGCATTCAATCGGTAAACCGCTTGCGGAAGGTGAATCCGACAATGGGCAATGGCCATGTGCTCCGCTGGATAAGAAGTACATCGCTCATTTCCCTGAAGAGCGACTGATTTGGTCCTACGGTAGCGGTTACGGTGGCAACGCGCTGCTTGGCAAAAAATGCTTGGCGCTGCGAATCGCATCGGCACAGGCTCGCGATGAGGGCTGGATGGCCGAGCATATGCTGATCCTCAAATTGACCAACCCCGAAGGCACCGTCAAGCACGTCGCTGCGGCTTTCCCAAGTGCTTGTGGTAAAACCAACCTCGCAATGCTTGTGCCAACCATTCCCGGTTGGAAAGTCGAAACGGTTGGCGACGATATCGCTTGGATGAAGTTTGGCGAAGATGGTAAACTTTATGCGATCAATCCCGAAGCGGGTTTCTTTGGCGTTGCTCCGGGAACGTCGATGGATTCGAACCCCAATGCGATGAAGTCGATCGAAAAGGATACGATCTTTACCAACGTTGCCTTGACCGAAGATGGCGATGTTTGGTGGGAAGGGATCGGCTATCCGGCTCCCGGCAAACTGATCGATTGGAAAGGGAACGAATGGGAGGAAGGCAAATCGGACGGTCCTTCGTCGCATCCGAACTCTCGCTTTACAGCCAAGGCAGAGAACTGTCCTTCGATCGCATCGAACTGGGAAGATCCAAACGGTGTGCCGATCGACGCGTTCTTGTTCGGTGGTCGCCGTCCGTCAGTGATTCCATTGGTCCACGAAGCCGATAGCTGGGCGCACGGAACGTTCATGGGTTCGATTGTCGGTTCCGAAGTGACCGCTGCGGCACTCGATTTGAAAGCGGGCACGATTCGCCGCGATCCGATGGCGATGCTGCCATTCTGTGGCTACAACATGGGCGAGTACTTCCAGCATTGGATCGATCTTGGAAAACAAGATGGGGTCCAACTACCGAAAGTGTTCTTTGTCAATTGGTTCCGCAAGACCGAAGATGGACAATGGCTATGGCCTGGATTCGGTGAAAACTCACGGGTGCTTGAGTACATCTTCAATCGCTGTGATGGTAAAGCGAAAACGGTGGATACGCCGATCGGCAAGATGCCTGCCAAGGGTGAAATTAATTTGCCCGACGGTGTCGTCCAAGAGGATATGGACGAATTGTTGTCCGTCGACCTCGAAGGCTGGAAAGCGGAGGTTGCCGACATCAAAGCGAATCACTATCCGAAGTTTGGCGACAAATTGCCCAAGGAATTAGCTGCATTCCTCGATTCGCTTGAACAGAAATTGAACAGCTAGTTCCACGTGTTCCTATTAAGGGACACCTATTAAGGGACAAAGCCCTAGCACTTTTCCTAGCCTAGCTCCATCGCTGGGCTAGGCAAACGGGGGACCCGAGCCCGGAAATGCCGTTCGCCTGGAAAGGTTGCATACGGTTTGTGTCTAACCCATCGTGAGCAGTCTCCATGAAGCATTCGAATTAATCTAATGCGAGCATCCAAGAACCCCAGCCCTGAAGAAACACGCCACTATCAAGATCGGCGGCTTCAGGAGCATCCGAACTGTTTCGCTTGTGGGAACAAGCAACGTGGTGATGGCAATAGCGTTTTAGGACTCGGTTTGCGATTTGAACTCGTGGGCGACGGAGTCGTCGAAGCGACCTTTGCTTGTCAGCAACACTTTGAAGGCTATCCAAACGTTCTGCATGGCGGTATTGCGTGCATGTTGCTCGATGCAGCGATGACAAACTGCTTGTTTGCCAATCAAATTGTTGCCGTTACTGGCGATATGAATGTACGGTTTCGCAAACCGATTGAGATCGAGACCATCGCAGTCATCCGCGCTTGGATCGAATCGCCTCAATCGCCTCTCTTCAAGGTTGCCGCAGAACTTCGTCAACACAACCGAGTCAAAGCCTCGGCACGTGCCCGCTTTGTCGAGCGAGATGCCGCCGATCAAATTGTTGGAGATCATCCGTGGCAGCAAAACCAAAACTAAAGCTAATCGTTGTCGTCGAAAATACGGCGCGGGGGCAAGGCATGCTTGCCGAACACGGGCTGTCCGTGTGCATCCACTGCGGCGAGAAACAGATTTTTTTCGATACCGGCCAAGGATTCGTGCTTGAGCAAAACGCCAATAAACTGGGCATCCATCTTCAACGTACCGCAGCGGTAGTACTCAGTCACGGTCATTACGACCACACCGGGGGATTGTCATGTCTGATCAGGCAGAACCCCGACTTACAATTGTTCGCCCATCCAGCCGCGTTTCGAGAGAAGTTTAGCATCAATGCCGCAGGAACCGGTCGCAATGTGGGTTTGCCTGAAAATTCAGTCTCTGCGATAAAGGATTTGAAACATCCTCCGATTCCAACGTCCCAGCCGACATGTATCGGCGGAGGCATCTTCGCGACAGGAACGGTTCCGCGAACCGTTGATTTCGAAGCAGAACCAGAGAGCTTTTATTTGGATTCGGTCGGATCGCTTCGGGACGACCTCGAAGACGATCAAGCGTTATTTTTTGAAACCAGCAGAGGGACGGTGGTTTTGTTAGGTTGTGCCCATCGCGGGGTCGTTAGCACGTTGAGGTATGTTCAAACGCTGACGAATGACCGCCCCATTTATGCCGTTTTCGGTGGAATGCACTTGGTCAATGCCACGGCGGAGCGGATTGAACGAACGGTCGAAGCGATCCAGGAAATCAATCCGACTGTGATCGGTCCGGCCCATTGTACGGGCGATGAGGCGACTGCGGCGTTTTGGTGTGCGATGCCACAGCGTACGGTGAAGTATCACGTTGGATCAAGCTTCGAATTCGATGGCGTTATCGACTTTTAGCTCGATTCGGATTAGGCTAGGAGGCATGCCTCAAAACGAGATGTTCGCCGATGGTCGTCGCAGTATCGTGCTGCTGGTTGCGATCGTGATGCTCTGTACCAGCATGGCGTCTTGGTGGTGGGGTGAAAGCTCTTTCGCTCGTTTTTCGTCGGCGGCACTTGGACGAATGGGCTTGGTGCTGGCAGCGATTTGGATGGCATGGCCCTCACTACGTCGCCCCGCAGCATGGTTTCCGGCTGCCGTTCCCGTCATTGGGATTGTCGCACTCATGGTTCTTGCCGCTCAGCCGCGACTCCTCTTTGCCGTCCTACCGGCCGCAGGCATGTTGATGGCCTTGTCGGTGGTTGTCAAAATGTTTCGCCGTTAGGGCTTCAAAAAAAAATTCCGCAACGGACAAGCGATTATCGAATTTCCGGCCTCAAGTACCAGCCCCTGCGATGGCACCCCTTCATCCCAACCCCGCATCACCCGATTCGGTGCTCTTTAGTCGATCGATGGATCGTGTATATTTAGCGAGTAGGCTAGCTTAAGTAGGCTAGCCGAAAGAACGACTAACCGAAAGAACGATCATGTCAGGTAGTAATGTTCGCAGTATCGACGCGCTCGCAGCATTGCATCACGGTCTTCTCCGCTTGTCCGACGACTGGGACAAGACGCTTCAAGAAGTTCGCACGGTCGTC
>JGI12048J13642_10304743_pt1 | contig 14853 bp, 11 predicted proteins | sample ElkSlonscriptome_16_FD_13642 | JGI IMG/M metagenome (IMG submission 13642)
CGGGGCGGTCCGGGAGAAGGAAGGACTGCTGGAGGCCGCGAACGGAGGTACGCTCTTCCTGGACGAGCTCACCGAGCTGCCCCTGGCCACCCAGGCCAAGCTCCTGCGGGTTCTCCAGGACGGGGTCGTCCGTCGCGTCGGCTCGGTTGAGACCGATGCGGTGGTGAACGTGCGGTTCATCGCCGCCACCAATCGTGATCCGGAGGAAGCCATCCGGGAAGGCCGACTCCGCGAGGACCTGCACTACCGTCTGCGGGTCGTCCCCATCCGTGTACCACCCCTCCGCGAGCGTACCGCCGACATCCCCAAGCTGGCGGAGGATTTCCTCCAGGAGTTCTGGGCCCAGCATCGCACGCGTGGGGAGGATGTCCCTCGCTTCTCTCCCGGGGCCATCCGTGAACTCCAGTCCGCCGCCTTCCCCGGCAACGTACGGGAGCTCCGGAATGTCATCGAGCACCTCGTGGTCCTCGCCGAACCCGGTTCGGTCCTCGAACCCGGCGACATCCCGCTCCACGGGGGGACCGGACACGGAGCGTCGAGGGCTGGGATGCCATCCTTCGATTCCTACCTCTCCCTGGAATACCGGGAGGCCCGCGAGCGACTCCTCAGCGAGTTCGAGACCCGGTACCTGAGCCACATCGTGGAAGAGGCGAAGGGAAACATCTCGGAAGCGGCGCGCCGTGCCGGCGTCGACCGCACCACCATCTACCGGCTGATGGACAAGCACGGCACCTCCGGGGACCAGTTGGTCCACGGCGACGGGCCCGATGGGACCTGAGCGCGTTCCTCGGAGCGGGTCCGTCGTGAACCACCCGCCCACCCTGCGCCTGCTGGACGACATCTGCCGGGAGCTCCGCCGAGGACTCCTCGCCCATCGACAGGACGAGGAACGACGACGCGGTGAAGCCAGCCTCCTCGAGGACGTGCAGCGTCTCCAAGAGGCGATGATCCACGTTCTGGAGGGAGGGAGTCCGTCCGCCCCGGTCCTGCCGATGAGCATGCGGCCGCTGGCGGATCGGACCAGGAAGCTCCTGCTCCGGTCGGAGGGGGAGCCGGCCACCGTGATCCGGTTGCTCCGGGCGCTGGACGCTCTTTCGGAGGAGGCGGGCTCTCCAGGGAGCCTGGACCCGGACTCGGATCTCCAGGCATGGCTCCTCCGACCCGATTCCTTCGAGCTCCTGGTGGAGGTGGCCCACGATCTCCGGTCGCCCCTCACCTCCATTCTCTTTCTCAGCGAGGCGATTCGCGACGGGAACAGCGGAGAGCTGACCGACCTGCAGCGGACCCAGATGGGGCTCATCTACAGTGCGGCGCTCGGGCTCGTCTCGGTGACCTCGAACGTCCTCGAGCTGGCAAGAGGCGAGAAAGGGCTCGTGGATGATCAGGGCTCCGGACCCTTCTCTCCCGCCCAGGTCATCGGCGGCGTAGTGGAGATGTTGGGGCCCATGGCCGAATCCAAGGGCGTCGAACTCCGGACGTCGGTTTCCGAGCATGAACGCATGGAGGGTCATGCGGCGGCGACGTCCCGGGTGCTTCTGAACCTCGCCACCAACGGACTCAAGTTCACCGAATCCGGGTTCGTCGAGCTCGGAGCGACCCGGACCTGCCGCGATCGCCTCGAGTTCTATGTCCGAGACACCGGCCGGGGGATTCGCGAGGACCAGATCCCGGAGCTCTTCCAGACCTTTCGGAAGCGGCCGGGAAGTGGGGGCGACTACTTCTTCTCCGGCTCCGGTCTCGGGCTCTCCATCTGCGAGCGTCTGCTGCGCGCCATGGGCTCCAACCTCGAGGTGGAGACCGCGCCGGACTGGGGCACCCGCTTCTACTTCGAGCTGCGGGCCTCCTCCCGGCACTGACGCTCCCCCCCGAGACGTCGGTGTTACACGCTGCGTCTTGATGGACCGGGTCCCCCGACCCACGCTGTGGCACACGTCCCACACCCGTAGGCGGCCGACCACATTCTCGGCGGTTCCAGCCGCCGCCATCAGTGGTCCTATAATCCCGTAAGACGTTGCGGCACAATGGTTTATATGGCTCACCTCCGGACTGGCGCCAACAAGTACGGGCCTTGCAGTTAGAAGGGGCGAACACTCGTATCCCGTCTGCGCTCGGAGAACTGTCGTGCCCCCCCCCACTGACATCACCACCCTCGAACTCCCCGCGGTCCGCGTTCCCGCGAAGAGCCGTTGGGTACTCCCGGCTCCCACCCGAACCGCACCGTCCCGGCGACGAGCCGCCTACGATCCGGATCCGGTCTGCCGCTGGCTCAACGTGGCCGTGGCCCTGCTCGGGATCATCCTGACGGCGCCCGTCATGATCGTGGTCGCCCTTCTGGTGCGCATCACCTCCCCTGGCCCCGTGATCTTCACCCAGCCCCGGGTCGGCGTCGATCGCCGAAGCGGGCGCGGGAACCCGACGGGCGGGCTTGGTCGTCGCAAGTCGGACCGCGGCGGCGCGCTCTTCACGATCTACAAGTTCCGCACCATGCGGACGGATCCGGCCGACGGTCAGGTCTGGGCGAGCCGCAACGACCCTCGGATCACCCCCATCGGCAGGTTCCTCCGGGCCACACGTCTGGATGAGCTCCCGCAGCTCTTCAACGTGCTCAAGGGAGACATGAACATCGTCGGCCCCCGCCCGGAGCAGCCGGAGATCTTCGAGAACCTCGCCCGGGAGGTCTATGGGTACCGGGAGCGCCAGCGCGTGCTCCCGGGCATCACCGGCTGGGCCCAGGTCAACCATGGGTACGACCAGTGTCTGGACGACGTGAAGCGGAAGGTCGAACTCGACCTCGAGTACATCCAGCGCCGGTCTCCCAGCGCCGACCTTCTGATCATGGCCAAGACGGTTCCCGTCATGGTGCTGCAGAAGGTGTGGATGTAAGGTTCAAGCTATGATCTCCTCCTCCCCAGGGACCGGGGAGGGCCAACCGGACGGCCGGGGATGGAGCTTCACGCCCTCCCTGGCCGTCGGCGCATTGGCCTTCGCCTTCCTCTTCTTCGAGCCCGCCACCACGCTCCTTCGGGACTGGTGGAACGACCCGGAGGCGGCGCACGGCCTTCTCCTCGGCCCCCTCGCCGTCGTCCTCATGGTGCGGTCGGGGCTCATCGAAGACCGTCATGCTCGCCCCGTCCTCGGGCTGACCATCCTGGCAGCCGCCATCCTGCTCCGGATCGCGTCCGGGCTGGCTGCCGAGCTCTTCACCATGCGGATGTCCATGTTCGGGGCGCTCCTCGGACTGGCGATCTATCGGTGGGGCCTGGGCCAGATCCGTCACTGGTGGCTTCCCGTCGCCCTCCTCCTTCTCACGGTGCCGATTCCCGCCGTGATTTTGGGAACCGTCGCCCTGCCCCTCCAGCTCCAGGCGTCGGAGATGGGTGCGGCTCTCCTCCGTTGGCGCGACATCCCCGTCGCGCTCTCGGGCAACGTGATCCACCTCCCGGGACGTTCCCTCTTCGTCACCGAGGCCTGTTCGGGGCTCCGGTCGCTGACGGCGCTCCTCTCCCTGGGTCTCCTCATGGGAGGACTCTGGCTCCGGTCCGGTCCAGCTCGCGCGACGATGTTCCTGGCCGCCATCCCGGTGGCGATGATCATCAACGGGTGGCGGGTCTTCCTCACCGGATTCCTGGTGGTCTTCGTGGACCCCTCCCTCGGGGAGGGCTTCATGCACATGACCGAGGGCTGGCTCATGTTCGTTCTCGCCTTCGGGATCCTGGGCGGGATCGCCTGGTTGCTCCTCCGGATCGAAGATCGGATCCGGCCGATGAACGGCCGCCTTCCCGGGGCTCCGTCGGACGACTCGGCGGTGGTCGCATGAAGGTGCTTCACTCCGGGTGGATGCCCGCCGTCATCCTCCTCCTGGGCTCCGCCCTCTCGTTCGGGATCAGCCAGCAGCGGGTGATGGAGCTGGAGGCCCCCCTGACCGAGGCGCTTCCCGAAGACCTCCCGGGCCTGGAGAGTCGGGACCTGGAGATCTCGGACTCCGAGGCGCAGGTGGCGGGCTTCACCGACTACGCCCTCCGCGTCTACGAGAACGACACGCTGGACGAGAACGGAGAGCCGACCCAGTGGGCTTCGGTCTACCTGGGCTTCTACGACAGCCAGACGCAGGGCCGGACGATCCACTCGCCCCGGAACTGCCTCCCGGGGTCCGGATGGGAGGCACTGGAGTCGACGACCTCGCGACTACCCATCGACGGAGGCGTGCCGGTGAACCAGTATCTCCTCCAGAACGGAGATGTCCGGGCGCTCGTTCTCTACTGGTACCAGGGCCGAGGGCGGGTGGCCCACGACGAGTACATGGTCAAGTGGGACCTGTTTCGCGACGCCGCCCTGCATCAGCGGACGGACGAGGCGCTGGCCCGGATCGTGGTGCCCATCGACGGGGACCCGGACGAGGCCCTGGAGTTCGCCACCTCCATCGCCCTCGAAGTGATCCCGGGACTGAATCGCGTCCTGCCCGACTGACGCCCGACTCCTCCGGTCAGCTCACCGGGGTCGGGTCTCGGCGGGTGGGCTCCCACAGGGCATCCCGGTCTCCCGCCAGCACCCTGAGAAGGGCCTGGGCCGCGGCCAGGTTGCCGGCCAGCACGAAGGCGGGGACCCGGAGCACCTTGGGCGGAGAACCCTTCGCTGCCATGAACCACCCCGCGGCGCCGAGGAGGAGGACGGCCGTGCCAAGGCCGAAGAGGGTCGCCGCGATCACGGAGCCCGGTGCGAGGAACCCCAGGGAAACGTAGGTCGCCATGGCAGCCCAGGGAAGCAGCCACCGGCAGATCTTGTGGCTGAACAGCTTCAGGGCGAAGCCACCGTGGCGGAAGGGGTTCAGGAGCGCCCGCTTGTAGACGAGGGTCTGGATGCCTCGGGTGATGGTCCGCACCTTCCGGCGGAACTCCTTGTGGAGCGAGGGAGTCCGAGGCACGTCGCACACCGCCGAAGACACCGAGACCGCCCGATACCCGTGTTCCTGGGTGTGCAGCGCGGCGGCGAAGTCACGGCTGAGCGAATCAGGCAAGGGGAGCCGGTGCAGATGCACCCGGATGGCGTAGAAGCAGCCCGAGGCACCGATGATGCTGCCGGTCTCCGTCTCGAGATCCCGCACCGCCATCTCGTAGCCCACGTATCCGGCCTCGCCCACGCTCTCCGCCGCCTCCCCTACCCCGACGCTACGGTCCCGACCGGACGCCAGGCCGATCTCGGGGTCCCGGAAGACCACGAGGAGCTTCTTGAGGGCGTCGGGGTGGATCCGGATGGACGCATCCGTGTTGACGACGATGTCGCCGGTGATGAGCTCCGCCGCTGCGTTCTCCGCCTTGGTCTTCCCGCCCCGTTCGGGCATGCGGTGCAGCTCCACGCCACGATCCGCGTACCCCCGCACGATTTCGTCCGTCGCATCCGACGAGGCGTCGGACACCACGAGGATCTGGAGCCGATCCCGGGGATAGTCGAGGGCGAGGAGGCTCTCGACCAGGCCCCGAGCCTGGGCCTCCTCGTTGTACATCGGCACCGTGATGGAGACCGTGGGCCACTCCTCACCACTCCCGAGTTCAGTGGGCAGCGGCTTCGCCCGGAATCGGCCCACCAGCCAGAGGATCGTCGGGTACCCGACGTAGGTGTAGACGAAGACCGCGAAGGCCAGGATGCAGATGAGGAAGGGGAGACTCACGTCCAGACTCCGTGGCTCGTGGCCGAGGAGGGAGAACCCGTGGGCAGGTGGGAAGCGGGAGCCGCCGCTCCCGCTCAAAGCTATCCAGGATCGGGGAGGCTCGCATCCTGTGGACGGGGGAACGGGTGAGCGTCCGAAACCTCCGTCTCGCCTCCTCCCTTTGGTTCGTGGGCGTGGCGGCGCTGACCCTCGTGCCCGCCACCGGCCCGGCTCCGCACCTCCTCGAGGACTTCCTCTGCGTCTGGTGCGGTGACCGGTCCGGGGGAGACATGATCCTCAACTGGGCTCTCTTCATCCCCGGCGGCCTCTTCCTGGGCCCCTGGGTGGGCTTCCGCCGGGCCGTCCTCATCGGGATCTCCATCACGGTGGGCATCGAGGCGGCGCAGCTCCTGGTCCCGGGCCGCACCTCCTCCCTCTCCGACCTGCTCCTGAACTCGGCCGGCTCCGCCACCGGAGCGTGGCTCGCGTTGGGATGGCACACTCGGCGGGTGCGACAGATCGCAGGCCTCCTCGGTGCCACCGCCTGGATGCTGCCGGCCCTCCTCATGACGCCCGTCAGCACCGACGAGGCCCTCTACGGGATCTGGGTGCCCTCGTTCAGCAGGATGGCCCAGTACGAGGGCACCATCGTCTCGGCCTCCGTGGACGGCCACCCGGTACGCTTCCGTCAGGAGGACCCCCGGGCTCTGGCCCGGGACCTCGAAGAACGACGCCCGGTGGAGGTCACCCTGGTGGCGGGGCCGGCCCCGCCCTCCCTCGCACCGCTCTTCGTCATCTCCGACGAGAACCAGGAGTTCCACCTCTTCCTGGGTGTGCGGGGGGACGACCTCCTGATCCGCGCCCGGACCCTCGCCGCCCCACTCCGGCTGGATCAACCGGCCCTCCGGTCGCGGGGCGCGCTCCTGGGCGTGCAGCCGGGAGACACGGTGGCGCTTCGACTCGAAGTCGTGGAAGGGAGCCGATGCCTCACGGTGGATGGGCGATCCGACTGCAGCCTGGCCCCGGGTCCAGGGGACAGCTACGCCTACCTCCTGAGCCTCGAAGCCCAACCAGCCCCCCTTCGCCTGGCCGTCGCCCTGGGGTGGAGCCTCGTCCTGGGCTTCGCGGTCGGATGGCCCTTCCGGGGCATCCTGGGCCTCCCAGCCGGTCTGGCCGTGGTCTTCGGACAGGGCCTGCTGGCCTCCACCAACCCCGACCTGGGCCTTCTCCCGGGCCACGCCCTCGTCTTCCTGCTGGGCGCGATGGCCGGCGGGTGGAGTCACCGCTGGGTCCCTCGCCTCGGCGGACCGGCGGGCCGAGAGGGAGAGGAGCAGGAGAGGTCCGGGGCCCCGGACCTCCCTGGCGAGACGCCTACAGGGTCAGACGGGGCGGAAGGCGACGGCGACCACTCGTCGGTGGGAGAGGAGTAGTCTCCCTCGGAGTTCCTCCAGACCCGGGGCCGTCGTCCGTTGGTCATCGGCGGGGATGACCTGGAAGGACCCATCCGCGGCAGGGAGCACCTCCACGTCCAGGAAGTCCATCCAGACCCGTGTCGATGGGAAGAGCGCCTTGTGCACCGCCTCCTTCGCCGAGAAGACGGCCACCTGTGGCCATCCGGCGGCCCGAGCCGACCGGACCTCCCGGGGGTGTAGGATGAGGTGGGAGGTCCCCGGGGGAAGGGGGTCCCGCCCCTCCACGTCGATTCCCAGCGAGGCGAGGACTCCGTCGGGTGCGACGACGGCCACCACGAGGTCGGCGCCGTGGGAGATGGAGCCGGTGAAGCCTCGGGGCCAGACGGGTTCCCGGGACTTCGCCACCGGGATGGGCACCGGCGGAGCGCCCAGCGAGGTCAGCGCCGACCGGCTCAGCGCCCGGCCGGTGGCGAACTCCTCCCGCCGCTTGGGGACCGCCCGGGCCACCGCGGCTCGTTCCACTGGCAGGAGATCCGCCAGATCCCCCCCGGGAGGGCGGACCCGCACGGCGACTCCCTCCGGCAGCACCCCTTCGATCCTGGCGACCAACCGGGCAAGGTCGTTCACGGGAGGATCACGGACCCGCCCCGCCAGCGGGGGTCGTGGACGCTCCGAGTCGGGCCGTCATCCAGTCGACGGTCGTCCGGATCAGCCAGGCGCGGTCCTCGGGGTCGGTGAAGGTGTGGTCCGAGGCGGGCCGGTAGAGCTCCGTAAGGCGGGAGCCCAGCGGAACATCGGAGAAGAGACGCCTCATCTGGCCTCGGTGGTTGTACTGGTACTCGACGCCCCCGGTGAAGACCGCCAAGATGGGCGCGGCCCGTCCCACCACCCGTCGGAGCGCGTCCTCGCCCTCCTCGGTGGTGAGGGCGGTGGCGAAGGTCGAGCCCCGGGGCTGCGGTGCCGGGTCGGGGTTCCCGAGGCCGAGTCGCTGGAAGAGGGCGCGGGTGCTCCGGTGACGCCCCGTGAGCACGTTCCACCAGATCCGGGGGCGAAGAACCCTGCGCAGATAGTGACGCACATGGTACCCGACGGTCCGGTCCACATTCAGATCGAAGAGCACGGTGCCCACCACGTCGTCTCTCCGCGCCCCGGCGTCTAAGGCGTGGTCGGCCCCGGAACAGAGCCCCAGGAGCACGAACCGGCTGGCTTCGGAGGCCTCCGAAGCGAACTCGAGGGCGCTCGCGATGTCGGCACGCACGCCCTCCCGCAGGGAACCCTGGCTCGCCCCGGACCGACCCGAGTCGCCGATCCCGGAGAGGTCGAAGCGGAGGCTCGGGAATCCGTCCCGGGCCAGAGCCCTGGCGAGCTGGACGTACAGCCGGTCGGGCCCGGTCCGATGGATGATGCCGGCGTTGAGAAAGACCACCAGCGGGGTGGCGGAATCGGCGCCTTCGGCGGGCACACAGAGCGTTCCCACGAGCGAATCCTCTCGCCCGAAGGTCGAAGGGGTCTCCACCCACCCACCGCTCACCCGAGCCACTCCACGACCGTTCCGATGAGCTCCACCGGAACCGTCCCCACCCCCATCTCGCCTCCCCCGGTCCAGTAGGGCTCGGCGTCGGGCAGAGAGCGCCGGGTCGCGTCCGTCCCCCCCTCGAATCGCTCCGAGAGCCATCGAGGCTCCGGGAACGTCTGGACGTGGACCACGAGCAGGTGCCGGGGCGTCTTCGTCGGAGAGGCTGGCGTGTGGTCCCGGAGCTCGCGTCGAAACCGGCCTGGCACCGGGACTCCGCCGACGTGGAGATCGACCTCCTCCCCCGCCGGTTCCCCCGCCTCGGCTGCGAGGCCCGCCTCGTAGGCGGCAGCGTCCAGGATGGGATCGCAGAGGATCAAGCGGTCCACCTGCCGGGCGGACGACGCCTCGGTGGCCACCAGACCGCCCAGCCGGAGCCCGATGAGGGTCGCTCGTCGAGCCCCCGACAGATCGAGGGCCTCCTCGAGGGCGGTGCGCGCGTCCGAGACCCACCCGGCCAGCGAGACCTCGCTTCCCTCCCCCGCCGATTCCCCCGTCCCGTAGTAGTCGAACCGGAGCACGTCCCATCCCTGGACTGCGAGACGGTCCGCCAGGACCCGACCCGTCCGGTAGGCCCCGATGTGCTCGCCACCGAATGGCGGACAGATCACGACGACCCGACCTCGCAGGCCCTCGGCGGAGGGGCTGTAGACACCTGCGAGCGTCCGCTCCCTGGTACCGAACAGCAAGGGGATCACGTTGGACTCACGAGCGAGGAGCGGAGTTGCCCGGCGGCCCTTCCCGACGAACGGAGGCGGTGGAAGGCAGAGCTGAAACGTGTGGGAGGGAGGGCCGGACGCGAAGGGCTCCAAGGGTCATCCTATCCGCCATACAAGCAAGAAGAAAGCCGGGATTCCACCCCCGTAGGAGGCGTGCCGTCACCCCGCTTCCCTGTATATTCAGATTCCGGCACAGACCGTGCGATCCGTGTGCTTCAGCGCGCGATCTCTCGCGGCCCGCGACACGGCCCACCACCCGCCGAGCTCCGCCTCGGCATCGCTTCAACCCACCAGGATGGACGGATGGATACCCCGCACCTTCGCTGCTACCTCATCGGCGCCGACACGCTCCTCATGGAATGCGGCGACGTGCTGTTGGAGAACGACCACGACATCTGTGGAGTCGTCTCCTCGAATCCCCGGGTGGAGGGATGGGCCAGGGAGCACGGACTCGACCTGATTCCCACGGAGGGCGACTACGGAGCGGCGATGGCCGAGACGGAATTCGACTACCTCTTCGCCATCACCCATCTCGGCATCATCCCCGAGGCGGTCCTGGAGCTGCCCCGGAAGGGCGCGGTGAACTTCCACGATGGCCCCCTGCCCCGGTACGCGGGCCTGAACGCGCCAGTCTGGGCCCTCCTCCACGGGGAAAAGGAGTACGGCATCACCTGGCACGAGATGACCGCCGGCGTCGACGAGGGCGACGTCCTCCTCCAGGACCGGTTCGAGCTCCGGGACGACGAGACGGCCCTCTCCCTCAACACCAAGTGCATGGCCCGGGCCCTGGAGACCTTTCCCGACCTCGTCCGGCAGCTCGCCACGGGCCAGGTGTCGCCGAGCCCCCAGGACCTCGAGGAGCGCTCCTATTTTGGGCGGTACGATCGCCCCCACGCCGCTTCCCTGGTGGACTGGAGCGCCTCCGCCGACGAGGTGGACGCCTTCGTCCGGGCTCTGAGCTTCGGGCCGTACCAGAACCCGGTCGGCTCTCCCACGACCCAGGCGGTGGACGGAGGGGAGGGACCCTTCGTGGTGAGCGCCGTCTCGGTGGAGGATCCGGAGGGGAGCGAAACCCCCGGGCAGGTCGTGGAGGTCTCGGACCGAGGCATCTCCGTGGCATGTGGTCGCGGTGTCGTGCGCATCACCGAAGGCCGCTCGCTCGCCGGAGAGGAGCTGACACCTGCGGAGCTGGCCGGTCGCTTCGGTCTCACCGAGGGCGCGCAGCTCCTGGCCGCCGACTCCGAGCTGGCAGGCCACCTCGAGGAGACCGACCAGCGGCTCCGTCGATCGGAGGCCTTCTGGGCCCGACGCCTCCGCTCCGCCGAGGCCCCACAGGTCCCCACCGCCGACGACTCCCGGGAGCCGACGGGGGCCGCAGGCACCGTCGAGATCGGGCTGCCGTCCGGGTTCCGGGAGGCATGGGGAGATCGGTTTGAGGCGGCGGCGGTGGCGGGATGGGCCGTGTACCTGGCCCGCACCGGACGGCGGGACGCCTTCACCCTGGGTCTCTCGGGAGCGCCCGAGGAGGCTCGGCCGGCGGAGCTCGCCGCCTGGTACTCGGACGTGATCCCTCTCCCCCTCGACCTTCAGAAGGTGCCGTCCTTCGAGGAGGTGGTCGACGGTGTGGAGGCAGCGTTGGAGGCGGCCCGGGACAAGGGGACCTTCCTTCGGGACCTCCTCCTCCGGGAGCCGGGTCTTCCCGTGGGAGACGAACTGGTGGAGCGGCTTCTCCCGGTGGGCGTGTCCGTCGGGGGAGCGGTCCCGCCCGGAGCCCTTGTCTGGCTGGAGCTGGACGACGCCGCCGTCGCCCTCCGATGGGATTCGGGCCGGCTCGCCGGCGACGACGCAGAAGCGATGGCGTCGTCTCTGGCGAGCTGCCTCGAGGCGTCCCTCGACGACCCCACGGCGGAGTGGACGAACCTCCCTCTCCTCACCCCGGCGGAGCGCCGCACGGTCCTGGAGGAGTGGAACGACACGGCGGCGCCTTGGGACGAAGGGCACTGCATCCACGAGTTGTTCGAGGCCCAGGTCGCCCGCACCCCCGAGGAGACGGCGGTGGTCTTCCGTGGCCGGAGTCTCACCTATGCCGAGCTCGACCGCCGGGCGAACTGCCTAGCCAACCGGCTCCGCTCGGAGGGCGTCGGTCCGGACACCTTGGTGGGCGTCCACGTTTCCCGCTCCACCGAGCTCCTGGTGGCGACCCTCGGGGTGCTCAAGGCCGGCGGGGCCTACGTGCCGCTGGATCCCGACTTCCCGGAAGAGCGCATCGCCTTCATGATCGAGGACTCGGAGGCTGGGGTGGTCGTCACCGAGGCGCTCGGGGCGGCGGCGGTGGCCGGCGGCACGGCCTCGCTGATCCGGATCGACGAGGACTGGGAGGAGATCGAGGCGGCGGGCTCGGACCGACCGGAGACCCCAGTAGGGCCTCATCATCTGGCCTACGCCATCTACACCTCCGGGAGCACCGGTCGGCCCAAGGGCGTCCTGGTGGAGCACCGGAACGTCTCCAGCTTCTTCACGGGGATGGACGGGGTCATCGAGCACGAGACGCCCGGCGTCTGGATGGCGGTGACCAGTCTCTCCTTCGACATCTCGGTGCTGGAGCTCTTCTGGACCCTCGCTCGGGGCTTCACGGTGGTCGTCCACGCCGAAGACGACCACGGATCCGAGGTGGCGGTGGATGCGGCGGTAGCGGCCCGACCCATGGACTTCGGTCTGTTCATGTGGGGCAACGACGACGGCCCGGGGCCCGAGAAGTATCGGCTCATGCTGGAAGGCGCCCGCTTCTTCGACGAGAACGGGTTCGACTCCGTCTGGACCCCCGAGCGACACTTCCACGCCTTCGGCGGGCCCTTCCCCAACCCCTCGGTCACCGGCGCCGCGCTGGCCACGGCGACCACGAACCTGTCCATCCGCTCGGGGAGCTGCGTCTCCCCCCTCCATCACCCCATCCGGGTGGCGGAGGAGTGGGCGGTGGTGGACAACCTCTCCGACGGACGGGTGGGACTCTCCTTCGCCGCGGGATGGCAGCCCAACGACTTCATCCTCCGCCCGGAGAGCTTCGGGAAGAGCAAGCAGGTCATGATGGAGCAGATCGACATCGTCCGGAAGCTGTGGCGGGGTGAGCCGGTGGAATTCGAGAGCCCGACGGGCGAGGTGGTCCCCGTCACCACCCTCCCCCGGCCCGTCCAGGAGGAGCTCCCCTTCTGGGTGACCACCGCCGGCAACCCGGACAGCTACCGGAAGGCCGGGGAGATGGGGGCCAACGTCCTCACCCACCTCCTGGGGCAGACGGTGGACGAAGTGGCGGAGAAGATCGCCATCTACCGCGAGGCCCGGGCGGAGGCTGGATTCGATCCGGAGACGGGGATCATCACCCTCATGCTCCATACCTTCGTGGGCCAGGACGATGAGGAAGTGCGGGAGATCGTCCGCCAACCCATGAAGGACTACCTCGGCTCCTCCATGAAGCTGGTGCTGGGATACGCCTGGAGCTTCCCGGCCTTCAAGCGGCCCAAGGGCGGGGCCAAACCGGAGGACGTGGACCTGGAGAGCCTCGCCCCCGAGGAAGAAGAAGCGATCCTGGAGTTCGCCTTCGAGCGCTACTTCGAGAACAGCGGGCTCTTCGGGACCCCCGAGACCTGCCTGCGTCAGGTGGAGCGGTGCAAGGCCATCGGGGTCGATGAGATCGCCTGCCTCCTGGACTTCGGAGTGGACACCGACGAGGTGATGGAGAGCCTCCCCTGGCTCAAGACGGTACGCGACGCGTCCAATAGACCCCCGGCGGCAGTCGGAACGGAGGAGGACCACTCGCTGGCGGCCCAGATCCATCGCCACGGGGTCACGCACCTCCAGTGCACCCCCTCCATGGCCCGCCTCCTCCTGGCCGACGAGGACGCCCGGGAGGCGCTGGGAGACGTGGAGCACCTCATGGTCGGTGGAGAGGCCCTCCCGCCGGCGCTGGCCCGGGAGCTCATGGAGGTCTCCGGCGCCACCCTCACGAACATGTATGGGCCCACCGAGACCACCATCTGGTCGTCCACCTACCGCGTCCCGGCAGAGGTGGAGGAGATGCCCATCGGTCGACCCATCGCCAACACCCGGATGTACGTCCTGGACCCGAACCGGCAGCCCCTTCCGGCCGGCGTCCCCGGCGACCTGTACATCGCCGGTCCGGGGGTAACGCGTGGGTATCACCGCCGGCCTGAACTCACCGACGAGCGCTTCGTGCCGGATCCCTTCGACGGAGACGGGAGCCGGATGTACTGGACCGGGGACCTGGCGTCCTTCCGGACCGACGGCGTCCTGGACTTCCTCGGCCGCGTGGACCATCAGGTGAAGATCCGCGGCTACCGCATCGAGCTCGGCGAGATCGAGGCCGCCCTGGAGGAGCGCTCCGACGTCCGCTCCGCTTCCGTCATCGTCCGGGAGGACCAGCCCGGCGACCAGCGCCTTGCCGCCTACGTCGTCGCCGCAGGAGCCGAACCCTCCACGGACGCCCTCCAGGCTCACCTTCGGGAGCTGCTCCCGCAGTACATGGTGCCGGGCACCTGGGTGATGCTCGAGCGGATGCCGCTCACCCCCAACGGGAAGATCGATCGGAACGCCCTGCCGGCGCCCCGGGAGGTCCAGCGTCCCGATCGGGACGAAGCCTACGTGGCCCCGGCCAACGAGCTGGAGACGACCATCGCCGAGGCCTGGCAAAGCACCCTGGGCGTGGAGCGGGTGGGCGTGGCGGAGAACTTCTTCGACATCGGGGGGCACTCCCTCCTCGTGGTCCAGCTCCACAGGAAGCTCTCCACGGCGATCCCCCAGAAGAGCATCTCCCTGGTGGACCTCTACCGCTTCCCCACCATTCGGGCCCTCACCGACCACCTCGGCAATGGCGACGGAGCGGCCGAGGCGGCGCAGAAGGGGGTGGACCGGGCGGAACAACGGAAACGGGGGATGGCCCGGAGGCGCCGGGGCAACTGAGCGTCGGGCGACGGGCCGGAGGAACTACCCCGCCTGACCGGCGCCGGATTCCGGGGCGGACAGGGCCCCCGGGCGGGATTGGGCCAGCCCCGAGAGCGTGTGGAAAAACAGGGAGCGCGGGTTGATCCGCCAACCGAGGCGGTCCTCGAGGAGCGACGCGGCTCGGATCGCCAGCAGCGAGTGACCCCCGAGCTCGAAGAAGTTGTCGTTGCGGCCGACGCGATCCACCTCGAGGAGCTCGGACCAGATCGCGGCGATGGAGGCCTCCACCTCGCCCGCCGGTTCCTCGAACCCTCGGGTGACCGTCGGGGTCAGGAGATCGGGGAGCGCCCCCCGGTCCACCTTTCCGTTGGGCGTGAGCGGGACCTCGTCGATCTCGCTGATGAGGCCCGGCACCATGTAGCGGGGCAAGCTCCCGCCGCACGAAGAAGGCCACGAGTCGGGCCCCTCCCGCACCGACCTCCGAGACGGTCACCACCGACTGCTGAACGGCTTCGTGGCGGGCCAGGACCGTTTCGATCTCCCCCAGCT
>JGI12048J13642_10164434_pt1 | contig 14852 bp, 13 predicted proteins | sample ElkSlonscriptome_16_FD_13642 | JGI IMG/M metagenome (IMG submission 13642)
AAAAACACGAAATCCACCGAATTCACCGGTTCCCACCAGGACATTGCCTCCTCGCTCAGCACCTCCCGTGAAGTGGTCTCCCGCCTGCTTAAGCAGATGGAACGCCGCGGCCTGATCCGGCTCAGCCGCAGCCATATTGACTATTCCCCGCTGATAGAGAATAATTTGTAGCACAACACTTTCACTCATTTCTCAATACTTTGATCCTACACCGCATACAAGAGCTACATCGGTTATAGTGTGATAAGGGAAGTCCAGGATCAGCTATCAATCCTTTTCTGATGATCTTCTGAAACCAACACGGCGAATTGGCTTTTTATTTGTTTGCTTGTCAATTAACTCATCCAGATAGGTAAATACCAACTCAATATTATGATCCTGGTTTGCAAGTTTCTGCTTTATCTCTTCAATTTCAAGTCTGAGGCTCAAGTTGTCGGTCAACATTTCTCTGATACTTGTAAACACCCTCATAATTTGGATATTCACTTTTATAGCTTTCTTGCTATTTAATACACTGGATAACATAGCTACTCCCTGCTCGGTAAAAGCCATTGGGGCATATCGTGCACCGCCCCAACTTGAGGTCACAGATTGTGACCTCAAGTCTGCAAACTCCTCTTTATTAAGCTCGAACATAAAGTCATCCGGGAACCTGTCTATGTTTCTGCGAACAGCCTGCTTTAATACTTTGGTCTCTATATTATATAAAAACGCCAGATCTCTGTCCAACATTACCTTCATTCCTCTAATCAGATAAATATGCCTGGAAATTATTTCCTCAGGGATTGCTATCCCCTTTTCTGATTGACTCATTGTATATATGCTAATTCGATTTTCCCTTGATTATCCTCCTAATAATCCATCCCTGGACAAATTGTTCGGCAATCTTTCAGCCCCTCATTCCTTTACTGGTTAATGTATTGAATAAACGAAATCTCGGTCAGGCCAAACTTCGAGCCTAATTACCTGTGACCTCTTATGCCCGGCTGACGTCCCTGTTCAACCTTCTTTATTCTAAATTGCCCGGCTATCGCCTCGTGAGCTCGGCTGACGCCTCGGTTCTACATTCTACATTCAACCTTCCACTTCGAAATTCGACATTCGACATTCGATATTCGACATTCTTCACCGTGTGACAAAAGTTACTGACCTCCCCCTTCCCATTCATTTACTTTGCACCTGGAAAAGAGAAAAATCAACAAGATCTTCAACAGGATTTTTTGATTTTGATTTGGGGTGGAAAAGGCTGCCCGGGATTTCTTTCATGGTTGATAGTTTTTTACGGCAGCCTTTTCTTTTACCATTAACGGATTTTTGGAAATCACTAAACCTGATTGTCTAAAGGGAAGTTTTAAACTATGAAAACAGCATCACTTGAAAGTCTGAAAAAAGCACTGCAGGAAAATGAAAAGACATTCCTGCTTATATACAAATCAGGAAGCAGTCAGAGCGATTGCGCTTCGGAAAGAATACTGGAAGCTGCACGGGCATCAGACCTTACGGTCCTGTTTGCCAATGTCAATGAAGTGAAAGATATTCACACTGCCTATGGCATCACCACGGCACCGAGCCTGTTGGAATTCGAAGGGACAAAGCTGAAAAATGTGATCAGGGGATGCCAGACAGAAGATTATTACAGGGTTGCCCTAACCGGGGCCGGGTACGCAACATTCAGCACACAAAATGAAAAACCGGCAAAACGTGTTACGGTATATACAACGCCTACATGTACCTGGTGCAATACGATAAAAACATATTTCAGGGAGAAGAATATCAATTTTACAGAGGTGAATGTGGCGGCTGACCAGGCGCGTGCCGAGGAGATGGTGCGGAAAAGCGGTCAGCAGGGCGTGCCGCAAACCGATATCAACGGCCAGGTCGTGGTGGGATTCGACAAGAACCGCATCAACGAGCTGCTCGGGATCCGTTGAAGGCACGAATCGGGCAGAAGAACTAAATGGATTTTTATATGCTTGACAAAAAGCCGTCAAGAGCAAGGCCTGCGAAGACTGAGAAGCAGGAGTTTACATTCGAAAATACGTTGATTCGAAACCGGGCCCCGCAAAACTATCTTGGTATTATTATCAATGAGGAATTTGTAGTTCAACAATAAGTATAAACCTAAATTCAACAAACAATGAGAGAGTTACAGCCAATTAACCAGCATGTGTTGCTGGAGATGGAACAGGAGAAAGAGGAGAAAACCGCATCAGGGATCATCATTCCCGATACCGCGAAGGAGAAACCACAATTTGCAAAGGTGGTCTCCATCAGCGGGATCGAAAACCCGGAGATTGCAGTGGGAGACGTTGTCTTCTACAAGGATTTCACCGGGACGGAACTTGATTTCGACGGAAAGAAATACCTGATGATGCCCTACGCTGATATCCTGGGCAAAATGGTCGAAACCGATTCTATCTAAACCCATTGGCCGGCTGTGGCCCCTTCAACCAAACTCAAAATCTTTAGGTTTCTGCTATGGAAAAACCGCTCTAACGGGCGGTTTTTTTTTATTTATGCACAAGCAAATCCTTATCCGGGAACCTGCCCATTAAAGGCCAACTGCTCCTTTCCATGCAGAAGGTATTTTTATTCTACCTTTGTAAAAAATTCCAACTTGATAGAAATAGGAAAATACAACGACCTGGAGATCCTGCGCGAGACAAGCGTGGGACTCTACCTCGGCGAAGAGGATGGAGAGGATGTGCTGCTGCCCAATAAATATTGCCCGGAAAAATATGAGATCGGGGATACGATCAGGGTGTTTGTGTATCCCGACAATGAGGGTCGGAAAATAGCCACGGATCTCATCCCGAAGGTCCTGCTCAACCAGTTTGCATTTTTGCAGGTCAAGGCTGTGGAAAAGGTGGGGGCGTTTATGGACTGGGGGCTCGACAAGGACCTGCTGGTACCGTTTCGTGAACAGCGGCAGCGGATGGAAAAGGGAAGGTGGTACATTGTCTATATGTACATTGATGAAAAAACCGACCGGCTGGTGGGTACCAACAAGATCGAACAACGACTCGACAATACGAAACTGGAGGTAAGTGAAGGCGATGAGGTGGAACTCCTGGTCATGCAGAAGACGGATCTTGGCTATTCAGCCATCATTGAACACCGCCATAAGGGGTTGATCTATGAAAACGAGATCTTCCGTGAGATGAACATCGGGGAGCAGATCACGGGGTATGTGAAGACCATCAGAGAGGATAATAAGATCGATCTTTCACTGCAACCCATGGGATACGTGCAGGCGAGGGACCCGCATACAGAACTGATACTGCGTAAGCTGATGGAAAATGGTGGCGCCCTGCCCTATCATGACAAATCACCGCCCGACCAGATCTATGACGGACTCGGAATGAGCAAAAAAGCCTTTAAGCGAGCTGCAGGGACGCTGTATAAGGAGCGTAAGATCGTCATCACTCCCGAAGGGATCAAGCTGGTTGATCAGGGGTGAGTAAGGAGAAGATGGTCCATGACTTTGAAAGGTGTTCCATCCTTTTGTATTTCACGGGATCTGAAACTTCCGGCAAGAATGCGCATATGAAATTTCCGTTCCTGCTGAACAACCTCTCTTTAACACTTTGAATTTCATTCCAATTCAGCTATTTTCGGGCTTCATTTAAAAAACACAAATCTGACTGTCGTGAAAAAAATACAAATGATCATGCTGGGAGCAGCGCTGATACTGACTTCCTGTTCTACAAACCAGAAAGAAATGAATCCATTATTAACAACATATGACACACCTTTTGGTGTACCTCCTTTCCATGAGATCGAATGTGCGCATTATCTGCCTGCCTTCCAGAAAGCCATGGATATCCAGAATGCCGAGATCACTGATATCATCAACAACAAAGAGGAAGCCAACTTTGAAAATACCGTTGCTGCTTTTGACTACAGCGGATACAAACTGGATGCTGTCTCGAATGTTTTTTACAATATTAAATCTGCAAACACCAGTGACGAGATGCAGGAGATCGCAAAACAGCTGGTTCCAATAATATCAGCCCACAGGAGCAATATCAACCTTAACCCGGATCTTTTTGCACGGATCAAATCGGTCTATGATCAAAAAGAGGAATTGTCTCTCACCAAAGAGCAGCTGATGCTGCTGGATAAGATCTACAAAAGATTTGTCAGGAGCGGCGCAAACCTCAGCGAGGAGAACAAGGAAAAAATGCGCAAGATCGATGAGAAGCTATCAATGCTCTCCCTGCAGTTTGGCGATAACCTGCTTGCTGAAACAAACAATTACCACCTCGTCATAGAAAATGAGGAAGATCTTGCAGGTCTTCCCGAAAGTGTGATATCAGGAGCGGCAGAAGCTGCAACCGAAGCTGGTGAAGAGGGTAAATGGGTCTTTACACTTCACAAGCCTTCATGGATCCCTTTCCTGACCTATTCTGAAAAGCGTGAATTAAGGGAAGAGATCTACAAGGCAATGTACAACCGGTGCAACAACGGGAACGAGTATGACAACAAGGAGATCATTGAGCAACTCCTCAATCTAAGAACTGAGCGGGCCCACTTGCTGGGATATGAAACACATGCAGAATTTGTCCTGGAAGAGCGTATGGCCAAAACCGGTGAAAATGTGTATGAACTGTTGATGAAGCTGTGGACCCCGGCCATTGTAATGGCAAAGGAAGAGGCGCTGATGATGCAGGAGATGATTGATGCCGAAGGGGGGGATTTTGAACTCGCCTCCTGGGACTGGTGGTACTATGCAGAGAAGATCAGGAAAGAGAAATATGCACTCGACGATGAAGAGCTCAGGCAGTACTTCAGCCTTGAAGATGTGACNGCAGGTGTACTTGATGTGATCAACAAACTCTATGGAATTACCTTTGAAAGAAGGGATGACATCCCGGTCTACCACGAAGATGTGATTGCCTATGAACTCAAAGATAAAGACGGCAGTCATCTCGGTGTGCAGTACATGGACTTCTACCCCCGTGCCAGCAAACGGCAGGGCGCATGGAGCACGAGCTACAGGAAACAGCATGTGCGGGAAGGTGAAAATGTCAGCACTGTCGGTTCGATCGTCTGTAATTTCTCAAAACCCACAGGTGACAAACCTGCACTGATCTCCTTTGACGAAGCACTCACCTTCTTTCATGAGATGGGACACGCTTTGCACGGTCAGTTTTCAGACTGCACCTATCCCGGCGTCTCCGGAACAAGTGTACCAAGGGATTTCGTGGAGCTGCCCTCGCAGATCATGGAAAACTGGGGCAAACATCCAGAGGTGCTGAAGACCTATGCCAAACATTACGAGACGGATGCGCCCATTCCGGATGAACTGCTGGAGAAGATGGAAGCAAGCAGCAAATTCAACATGGGATTTGTCACAACTGAATACCTCGCCGCCTCGATCCTGGATATGGACTATCATACTTCCGGTAAGATGGAAGACCTGGACGTGACAGAATTCGAGGAAAATTCAATGGACAGGATCGGACTGATCGACGAGATCATACCAAGGTACAAATCAACCTACTTCAGCCACATCTTCTCAGGAGGTTATTCGGCCGGTTATTACAGCTACATCTGGTCGGAGGTCCTCGACAAGGATGCATTCAATGCTTTTGTGGAATCGGGTGACCTGTTCAACCAGGAGCTTGCAACCTCCTTCAGGGAGAACATACTCTCCAATGGCGGAACGCGTGAAGCGATGGAGATGTACGTGAACTTCCGGGGGAAGAAACCCGATGAGACTGCGCTGTTGAAAGCACGCGGACTGACCGGGGAGTAATATATACTGGGTCTAAACTTCACACAGCTGCTCGGAAATTTCATCCGTTTTTACTACTTTCGCGACCGTGATTCAGAATTGTGAAAATTATAACGCTCTGAAACCCTCATTATCTTGCACAGATAGCGCAAAGGTTCAAGGACAATAAGGAGGGTTAGCATGCTGTCGCCGAAGCTTTAGCGTAGGACCTCGAGCAGTTTATAACATATAAATACCCTGCGAGGCAACAGGTCACCCAAAGTAAGAAAAGTAGGTATAGTTGGTTAAATCATAAGACTTTAAATAAAATATAAACTGATGAAAATATTTCCAAATCCCGCAAGATCATTCGCATACGTAAGCATACCCGCAGAACTGAAAAAGGGTGGCAACCTTGTGATCAGGAACAAGACCGGCCAGATCATTGAAGAGAAGTCATTTGCTGAAAACAATGCAAATGTGATCCCGCTGGACCTGACTGGTCAGCCCAACGGCTTTTACAATATCTCACTGGCGGACGAAAATTTGGAAATGAATTCTGATCTTCTGAACCTGGTTGAATCCAGGGAAACGGTACTCATTTAAACCCCGGAACCCCTGAAGATCGTCACGACTGTGTAGAAAAGGATTTTCAGGTCCACGAACAGGGACATGTTTTCGATGTAAAGGATATCATAGCGCAGTCGCCTGATCATCTGTTCCACATTCTCGGCATACCCGTATTTCACCTGTCCCCAGGATGTTATCCCCGGCTTCACCTTCTGCAGGTGCACATAATGAGGTGCATCCTCAGTAATCCGGTCGATGTAATACTTCCGCTCCGGCCTTGGGCCGACCAGGGACATATCCCCTTTCAGCACATTGATAAAATTGGGAATCTCATCCAGCCGGTGTTTTCTCATAAACTGCCCGAACCGGGTTACCCGGGGATCGTTCTTTGTAGATAGTTCAGGTCCGTTGGTCTCGGCATTGTGGTACATCGACCTGAACTTATAGATCATAAAGGGCTTGCCAAACCTGCCGATCCTCTCCTGCTTGTAAAAAAGGGGCCCTGGCGAAGACAGCTTCACACCCACCATCAGGAATATCTCCAGCGGGAGAAGCAGGATGATGGCCATTGAGGCGAGGACCAGGTCCAGCAATTGCTTGACATTTGCCTGCCAGATGGGCATCAGCTCATGGCTCACTTCGAGCAGCGGTGTTTCAAAAATTGTTGTGGATTTTACACGCCCGGCCAGAATATCAGTCATACTGGGTATCGCTGTGATCCGGACATCCTGCAAGCTTAAACGGTTGATGATATTTCCAATCTCCTGGTGTTCCGAAGGCTCCAGGGCTATGATCACCTCCTCCACATTGTTCTGATCCATGACCAGCTCAAGCTGCTCCAACCCACCCAGGTGCGTGATGTGGTCCTGCAACTGGTAGTGCTCCTTGAAATGCACATTGACAAAACCCTGGATAAAATGACCGCTTGCATGCTTTTCCTGCTGCAGGTCGAGGTACACCTCTCGCGCATTTTCATTGCTCCCGATAAAGATCGTGTTATAACCCAGTTTCCGCGAATGTACCTTGCTAACCGTATTGTTCGTGATCAGCAGGCGTGGAATCAGGGTAAGGGTAAACTGCAAAAGGAACAGGGTGAAAAACAGGTTATAGTAATGTGTGTAGTCGGGGATCACGTCGTCAAGGATCAGCAGGAAAAATATGACCACCACACCGAACAGCACACTCAGGAAAGTCCGTAGAAAATCATCCAGCCGTGATCTCCTGAAAATATTCTTGTAAAAACCGGTGAAGTAATAAAGAATCAACCAGGCAAATGGCATCGCTGTGGCACCTAACCAGAACCTTACGTCGAGGTTCACCGGAACATCGTAACCGAAGATCTGTGGTTCTACATTGAGCTTACGATACAAATAGAACAGCACCCATGCAGCAGATGCTGCCAGGTAATCTGTAACCAGGTACTTGAATCGTTGCCTCGTATGGTTTTTCTCCATTCCGGAAAATAGGTCTACTCTATTAACTAAAATACTCCTCAAAAAATTGCACGAAAGTATAAAAAAACCGCCATCTCCGGATCTCCACCTGTTTTTTCTTTCGCCTTTTTCCATTTCATTCTACCTTTAGGGCCATGAAAGACTCATACCGACATAAGGGGCTTCGGCAGAAACTGATCGATTCCTTGAGGGAAAAAGGGATCAGGGATGAAAATGTACTTGATGCCATGAACAGGGTTCCGCGGCACCTTTTCATGGACAGCGGTTTTCTGAACCACTCCTATACCGACAAAGCATTCCCGATCGCATCGGGTCAAACCATCTCACAACCTTACACGGTTGCATTCCAGACCGAATTGCTCGAAACCGAAAAGCACCAGAAGGTACTCGAGGTCGGTACCGGTTCGGGTTACCAGACAGCCGTATTGCTGGAAATGGGGGTACGCGTTTTTACCATCGAAAGGATCCGGGAACTCTACCTGCAGGCCAGGGACCAACTGCAGTCGATGGGATATAAACCGGGCTTCTATTACGGAGATGGCTACGAAGGTCTTCCCGCATTCGCTCCCTTTGACAGGATCCTGGTGACAGCAGGTGCCGGCAAGGTTCCGGAAAAATTATTGGAGCAGCTGGCCGTTGGTGGACGCATGGTGATCCCGGTCGGCGACAGGTTTGGCCAGAAAATGCTGCTCATTGAAAAAGAGAAAGATGGAAAAGTAAAAAAGTCCGAACATGGCCACTTCTCATTTGTTCCATTGGTTCAGGGTAAATCCAAATAGACATGATACAACTGAAAAAAATGGTGTTCAACTCTTTCCAGGTAAATACCTACCTGCTCTTTGATGAAACCGGGGAATGTGTGATCATCGATCCTGCAAACCAGGATGACATTGAGAACAAAGCCCTTACCGCACAGATCAGGGAACACAAATTAAAACCGGTACGCATCCTCAACACCCATTGTCATGTCGACCACGTGCTGGGGGTCCATTTTCTCATGGCGGAATACGATATTCCATTTCACGCCCACGAGGAGGAAGAGACAATCCTGAAAAACGCTCCGCTGATGGGTGATCTTTTCGGTTTCAGCGTCGAACCCTTCGATGAACTCGACAGCCACATTACGCACCGAGAAAAGATCCGCTTCGGAAATTCTGAACTCACCGCCCTCCATGTTCCGGGTCACTCCCGTGGTAGCCTGGCATTTTATGCTGAACAAGACGCGTTTGCCATCACCGGGGATGCCCTGTTTGCCGCAGGGATCGGCCGGACCGATCTGCCTGGTGGTGATTATGACACATTGATTGAAAGTATCAATAATAACTTATTCACACTCCCCCATGAAACCACCATTTGGCCGGGTCACGGGGAATCCTCAACAATCGGAAAAGAGATCCTGCAGAATCCCTTCTTTCAATGATTATAAAACATCCATTTTTTACGTCCGATTGAGTTGCTGAATAATTATCTTTGACTTTCTTTTTGCACCCCGTAACTTAATATCAGATGAGAGCAGATAAATTTAGCGATCGCCATATCGGACCACGTGGCCGGGATATAGAAGATATGCTGAACACAGCAGGCGTGGGTTCCCTGGACGAACTCATTGGAATGACCATCCCGAAATCCATTCTCAAGCCCGGAGAATTTGAATTTGAAAAAGGGATGACCGAAGCCGGATACCTGGAGAATATTACAGATATAAGCAGGAAAAACAAGGTTTTCAGATCCTACATCGGACAGGGTTATTACAACACTGTGCTTCCTTCAGTGATCCGTCGGAACATCCTGGAAAATCCCAATTGGTATACCTCCTATACACCCTACCAGGCTGAGATCTCACAGGGAAGACTGGAGGCACTTTTGAATTTCCAGACTGTTATCTCTGAGCTGACCGGGATGGAGATTGCAAATGCATCGCTGCTCGATGAAGCATCTGCTGCTTCTGAAGCCATGATCATGTTGTTTAATTCCAGGTCCAGGTCAGATGTCAAAGCAGGGAAAAATGAGTTCTTCGTTGACCATAATATTTTCAGTCAGACCATTGAGCTACTGGAGCTGAAAGCCAACCCGCTGGGTATTAAAATCGTCAAAGGAGATTTCAGGGATCCGCAATTTTCGGGAAATACATTTGGCAGCATGGTGCAATACCCCGCAGCCGACGGAAAGCTATTCGATTATTCACACTTTGTCAGCAGTGCAAAAGAGAAGGATATTACCATTGCAGTGGCAGCAGACATCCTTGGGTTGTCCCTCCTTACTCCCCCGGGAGAATGGGGTGCCGATGTGGTCTTCGGCTCCACCCAGCGCTTTGGGATCCCGATGTTCTACGGGGGTCCGCATGCAGCCTTTTTTGCCACAAGGGACGCATTTAAAAGACAGCTCCCGGGCAGGATCATCGGCGTCTCTATGGATGTGCATGAAAACCCGGCTTTGCGAATGGCACTGCAGACGAGGGAGCAGCACATCAAACGGGAACGTGCAACTTCGAACATATGTACAGCCCAGGCCCTGCTGGCCAATATGGCAGGAATGTACGCGGTTTACCACGGACCGGAGGGCTTGCGCGAAATTGCCGAAGATGTACATACAGGAGCAGTTTACCTCGATGAAAAACTCAAGGAGATTGGCTTTGAACAGGAGAATGAATTCTTCCTCGACACCCTGAAGATTAAACTACACATGGACATCAATGCTTCAGATATCCGCAAGATCGCCGAATCCGCAGAGATCAACTTTTTCTATCCGGATGAACAGACAGTAATTCTTTCCACCGACGAAACAACCAGGGAAAGAGAGTTGAATGCCATCCTGAATATTTTTGCCACTGCCGCCAAAAAATCATTCAGGATGAAAAACGACCTCAGCCGCCAATCGATCATCCCGGAACAACTGAAGCGAAGCGATGCCATCCTTGAACAGGAGGTATTCCACAATTACCGTTCTGAAACAGAACTGATGCGGTACATCAGGAAGCTGGAAAAACGGGACATCGCCCTTACGCAATCCATGATCTCCCTGGGATCATGCACGATGAAACTCAATGCAGCCACCCAGCTGATCCCGGTGAGCTTTTCAGAATTTGCATCCATCCACCCCTTTGTGCCCATGCAACAGGTGGAGGGATACTACCAGCTAATGAATGAACTGTGTCATGACCTGGAGCGCATTACAGGTTTCGAGGCAATTTCGCTTCAACCAAACTCCGGTGCCACAGGTGAATACACAGGTATGATGGTGATACGGGCGTACCATGAAAGCCGTGGAGAAGCACACCGGAATGTCGTCCTGATTCCCGCCTCGGCTCATGGAACAAATCCTGCCAGCGGTGTGATGGCGGGGATGACAGTGAAAGTTGTTCCCTGCGATGAAATGGGTAATATTGATACAGAAGCGCTCCGCGAGATGGCCGCTTCCAATGCCGAACAGCTTGCCGCGATCATGATTACATATCCCTCGACCCACGGTGTTTTTGAAGAAAATATTGTTGAGATCATTGACCTCGTGCACAAACACGGCGGACAGGTTTACCTGGATGGTGCCAACATGAACGCACAGGTAGGTTTGACCAACCCGGCCATGATCGGGGCAGATGTTTGTCACCTGAACCTGCACAAGACCTTCGCCATTCCACACGGTGGAGGCGGACCGGGCGTCGGACCCATCGGGGTCGCAAAGCACCTGGTGGAATTCCTTCCATCACACCCTGTGGTCCCCACGGGCGGCGTGAAAGGTATCAACCCGGTTTCTGCTGCTCCCTTCGGCAGTGCAGGCATACTCCCCATCTCCCATGCGTATATGAAAATGCTCGGTCGGGAAGGCCTTGCACTATCGACAAAGATCGCCATCCTCAATGCCAACTACCTGGCTGCCCGGTTAAAGAATCAATACAAGATACTGTATGTGGGGAAAAACGGTTTCGTTGCACATGAAATGATCGTCGACTGCAGGGGCTTTAAGGCAGATACGGGCATAACTGAAACAGATATTGCCAAACGTCTGATGGATTACGGGTTCCATGCTCCCACTCTCTCCTTCCCTGTACATGGAACCCTGATGATCGAACCGACGGAAAGTGAATCAAAAGCCGAGCTCGACAGGTTTGCAGATGCCATGATCGATATCGCCGTTGAAATTGACGGGATCAGGAACGGAAATATCGATAAGGAAGATAATGTGTTGAAGAATGCGCCCCATACGCAGGACGTGATCGTTGCGGATGAATGGAACCACCCCTATTCCCGAAAAAAGGCAGCTTTTCCCCTTGAATGGGTCAGGGAAAATAAGTTCTGGCCCCATGTCGGGAGGATCAATGATGTCTATGGCGATCGTAACCTCATCTGTACATGTACACCCATTGAGGCATTTATTGAACAGGATTGAATCTCATGTCAATAGAAAAAGCTGGTTCATTTGTCTGAACCAGCCTTTTCATTTTGAACGATAACAATATCAAGGATCAATCCATTTGGATCCAGACATTATTCTTCAACCTTGCGGGACCTGAGGAAAAGGAAATTATCACACTCGATCTCGGTGCTGTAATGCTTGTTCCCCTCCTTGTCATCCCAATTGTTGTTTACAATCTTTCCCTCGATGTAAAGAGCATCGCCCTTTTTTACATACTGGTTGATGACCGAGGCTTTTTTGTTCCAGACCTTCACCCGGTGCCACTGTGTACTTGTTACTTCCTCACCGTTCTTGTCTTTATAGGTTTCAGAAGTTGCGAATGGAAAAGTTGCCAGGAAAATCTCGCCATCCTTTTCGTTGACCTTTGGCAGTTCACCAACGTTTCCAACCAGCGTTGCTTTGTTAATTCCGTATTTCATAGTTCAAATTTTAAGTGATTATGTACCCGTTAATGTGTTGAGAAAGTGAAATATCGTGTGTAAATGGAAAAAGCATGAAGATTTTTTATATTCTGATGCTCGTCTATCAGGATTCCCTTCATCAAATGTTGATCATTTCAGCAAGTCCGAGCCATCCTCAAAACTTACTCAAACCCCCTAGCCCTCCGCAATTTAAAACCATTCTAAAACACAAAAAAAAGATTGTTAAGCATATCACATCTCGTGTAAAATTGCTTTCTTGCACAAGTTTTTAAATCCGGATTTAATTATTGACTGTGACGATGTAAACTGACCCGGATCAGTATGAATTTGTCAGGCGAGCTTAATGTGAAATCAGTAACGTTTGTGTGAATTCATCAACATTTAAATTTGCAAATAACTATAAATAATAAGGTATGAAAATGAGATCTGAAAAACCCGCGAACTTAGGAGGTTTGTTTGCATTGTCCTTTGCCCTGGCAATGATATTGGGACTTCAATCATGTGAACAGTACGAGATCCTGCCTCCCCCACCACCAGAGGAAGTGACCTTTTCAGAGATCCAGGACATTTTTAACAATGGATGTGTTGGATGTCACGATGGTGTTACTGCAAATCCGGTACTTGAAGAGGGCGTAGCGTATGACAATCTGATGAACGGAGATTATATTGATACTGCAAACCCGGAGCAGAGTACACTATATGTAAAAATGAGTGATAGCAGTCATAGTCTTTACAGCTCCGGCGGCGAAAGAAACAAGGTCCTTAAATGGATCCAGGATGGAGCACCTAACAATTAACGAAAAAAATTTTACCTGCCATGAATAAAAAACTTTTCATAACCCTCGGACTGATTGTTGCAATCATATCTTCAAAACCTGCATTCTGCCAGGACGATGAAGACAAGCCCATCAGGCCTCCTTTTGAAACAACACTTCTAATCGACAACCAGACAACCGTCAACCCATATAAGGGATCCATGACCCTGGAGATCCAGCACAGGTTTTCGCAGATCTCCTCCATCAGTGACCTGTTTGGCATCTATGGTACCGCAAATACAAGGATGGCCCTCTCATACGGGATCACTGACAAAGCGATGGTTGGATTTGGTACCACCCGCGGATATAAACTGCAGGACCTTTTCTGGAAATACAGCATCTTTACGCAGACCAGGTCGGGTAGTATGCCGGTTTCTCTGAGTTATGCTGGAAATGCCGTAATCGACGCGAGGAATTCCGAGGTATTCGGACCTGCGGAGGACTACACATTTATTCACAGGATGTCCTACATGAACCAGCTGATCGTCTCCAGGAAGATCGGCATGCTGTTCAGCGCACAACTTGCACCGACCTTCATCTGGATGAACGCTGTGGAAGAGGGATACAACAACCTGAACTTTTCACTGAATGCGGGCGTCAGGGCCATGGTTCTGGGATTTCATTCCATTATTCTCGAATACGAACAGCCTTTTACTCAGCCGGAAGGTGCAGACGTTTACCCCAACCTTGCCCTTGGTGTTGAAATCGGAACCAGTACACACTCATTCAGGGTGTTTGCCGCAAACTACAACGCCCTGGTGAAAAACTACAATGTTGTTTATAACCAGAACAATCCATTTGATATGGATTACCAGTTTGGTTTCAATATATCAATTAAGTTCTAAATCGTAAACAATGAAGAAGATCGCCTCAATAATACTTTCTCTTTTCCTGGCCTCTTCGATTTCCCTGGCAGCACAGTCCGACTCGCTGGAGAATGCTGCAGACCTGGAAAAATACCGGGAAGTCAATGATTTCGTTGATGAAAATGAATCCTGCTTTAAATGCCACGCCGAGACGAAATATGTGCTTGTAGATGAGTTTTTCGGAACTGAATTCGTCAATTCATTGTGTCCCGATAAAATGGTGACGCGGGACGAATACTACTCGATGGTGCATAAAAGCTTTGCATGTCTGGATTGTCATGCCTACGATTATGAAGAGTTCCCGCATCCGCTGTCAGCAAGACTGGAAGAGCCCTATCAGTGCATCGATTGTCATGGATATGATGAAAATTATGCACATTTCCAGTTTGAGGACATCGAAATGGAATACATGGAAAGTGTTCATGCAGAACAGGTCGAAAATTTTTCATGTTGGAAATGCCATGATCCACATTCATACCAGCTGACTGTCAGGGACGACGGCGCTACCATCAAGGAGGCAATTGCCTATAATAACGATATCTGCCTCTCCTGCCACTCTGATTTCAGCAGGTTTGAATTGCTGACCGACAGGGAGG